>QWCE01004946.1_pt1 | contig 12638 bp, 8 predicted proteins | sample 1972531 | NCBI WGS metagenome assembly QWCE01 (sample SAMN09866716, study PRJNA288562) | Human gut metagenome isolate term4_stool, whole genome shotgun sequencing... | reverse complement strand
ACGGTCATGCTTACACCTATCAGGCTGTTGTAGTTTTTAATCGGTTTACCTGTCCTGTACTTGCTTGCAGAAACCGCATACACCATATCCCTGGTAGTAGTTTTACCCATGCTGCCTGTTATTGCGATTTTTTTTGGATTAATTCGATTTAGATGGTACTCCGCTAGTTTTGAAAGTGCATCTGTTGTATTTTCAACCAAAATAATGTTAATATTTTTTGACGTTTTCTTGGCCTGCAAAACAGCCTTTTCCGCAACATCTTCATCGCTCAAAAACAGAGTTTGGCAGCCACCGTCTATTACTTCTCCCACAAATTTATGTGCATCGTGGATTTCTCCAACAATTGCAAAAAAAGCTATACTTTCCTGTTGCTTTGACTCACTTTGAAATTTTATCGCTTCCCTGGAATCTATAAATACTTTTTCGAACTCTTTTGGTCCATCTGCGGTATATATTTGTGCGTTCAAAACTTTTTTGCATTCTTGGATATTAAATTTCATCTTTTCTCCATTTACTTCGCATACCTTTTGTTGCTCAATCAATCAATATAAAGATATACGCTTTCTGTATTGTTTATCTTATTGCCTGGTAGAGGATGCTGTGACTTCACCGTCACGCTATCATCTCCAGGGTCATTAACAATATTATAGTCGATTCCTGCATTTTGAAGGATTTCTTTTGCTTCCTTTATAGTCTTACCAGAAACTGCAGGAACAGACTTCTGTGTTTTGTTAAGTTTGTCTCTCTCCTCATCTGTAAGATTAGGTTCAATACCCATATATGGGAACGCCTTTTCGAAAAATTCCTTAATCATTGGGCCAGCCGTTGTAACACCGAATAGACCGGGCGCTGGAGAATCAACCATTATGATTATTGCAAGTTTAGGATCTTCTACAGGAGCCAAGCACACCATGGAACCATAAATTTTATCAGAATACACGCCATTAATTGGTTTCTCTGCACTACCTGTTTTTGCAGCGATCCTAACGCCAGGTATTACTACCGTGCGACCATTTCTCTGAGCCATTAGTTCCATTGCCGCCAAGGTCTCTTGAGCCGTTGATTTTGACAAAACTTTTTTCTTGACCTCAACAGGAAACTTTTTTACAACCTTTCCATTTTTATCTGTCAGCTCTTTAACCACCCTTGGTTTAAGCAAAATTCCTTCATTACCTATAGCGGAAACTGCTTGACACATCTCTATTGGTGTTACTGCAAGTCCCTGTCCGAAAGCTATGTTAGCTCTTGTCACTTCGCTTACAGACTCTAGTGCTGGAACAAGTGGGTAAGCCTCACCTGGCAGGTCAATTCCTGTTTTTTCTGTAAGTCCAAATAAGTTTAAGTATTTGTACAAGCGTTCTCCGCCAAGTCTCTGCCCGAGTGCCACCATAACTACATTGCAAGAATTCGCAAGAGCCTCTTGCAACGTTTCGTTACCATGGGCAGTTTTGTTATAGCAGCTTATTGTTCTATCCCCGACTTTTACCGATGCATTACAATAAAAGTGTTCATCCGGAGTTGTTAGTCCTTCCTCAAGGGCCGCTGATATTGTTATAGTTTTTAAAGTTGATCCTGGTTCATAGAGGCTACTTACAACAGGATTAGTCCATAGCCTACTAAGATAATCCGCCCTTTCGCTATCACTCATTTTGCTGAAGGCTTTCTTGTCCTCTGGGTTTACGGGAACAGAAGGTTTGTTTGGATCAAAGCCAGGCACTGTAGCCATCGCAAGGACATCACCAGTCTTAGGATCCATAACTACAGCTTGAATGTTCTCGGGCTTATATTTCTTAAATCCATTCTTTATAGAAGTTTCAAGATAATGTTGCAAAACCTCATCTATAGTGGTTACCACATTGAGACCATCTTCTGCCTCAAAATACGATTCAGACCCAAATGTAAGTGGGTCTCCATGTACGTCACCACTCCTTATCCATCTGCCAGCAACACCACTAAGATATTTATCATATTCAAGTTCAAGTCCACTTCTGCCTTGGTTTTCGCTGTTGACACTACCTAGTAAATGTGAAGCAAAGTCACCCATCGGATATGAACGTCTACTTGCTTCAGCAACCTGCATACTAGGTACCTGCAGTTCCTTCAACTTATCAAGTTGACTTTTTTCAAGATATTGACTCATCTTAAGAAGGGGTGTGTCGGAATTCAAAACACCCAAAATATCGTTCTTATCATCCCCCGTTATTGATGCAATCTTTTCTGACAAGTCATCGAGTTTAGCACCCTTATACTCATTTTTTACTATCTGTGGTCTAACCCAGACATTGTATGACATAACGCTGGCAGCCAGTGGTTTGCCACTTCTGTCATAGATTGTGCCCCTCTTGGCTTCTATTGGCACATCGCCCTTTTGTTGCCTTACAGCCCTATCTCTGTATTCATCAGCATTTATTACCTGCACCCACGCCAGCCTAAAAACAAGAAATACTAAAGCTAACATCACGCAAATAAACAGGAATGCAATCCTGTTCTTACTGATGTTTCCAGTTTTATTTCTTTCCACGTGAATCATGGTAATTATCCCCTTGAATTATAGCATATGTATGTACAAAATAAAAAGCCAGACAGTATATCGATATTAGCATGTCCGGCTTTTATTCTCTTATTTATTTAACTAGTTGTACGCCTGACTTTTTAGCATAGCCGCAAAGCCCCCCTTTGGCTTATCATTTTCTGTTAAATAAACACATTGTTCATCGCCGGGGTAAACCATTCCAAGGTCTTCAATTGCGACTTTTTCTATGTTCTCAATGTTATTGGATGATTTAACTTTTACCTTAAGCGTATCTATCTCGCCTTGAATATCAGCATTCGTTTTAGAATACTCATTGTTCTCATGCTGTATAGTGGCGTTAAACGCTTCAGCTAAAACCATAAAAGCAAGAACTAGTCCAATCATTAGTATGAAAAAGACAATTTTAACTTTTTGTTTTCTAGCCATCTTAAATCCCCCACAATGTCAATTAAACTATATTTTTTCACAGACCCTCATTTTTGCACTCCTCGATCTTGGATTTTGTTCAACTTCTTCTTTCGAAGGTAGAATTGGTTTCCCCGAAATCTTTCGTATATCCGCAATTTTCCCACAAACGCAAACCGGAAATTCTGGCGGACAAGTGCAAGGGTTTGCCCTTTTGCTTATTATGTTCTTTACTATTCTGTCCTCAAGAGAGTGAAAAGAAATTATACAAAGTCTTCCTCCAAGGTCTAAGCAATCACAAAAATCTGAAACAGCTTTTTCTAGATGTGCAAGTTCCTGATTAACTTCAATCCTAATCGCCTGAAAAGTTCTTTTGGCAGGATGCGGCCCTTCTCTTCTAGCCCTAGCTGGGATTGCCGCCTTGATAACGTCAACCAATTCCTCTGTATTTTCTATTGGTTTTTCGTCTCTCGCATTAACTATGAATTTTGCAATTCTCTTAGACCAAGCCTCTTCGCCATATTTTGTAATGATATTCGCCAGACTTCTTTCGTCATATCCATTTACAACATCATAGGCAGATAGACTTTCTTCCTTGTCCATTCTCATGTCGAGCGGCGATTTCTTCATGTACGAAAATCCCCTTTCCTCATTGTCCAGTTGGAAGGAGGAAACCCCCAAATCTAAAACCGCTCCATCTATTTTATCTTTCCCAATCTTTCCCTCAGAACAAAGTTCCCCTAAAACTTCTTTTATGTCCGAGTAGTTATTATGAACAAAAATCTTTTTACAGTGATACTTGCTTAGCCTTTCCTCAGCTGCTGAAAGAGCATCCACATCTCTATCAATCCCGATAAGAGTGCCCTCCTCGCCTAGTTTCTCACATATAAGAGCGCTGTGACCACCGCCGCCTAATGTGCCATCCACATAAATTCCATTCGGCTGAATCTTAAGAGTTTCTATAGCTTCCTTCGCCAAAACAGTTATGTGATTGTAATCTGCGACTTTTTCTCGGTTATTACCGATTTTAGTTGGCATCTTGTTTACCTCTGTCTAAAATTGGTACAAAGACAAGGCGTCGTTAAAGGCTTCGGTGTCCATCTTGTGGCCATCTTCATTTGCATCCCAGACTTCCTTTGCCCAGATTTCGATTTTTTTCATAGCGCCCATCGTCACAAGTTCTTTTGAAAATTCGCCATATGCTTTGAGTTCTGCAGGAATCACTATTCTCCCCTGTTTATCAAACTCGCACTCTACGGCGTTAGCACAAAAATGCCTTATAAAAGCTCTTACCTTAGGATCTGATTCGGGCATATTTGAAATCTTATCCATTTGTTTTTCCCAATCAGACAGTGTATAAATGTATAGACATTTATCAAGGCCTTTTGTCAAAATGCATCTGCCACCAAGACTTTCCCTATGCTTAACGGGAACAATCATCCGGTTCTTTCCGTCTATTGAATTGTTATATGTCCCCATAAACATAGCCTACACCTCGTATTACTAAAGCAGACACTCATCCACATTGATTTTTGTTTACACCATTTTACACCACTTTCCACCACTTTTCAACATTTTTATGGCCAAAATAGGGAAATCTATGTTTTTAGTGCCACCTTAGAGGTGAAAAAGTGTCACGTATGCCAATATGCCCCATATATTGTGCAAACAAGTGTTCTAGGCCCAAAATATTCTATTTCACACAAAAATGCCATATAAAATGCAATTACATTTGATATGGCATTCTTATCAATATATTCCCACTAGCAATTTATCTTTAGAGGTGGTTCAAATAACCCCATTAATTCCGTTAACGTCTTCTCTTCCAGCCTGCTTTATACCTGTTTTTTCTATGCTTGAATATAGTTCCACCTCCAGAAGATGCCCTGTAAACTGAAGTCCCTGAAGGGCCAAACAAACCTGTCGGAGCATTTGTACGTCTTCTAGAATATCCAAATATTCCCCTTATTAGTTTAACTATCAATATTATTACAAGCAAGAGTATGGCGATTGCCAAAACAACTACACCTAAAGCCATCCAAAACATTTTGCTCGGATTTTTTAAATAACTGCCTACAGATTTGACATCTTCAACAATTTTTCTACCTTGAAGATTTTCATAGACGCTAGGCACTCCATCTTTGCCGAAAGAATTCATGTACCTTACAACAGCGTACCACTCTTTGAGTTCACCACCATCACTACTTTTTATAATTTGTTTTTCAAAATCTTTGATTTCATTTCCATCCTTATCCTTTGGAGTTATAGAAAGCAAACCTTTAGATTTTTCGTTCACAAGACCTATCATCTGGCATGCATATAAATCGCCAACAACTCTGTATAGTTTATCCGATTCCAGTTCTTCGATGCCTGCGCTGCTTCTAACACTATTTACAGAATCATCAATTTTCTTAAAGTCTTCGCTTTCCCACACTCTACTAGGATTTTCAGGATCACGCCCTATACCTTCTGCATATGGAAGAGTACCCCTAAATTCTGAACCGTCAACGTTCACCTTGTATATCTCGGAAATTCTGTTGAGGAATAGCCTATGAGGGTTTACCCTGTACATCAGACCTGAAATGTATAACCTGGCTTCCATCATCATATCTGAGACAGTCGCATCAACCTCAGCGAGGCCTCTTAGTTCTTTTCCTGTAAGATATACTGATACCAACGGATATCCTGGTTTTCCATCAGCACCAGTTCCAATCGAAAGACTGTTATAAGCATCTCCTGTCGTTATATTCCCCTTTTTAAAGCTTCCTCTTATAGTTCCTGCATTTATAATTGAGGCCGCAATAGGGACATATTTATCACCTTCAGCTTCCTTCACAGCATAAATAAATGAATCCGCAAGAATATTACCAAGACATGTTTCTGACTGAATCATTCCGAGATTATCTGTGTTTTCAAAATCAAAATTGCTTGTCGTAAGTACCTGATCCCAAGTATAACCGTAAGGCTTAAAGAACTCTTCGTCCACGAGCTCCCTAAATTTTTCAAGTTCTTTTGCGGTATCTTCATCTGGCTTCACTGGAGCTAGCGGCAGAGAATCAAAGCTTGATAGGTTAAATTTCTGGCCTTCCCCAGACCTTTCCAGCTTAAGTTTTCCAATATTTTCATTATAGCATCCAGTAGATACTATTATAGTTTTTCCGACTTTGATAGGCTTAGTCATGAAGGTATGACTGTGTCCACTTATAATGACATCTATATCTGGAACTTCGCGAGCAATGATTTCGTCTTCAGACTCTTCCTTGTTTTCATTTGTCCCACTATGTGAAATCGCAACAATAACATCAGGCTTCTCAGCTTTGATTTTCTTGACAGTTGCCTTTGCAGCCTTCACCGGATCCTTAAATTTCGTCTTTGCCTCAGGTGCATAATCCAGGCTCTGTTTGCCGAATATGCCAAGCACAGCAATCTTTTTTCCATTTTTCTCTATAATTGTATATTCTTTGCTTCCATAATTTTCAAGAGCAGACTTAAGAACTTCTCCTTTTTGCTTCAATTCTTTGTCATTTATTGTCGCCTCTATATCAATATTTGAGTTGACCATTTGAGGCAATTTATATGGATTCTCAGGTTTATTTTTATCATTAAATCGATAACGCCTGTTATTCTCCTCTTCGAACGTCTTCTTATCTTCTGCTGATTTACTTACGGCACTGTTTAGCATATCCGCAAGTCCCGCCGGTCTATAATCAAACTCATGATTTCCAAGTGTCGTAACATCAAAGCCCACAAAGCCCATCATCCTTAATTCAGCAGCTTCATTTCTATATATGGTTTGATAAGGAGTCCCCATGGAAAAATCACCAGCATCTAAAACTAAAGTGTCAGGATCTTCTTCCTTACTTTGCTTGATTACAGTTGCCATATTGGGGAATTTTTCTAGATGAGAATGCATGTCGTGTTCGAACAAAATAGTCAACTTGTTCGGATCGCCTTTCTTCTCATTCGAATTTTCTTCAATTGCATTTACAACATTCTCAGGCTCAGCAAAACTTATAATAGCCGGAACAATCATAGCAGCTGCAACAATTATGCATAGCAATCCTATCAATATCCTTTTTAGCATCGTACTCCTCCGCATCATTTTGTTTTATTTCTATTTAATTATATCAAATTATCGTCTGTTTTGCAGTTAGATTTTTACAATCTGGTAATATAGACAAATTTTCTGTTTCCCTCCATATTAATAACCATCTATACTTCCTACCCATCTTTTAGAAATCCTAGGTATATGATATAATTACTCTATAAATTTCACTCAATTGCTGCAATACAACATTGAGTAACTTTATGAACAATCACAATAAAGAGTCATCAAAAGGATAATCACTATGAGTTATGTAGAATTTAAGAATGTAAAAAAAGTTTACCATATGGGAGAGGTTGATATCGAAGCGCTCAAAGACGCTAGTTTTACCGTAGAAAAAGGTGAATTTGTAGTTATTGTCGGGCCATCTGGAGCAGGCAAAACAACACTCCTCAATATTCTAGGTGGTATGGATACCCTAACCGATGGCAATGTTATCCTAGATGGCAGAGACATATCAAAGTATTCTCAGAAAGAACTTACAGAGTACAGACGACATGACATCGGATTTATATTCCAGTTTTATAACCTAATACAGAATCTGACTGTAGTAGAGAATGTAAGCCTTGCAACACAGATCTGCAACGACCCCATAAATTCAGAAAAAGTGCTCGAGCATGTTGGGCTTGGCGAACGCCTTAAAAACTTCCCCTCTCAACTTTCGGGTGGAGAGCAGCAGCGTGTAGCAATCGCAAGAGCACTCGCCAAGAACCCTAAACTTCTACTTTGTGATGAACCAACAGGAGCGCTTGACTACATAACCGGAAAAACTGTTCTGCGTCTTCTATATAATACATGCAAAAATACAGGCATGACTGTAATTATTATAACGCACAACACCGCTCTAACGGCGATGGCAGACAGGGTTATCCATGTCAAGAACGGCACGGTCACCTTGGAAGAAATAAACGAAAATATCATTCCAATAGAGCAAATAGAGTGGTAAAACGAGGACTAAATAAATGTTGTTAAAGAGTACAATTAGAGAAATTACAAAGAGCCTGGGCAGATATTTTGCAATAATAGCCATCGTCGCCCTAGGAGTCGGATTTTTTGCTGGACTCGTTCAGTCAAGGGATGTTATGGTCACAACCGTTGATGGGCTCTTGAACAAACAAAATATGCATGATTTCGAAATGATTTCCACGCTCGGATTCACAGCCAAGGATGTCAACAAAATAGAAACAAACCTCAGTCAAGGCAATAACAAGATTGCTCTAGATGAAGTGGAAGGGTTCAAATCCAAAGATTTTGTTTACATGGATAATGAAGACGTCGAAAGAGTCATTAAAGCTATATCTATGCCGAAAAACCGTGTAGATGTGCCAAAACTCTCTGAGGGCAGAATGCCAAAAAAGCCATCTGAATGCGTGGCTGACAATGGCATTTTCAGCAGCAGTGATATTGGCAAAACGATAAAGATTAAAAACTCAGATAAGTCTTTAAGTAATAAAATTGAGAACACATTTAAGGGTAGAGCGTCTAGCGATTTTAAAGTCAACTCATTCAAAATAGTCGGGCTCGTTTCCTCGCCTATTTTTCTGAACCAGGAAAAAGGATATTCAAACCTCGGTAACGGTACAGTTTATTCATATATCTACACTCCTCGCCAAGCCTTTGATTTCAACCACTTTACTTCTGTTGCAATCACTCTTAAAAACAGGTCAAAGATATACTCAAAAGAATATGAGACCGCTATCGAAGACAGCAGAGACAAAGTGTCTTATGAACTCACAAAGGTTGCAAATCATAGATATGACAGTCTTGTATCGGATGCAAAGAAACAGGCTAATGCAAAATTCAAGAAAGTAGGGCTTCCTAAAGCGCCGGGGTTTGTGATTAAGCAGGCAGTTTCTGAAATCCAAAAGCCGACGACTTATCTTCTTGACCGATCTCACAACGCCGGCTACGCTACATTTGAGAGTGATTCAAACATAGTTCGAGGTATTGCAAACGTATTTCCGGCTTTCTTTTTCCTTGTAGCAGCACTCGTAGTTATGACGTCAATGGCGAGACTTGTAGATGAGCAAAGAACCGAAATAGGCGTACTAAAAGCATTAGGCTATAAGGACTCCGCAATATTAGGCAAATACCTATTTTATGCAGTCAGCGCAACATTCATTGGAGCAGTGCTTGGATATCTAGGAGGTAGCTACATATTTCCGACAACCATATGGGATGCATACCAAGCATTTTATCACTTTGATACGCCGATAGAATACCCTCATAATATAGGATTTGGTGTTGCTACTCTTTTTGTATGCATAGCAGGATCAGCAGGAGCAACCTTCCTCGCCTTCCACGAAGATAGAAAGGGTATGCCGGCATCCCTCATCATACCGAAGTCTCCGAAAGAAGGCAAACGTATTTTGTTAGAAAAAATACCATTCATCTGGCAGAGATTCAGTTTTCTATACAAGGTTACATTCAGGAACATTTTCAGATATAAAAAGAGACTCTTCATGATGCTGCTTGGCATAGGCGGCTGCACAGCACTTCTTTTGACAGGTTTTGGTATCAACGACTCAATTAAGAATATCGCAACTTATCAGTATGAAGAGATTTCCGTCTACGACTACAAAATAAACTTCAACAAGGATATGTCGGGCTCTCAAGATGACTTTTTAAAGCAAAACAAAACCATAGGCAAGTCCATGTTCTATCATAGCGAGACTTTGAAATATAAGGGAAAGAAAGACACAGTCGATCTCAAACTCGTTGCCACCAATAAAAATAATATCAAAGACTTTGTCAATCTTGAAATGAACGGCAAACGCCTCGATATACCAGGCGATGGAAAGGTAATAATCTGCGAAAAACTAGCAGATGAGCAAGGCGTTAAGGTGGGCTCAAAGATCAGGCTCAAGAATGAATCAGGAAAATCTGCTGAATTTAAGGTTGCAGCTATAACACGAAACTTTATCGATAACTATGTTTATATGGGTACATCGACTTATAATAAAAACTTTGGAAAAACTGCAGGCATGAATGAGGCACTGGTCAACGTGAAGGACCTGAACAGACCTATTTCTCACAACGATAAGTCGTCCATCGACAAAATATTTGACTCATCCGTGAGTGTTCTTCAGGATGAGAATGTGAGTGGCACTGTCATTAATCATGACAACTATACGAGAATCAGTAACATGATGGACAGTCTAAACTCCGTTATTGCTGTTATAGTACTCGCCGCAGCTGGACTCGCACTCATAGTTTTATATAACCTCTCCAACATAAGTATAACAGAGAGGGTCAGGGAAATCGCAACAATCAAGGTATTAGGCTTCTACCCAAAAGAAACTGCACTTTACATATTCAGAGAAAGCACATTCCTTACTGCCTTTGGAGCTTTGCTTGGACTAGCACTCGGACGACTTTTACATGCTTTTGTTATGTATCAAATTCAGGTTGAAATGGTATATTTCCAGCTCAGAATATCATGGTTCAGTTATCTCATAGCCTTTGCACTAACCATGGTCTTTGCCGGCATCGTAAACTTTATAATGTACTTTAAAATCAGAAAGATAAATATGATAGACTCACTGAAGGTTATGGATTAAATGATTTCCTAAGATTCAATTCAGTTAACTCTTATGTCCACAATCCTCATTAATTCACATATGAATAAAAGCAAAATAAAGCCACTGAGCGACTGAAACATCAGTTTTTACAGTGGCTTTTACTGTCTCTTTTTGTCCTATAAGCCTAAGCCTATAAGCATATGTTGCTCTTTTTATACTGCTTCTATAGGGCTACTTATCTAGAACATCCGCATCGAGCTGCAGAGGTTTCTCCCATTTTTCCTTATCCACATCGTTATCATCAAGTCGTCTAAGCACATAATGCCTTGTTAACTGATAAAGTACTGAACATATTGGAATAAATAGAATCATACCCAGTATTCCCATCATACTCCCACCTACCGTTACAGCCATCAGTACCCATATCGATGGTAGACCCATTGAATTTCCAGCAATAAGAGGGTATATGACATTTCCGTCTATCTGCTGAACAATTATATACATGATTATAAAGTAGAGGACCTGTGATGGATCCATTATCAATACGATTATAACACCAACACCTGCTCCTATAAATGACCCTATTATCGGTATCATTGCCATAAAACCTGAGAATATACTTAGCATCACAGCATATGGGATGCCGAGGATTGTAAGTATTATGAAGAATAAGATGGCATTGATTATACCATCTACACATTGCCCTGATATAAAACCTTTGAATACATCCCTTGTCATTCCTGTTATATACATAATCTTATCGGCAGTTTTCTCTGTAAATGTAGCATACACGATTTGCTTCCCCTGCCTACCGAGTTTTTCTTTTTGAAGTAGTATATATATAGCGAATACCAAGCCAATTACAAACTCAAATATTCCATTTACGATATTTGAGACTGTACTAAATCCACTATCCAGCATTGCAGTCGCCCATCCTTTTGCTGTGTTAGCGAGTTCTCTTCCCACGGAATCCAAGTCGATATCAATCTTATTCATCAGATTCTCAACGATATCTATTTTGTTCGCGTTTTTCGATATCCAGTCTTGTAAACGATCCATTGCACCCGGTAATGCCTCCGCCAGTGATTCAAGTCCACTAGCAACCTGGGGTACAATTATTATGCCTGCAATCACAATAACACCAAAGACTAGAACCAATGCTATAAGCATACTCACAGGTCTTTTAAGAGTCTTTGCACATCTTTGTAGCCTCGTCTTAGGGTTCTCTGGTACTTTCTTGAAGAGAAAACCTTCTATCTTGGTCATAGGCACATTTATGATAAAGGCTAATGCTGCTCCAAGTATAAATGGCGTAAAAAATGAGATAAATGTCCCTATGTAGCTTATTACAACTGCAATATTTTTAATGGCTAGATAAAATATTATTAGACCGAGCGCAATCATAATAATTTTTTTAATTGAAAATTTGTTCACGTGAACAACACTTTCTTCGATATTTATAGTCTTATCTCTGCTCTTCTCTTTTACATCAACAACTTTGGGCTCGCCTTTTGGGTTATTATTGCTCGCTTTTGAACTTAAGTCATTGTCATTTTCTTCAATGCCCAGCACGCGTGCTAGCCTAGACCAATTCATATCCTGCCTCTTCAATTACTTTCTTAAATTCATCCATTTTGATTTCAACGCTTGTTTCAACTCTAGCTTCTCCATGTTCAAGATCAACTGAGACATCATTTACACCATTCATTGATGAAAGTGCCTTCTCAACATGCTTAACGCAGTTTCCGCACATCATTCCCTTAACTTTCAGAGTATATTTATTCATTTGTTTTATCTCCTCCTTTTGTTCATTATTATATATAATATTCATATCTTTTGTATTAGTCAAGGTTTCAGGCCCATTTATGCTATTCTTAAAAAACCGAAGTCTTAGCGAGTTCATTACAACGCAAAAGCTCGACAAACTCATAGCGGCGGCCCCCATCATCGGGTTCAAAACTATTCCCCAAATCGGGTATAGCACTCCCGCTGCAACTGGTATAAGAATGGCGTTATAGAAAAATGCCCAAAATAGATTTTCCTTGATGTTCTTTATTACTGCATTAGAAAGTTT
>QWCE01004940.1_pt1 | contig 12651 bp, 11 predicted proteins | sample 1972531 | NCBI WGS metagenome assembly QWCE01 (sample SAMN09866716, study PRJNA288562) | Human gut metagenome isolate term4_stool, whole genome shotgun sequencing... | reverse complement strand
ACGCCATCCGATCATGGGGTTTTCTTCGTGGGGTTCCACTTCGTCGCCGCCCTTGAGGCCGCGGAATTCGTTGGTACGGAAGTCGCTCATGCGAACGACGACTTGTTTCGGGTAGATGGCACCGGCTACTTCTGCAATGCCTTCGGCCAATTGATCGATAAGGATATCTCCTTGATCGGTCTTCGCCAGGTACATGGGGTGAGCGCCGATTTTATTGGTGAAAATAAATTCCGTGCGCATAAGGCCGATGCCGTCGAAGGGCAGGTTCTTATATTTTTCGATCAACGCCGGTTCGCCTAAGTTCATGTAGATCTTGGTTGCCGTCGTCGGTGCCACGATTTGACGAAGTTCTTCGGCGGAAATGCCGATGCCTGCGCCTTCGCCTGCGTTTTCATCTTTTTTCTTCGCTTTATCCTTCAATACATCGCCTTCGTAAACGACGCCGCGGGTGGCGTCGACGGTAATGAATTGGCCGTCTTCCAAAACGGATGTCGCGGTGTTGCTGCCGACGATACAGGGAATGCCTAATTCCCGGCTGACGATGGCGGCGTGACAGGTTCTTCCACCTTCGTCGGTAACGACGGCGGCTGCGGTACGCATGGCGGGTACCATGTCGGGGTTGGTCATGCCTGTGACGAGGATGTCGCCTTCTTTAACCAGGTTAATTTCGCTGACATCTTTAATTTTTTTAACTTTGCCTCGTCCGATGCCCGGCGATGCCGCCAAGCCGCGAACCAGGGGATTTAATTTTTCAGGTGCTTGATTCATGCCTTCCTCTTTCCCGTCTTCCGATGCGCTTTCCGCTTCACCTAATGTGGTAATAGGTCTGGATTGTAAAATGTAGAGGCCCTTGGTGTCTCTGTCCATGCCCCATTCGATGTCTTGAACGCTGCCGTAAAGGCTTTCGATTTTAAGACCCGCATCGATTAAGGTGCCTAATTCTTCCTTCGTCAGGCATTCTTCCTTGACGGCGCCGGCGCCTAAAATATCTTCCACATCGGCTTCGTGGGTGCCGATACCCGAATCGTTTTGTACGACGATTTTCTTTTTGTCTGCGATGACCTTTTCGATAATCGACTTGTCGCTTTTTTTGATGACGTATTCGTCGGGAGTGACGGTGCCGCTGACCACGGCTTCACCTAAGCCGTAGCTGGCGTTAATCATCATTTCGTCGCGGCTGTTGGTAATGGGGTTGGCCGTAAACATAACGCCGGATTTTTCCGAGTTGACCATTTTTTGTACGACGACTGCCAAGGAAACGGCGAAGTGATCGTAATTTTGTTTTTCTCTGTAGTAAATGGCGCGAGGCGTCCACAGAGAAGCCCAGCACTTGCGTACGTGGTGAACCAGCTCTTCTTCTCCGGCAATGTGTAAGTAAGTATCTTGTTGACCGGCAAAGGATGCATCGGGCAAGTCTTCCGCCGTAGCCGACGAGCGCACGGCCACTTGGGGATCTCTCAGGTCGATGGAGCGGCTGAACTCTTTATAAGCTAATACAATTTCTTCTTCCAGGGCCGGATCGATTTCACCCTGCTCGATGTTTCTGCGAATGTCGTTGGAAGCCGCCGTGAGCATGTCCACGTCGTCTACGTCTAAGTCTTGCATTAAAAAACGGACTTTTTCGTCGAGACCTGCGTATTCGATAAAGGCATCGTAGCCCTTCGATGTGACACAGAATCCCGGAGGTACGTCCAAACCGAAATTGGTCATTTCGCCGAGGTTGGCACCTTTGCCACCGACGATGTCCACGTCGTCCTTGCGAATTTCATGAAAAAAACGAATATACTTAAAACCTGTCATAGAATTCCTCCTCGGGATTTATTATAACACAATCACCATTGTGTTGTACTATATATTCCAAGATTTTTTCAGCTCGGCTATGGATTTCGTGCTCACCTGCTCCCGGTCAATGGAAAGGGCGGCGATTGCCTTATCGATGGCTTCCCTGTTCGGCCCTTCGATTTCCATATAAGGCTCGGGAAAGCTTTCGGGATCCCACCGGTCCAAATCCATGCGGCACTGCTTAAAGGCATAGCTGATGCGGTGCTTCTTCGCCTTCTCTACCAGCCCGTAGCCCAAGAGGGCGAAGATGGCGCGCATCTCGCGGTCATTGTCGATGATCACCGTGTGCTCGTCGTAGGCCCGCACACCTTCATCGGACTTTTTCTCCTTAAAGGTGCATTGAATGGTTTCGCGCCCGTCCTTTTGAATGCATCGAATGCGCAGATAGCCGCTCTCCGGGGCAATGGGATGGGCGGCGGAGTCGATAAGGTAATTCGTCTGCTGCTCCTCGCCGATTCTCTCCCCGCCTAAGTCGACGAGCCTTCTTTCCATCTCATCTAAGTCTACGTGAAGAACTTTGACCTCGATTTCTCTTTCCATCCTACACCTCGATCTTTCGCAGCTCGAAATCGATGTAATCCGACGACACGCAGTAATACTCGATGCCGTTAATCTCTCCCTCGACGATGAATTTGTGACCGAAGCTGTGAAGATGGCCGTAAATGCAAATGTCGATCCCCGCCGATACCATGAGCTCGGCAAAGTCGTTGGGCTCGCCCTTGGCATTAAAGGGCGGATAGTGCAAAAGAGCGATCCTTTTCTCAATGGTTTCGCCCTTCGCCTTTTTCTCCATATCGTCGATACTTAATTGCAGGCGGTTTAACTCCCGCTTATAGATTTTTTCGTCCTGTTCATCGAAGCTCGTGGCTTCGATGTCCGTCCAGCCCCGGCTGCCGCAAAAGGCTACTTTGCCGTCGACGGCACCGGTGTTGTGCAAGAACTCGATGGTCTTTAGATTCAAACCGTTGAGCTTGTTCATGGAAGACCACCAGTAGTCGTGATTGCCTTTGATCAAATACTTTTTCCCTGGCAATTCGTCTAATCGACGAAGGTCAATCTCCCCTTCTTCCAATTTCAGCGCCCATGAAATGTCGCCGACGACCAACACCCGGTCTTCCTCGGCAACGAGTCGTTCCCATGAAGAAAAAATCTTCTCTTCGTGATTTTCCCATTTCTTTCCGAAAACGCCCATGGGCTTTTCTTTTTTATGATCTAAATGTAAATCGCCAATCGCCCAAATCAATCGGCACTCCTTTCTATTTTAACGGCGTGGTAAATTCGATGACCTGCCGGTTTAATTCTTTTAATACTTCTTCTAATCGATTTCTTCTGTCTCCGTCCAGATAAACGAAGCCGTCGTCAAAGACCATGGGAATCGACGGATCCATTTTGTCGATGGCGGCGAGGCGCAAGGATAAAACCAAGAGATCCGCCGTGGACCGACTCAGCTGCGTTTCATTTAGCCAATGGCCATCGGCCTTCGAAAGGACGAAGCCGTTTTCAGAAAGAACGATTTTATCGTAGCGGCCATCGGAAAGAGCACGCATGTAGTCCGCGCCGTCATTTAATATGCTCTGTTGAAAATCGTTGCTTCCCGCATCGTCGAGCTCTCGAATCATGCCTTCGCAAATTTCCACGAGTTCGAGCTTTTTCATCAGCCGTTCCTGACGGATTCTCTCCTCTTCGTAATCCTTCGCCGTCTGTTTCATCTTCCGGTCCAGGGCGTCTTTTTCCTCGTGGCGCGCGTCCACCTGACCGATTTGTCTTTGCAGGGCTTCGATTTTTTCGTCCAATCCCGCTTCAAGTGGCAGCTGCTCAAGCTCTCTGCCCCGCCGCATCATGGCGTCGGCCAGGCCTTCCATGGTAATGTCCTCTTCCGTCAAAGCGTCGAACCATTGGAAGCAGGCGTTCTTTTTTTCCAGCAATTGATCCCGCTCGTAAAAAGCCTGATGGTAGCGCTTCAGACTGCGCAGGGTCAGGCGTCGCAAGACGAATAAAATAAGGGTGACGGCAAACAATAAAGCCGAAACCGCGGCCGAGGCCGTCGCCAAATCCATTCGTTCGCGATAGATGAAAAAGGCGGTAAGGGCGGCCAAGATAACCGCCGCTATCCCTGCCAGCTTATAGTAGAGACCGCGAGAGAGGCCTTTGCCGCTCTTGCGCTCGTAGTGATCGATTTTTTTCTCGTTTTCGTCCAAGGCGCGGTCCCATGCCCGCACCTCTTCCGTGGCCGTGGCCAGCCGAGGCAAGAGCACTTCCTTGTCCCTCGCCTGTTTTTGGCGCTGCTTTAAACCCCGGAGGCGGCGAAGCAAATCCTCCCGATCTGCCTGCGTTTCGTCGTAGCCTCGTGATTTGGCGCGATAATCCGCCATGGTCTCTTCCAAATCCCTCAGCTTTTCACGATTGTCGCCGATGGGGGATTTTTTCGCCCGCGCCGTGCCCAAGGCCTTTTTCTCCTTGGCCAGGTAATCGAAGGCGCCCTGCACGTCCAAAGCGGTGCTGCTCGTTCGCAGAAAATTCTTCATTTCCCGAATGCGCTTAAAAATCGCCCCCGCTCCCGTGGACTGCAAATCGTCCATGGCAAAAAAGCGCAGAAAGTCACCCTGAGACAGATTCCAAAACAAGGCGCCCGGCTGGGGGATTCCGGAAAAAGTATAGAGCTTTTCCGAATCCGGCAAAAGCCGATTACTTTCCATATCGAAAATCTGAAGGGATTCTTTCTCTTTTATAAAATTTCGCTCGATTAAATAGCGCTTCCCGTCCACGTCCAGCTCCATGGCGGCGGAAAAATCTCTGCCTTCCATGGGAAAGCAGTCGTCGTAGGCCGAGGAATAGAGTTTGCGCGCCGGGCTGTCTTTGGAGAAGCCGTATAGCATCGCCTGGATGCAGGCCGCCGTCGTGGTCTTCCCCGATTCGTTGGGCCCCTTGAGGCATTGATAGCCTTCGTCAAAGGTCACCGTCGTGTCGTGGAAGCAGCCGAAGTCACGCATGTAAAGTTTATGAATCATAATCTTCCCCCAACAGGGCCCGCAAACCTAAATCGCACAAGGTGAGGCGCGTCTCTTCGTCAACGTCGTAGGCCTTTGCCCGCGCTAAAAAAGCGCCGAGGAGATCCCCTTCGTGCTCCTTCTCCAACTGCTCGATGATCTTCGGCAAATTCTTTTCCCAGTAGATTTCATAGAGAAGGCCTTTTTCATCGAAAATCCTTCGAAGCTCCCTGTCCAATATGCCGCTGTAGGCACCGGAAAGGTAAAAGCTATAGATGGAATGATCGGAAGAGGCCAGAGCCTTGGCATCGGCGACGATTTCATCGTCGTCCTCTTCGTCCCTTCGCAGATAATTTTTCTGTCTTAAAATCCGCCCGGCAACGGGGACGTAGCGCGTCGTGAGAAGCTCGTCCAGCTCGCCTAAGATGACGCCGAGCTTGCCCCGATCCGTTCGATCCAAGGGCTCCGGCGTGCCGCACATTTGCAGCTTGTTTTCGTACATGGTCGGCTTATGGACATGGCCCAGGGCGATGTAGTCGAAAGCATAGAGAAGATTGGCGTCCACGGGAAAATAGCCGTCGCCGCCGCTCCAATTGCCGTGGTGCAAGAGCACCTGCCGGAAATCGACCTCGTCGTTGCCGTCGAACTGCAGGATTTTATTGTAGCTCGCCCTGGTCCAGCTGGTACCGTAAAAGGCGACGTTATTCACTTCATCGACGTAGCGATCCATGGCTTCATTGGAAAACAAAATTACATTTTCAGGTAGGCGAGATGAAAGATAATCGTAAAGCTTGTAATCGTGATTGCCCAAAAGCAGTAGAGTCTTAAAGGGCGCCCGGTCCAAGCAGGCCAGGACGTAATCAACCTCTTCCGGCATTACCTTGTCCTGTTCGAAAATATCGCCGACGAGGAAAAGATAGTCGATTTTTTCCTGTATGCCCAGCTTTAAAATGCGCTCAAAGGTGCGAAGGCGGTCCTTTCGACCGATCTTCCGGTCCTCTTCCCTTTCGTAGGGAAAGCTTCGCCCCAAGTGAAGATCCGCCGTGTGCAGAAACCGCATTACTTAATTAATTGTTGTACCGCTTTAAACTCCGCGGTACCGGAAACGCTGTTTAGGTCGAATAAAATCGACTCCGTGGAACGAATCGCCGCGCCCATTTGACGCATTTCCTCGAAGGCGTAGAGGGCGTTTTCGCCGCTCCTGGAGCTGACGGCGTCGTGAGCCACGTAAACATCATAGCCTTTGGCGATGAGATCCCGCACGGTCATTAAGACGCAGATGTGGGCTTCGATGCCGCATACCACCACTTGCCTCGGCTTCTTTTCGTCGAAATAAGCGGCGATTTCCTCATCCAACATACAGGAGAAGGCCTTTTTATCGAAATCCGCTGCAGCGGTTACTTTCCCTCGAATGGCTTCGTCAAATCCGCCGAGACCTTTTTTATATTGGGTTGTAAAGACGGCGGGAATTTGCATTATTTCGGCCGCATCGGCCAGTATGCCCGCGTATTTGTTGACGCGGTCAATGCGTTCCACGGCGGCAGCCAGTGTGCCCTGAATGTCGATAAATAAAAACAGTACATTTTCTCTGTCTAAGCGAAAATCCATCTTATACCTCCATTTGCTGTACATCTATTTTGTTCATTAGGCCTTTTAATTCACCGAAATCCGTCCCCGCATCGGTCACGGCGGCGGCTTGGGCCAGTTTTAAAAGCATGGTTGCGTCGTATTTTCTGACGATCCCCGCCGCCAATGCCACGGCGGCGGCATGGGGATCGGAGTGCCCGCCTTTTACCACGTTTTTTGCAAAGTAATAGCTTCCCCGGGCGCAAAGAATAGAGCCGCGCTCGCTTCCCGTGACGAGAATCAAGGGAATGTCTCCGCCATAGAGCTTGTCAAGGCCTTGGACGATGTCCCCCATGAAATTCAAGGGTTTATCGAGCATTTCTGCCAACACGTCCCGCTCCACGACGATGCCGAAGGGCCGCGCCTCTCTCGTCTCTTCCGGATCGTCCGATCTTTCGGCGAGCATAATCACCGGCTTCGACAGCTTGCGGGCATAGCGAACCAAGGGCAGCTTCATGGCCTCAGGATCTTCCTTACGGGTGCTCTTTGCCAAAACCACCACGTCGGAAGCGGTGGCTTCGTTTAAAAAGCGATCGTAAAAATCCACCATATCTTCCCGCGTCAGGCGAGGCTCAACGGTTTCGATAGTCGACGTCCTGTTTTTTTCTTCTAAAATCAAACGCTCCTTCGTTTCGTCGCGAATAGTTTTAACGACGACATCGGTTCCCGAAAGGGTCATGAGCTTTTCATAGCGCTCTCCGGCGTTGCCTCCGAGAAATGTCATGAGCTTGGCGCTTTCATTGATATTTCTCGCGAGTCGGGCCATATGGGCGCCGTATCCGACAGGCGCCGTCTGTTTTTCCCTTACGGAGGACGTGGCGCCTTTGGGAAAGCTGTCCCCTTTTAACCGCGTCTCTAATATGGGATTTGTATCAATCAGTAAAATCATTGTGCATTAAATCGACGGAGCACGGCAGATTCGATCCAATCGATTTTCTCCTTTGCTTTATTTTTGTCTTTGTCACTGCTGTAAATATATAGCTTGATCTTCGGCTCCGTGCCGGAAGGTCGAACGTAAAAGCGACTGCCGTCATCTAAGTGGTACTCCAGCACATTGCTCGTGCCGATGCCTTCCACGCCTTGAACGTAGTCCACTACTTTTTCCACCGTTAGGCTCTCGATGGAGCGAATGGGGTTTTTTCGAAGATCCGTCATAATGGCTTGAATCTGAGCTTGGCCTTGCTGCCCTTCCTTCACGACGGAAAGGAGCTTCTCCCCTTGATAGCCGTATTTGCGGAAGATATCTTCCAGCACCTCCGGCAGGCGCTTGCCGATGCTTAAATAATAGGCCGCCATTTCAGCCACCATCATGGAAGTAACCACGGCATCCTTGTCCCGGACGTGATCGCCGTAAACATAGCCGATGCTTTCTTCGTAGCCGAATAAAAATTCGTACTCCGCAGTGTCGTCCCATCGATTGGCCGGGGCGCAAATATTTTTAAAGCCGGTCAGGGCGTCGAACATGGCGACGCCGTAACGCATACAAATTCTGCGGCCGATATCTCCGGTGACGATGCTCTTCACCACGGCACCGTTGGATGGCAAATCGCCCTTAATCCGGCGCCGTGACAAAATATATTCCAATAGCAGGGCGCCGGTTTGATTCCCCGTAAAGGGAATGTATTCGCCGTCTTTATCCTTTGCAATGATGGCCACCCGGTCGCAGTCGGGATCCGTGGCGATCAAAAGATCGGCATCCACCTCTTTGCCAAGGGCCAAAGCCTTCTCAAAAGCGTGGAGATCCTCGGGATTGGGATAGCCTACGGAGGCAAAGGTGCTGTCCGGTTCCGTCTGCTCCTCGACGAGATGAATATTGTTAAAGCCCCGTTCTCTGAGAATACGGCGAATGGGCAGATTTCCCGTACCGTTTAACGGCGTATAGACGATGGATATATCCTTCTTTATATCGTCTTCCACGGCCTTGTCCAATGTCAGGGCATAGTATTTTTCCTCTACCTCACTGTCGATGACGTGGATGATGCCCTCTTTCTTGTACGCCTCAAAGGATTTTTCCGGCCACACATCGTAATCGTATTTGGCGATTTCTCTGGAAATTTCATCGGCCATGGCGTCTTGAATTTGGGATCCCTCTTTCCAGTACACCTTGTATCCATTGTACTCTTTCGGATTGTGGCTCGCCGTCACGACGATGCCCGCCTGGGTTTTAAGCCCCCGCACGGCAAAGGACAGCATAGGCGTCGGGCGAATGCCTTCGTATATATACACCTGAACGCCGCAGGAGGCCAACATGGCCGCCGCTACTTCCATAAAGCGCTCGCTGCGCTCCCTCACGTCCCAAGCGATGGCCACGCCGCGGTCCATGGCTTTTTCCCCCCGCTTTTCGATGACGCCGGCAAGACCTCGTGTGGCACGAGCGATGACCTGTTCGTTCATGCGGTTCGTGCCCGGTCCGATCTTCCCGCGCAAGCCCGCCGTGCCGAATGCCAGCTCTTGATAAAAGCTGTCCGCCATCTCTTCTTCCGACATGGTAAGGAGCTTTTCTTTATCTTCATCGCAGAGGCTTTTCAGCTCTTTCCAATGATTAAAACGTTCGTGAATCATTATTTCAGCCTTCTTTCGTCAAATCTGCAAATTCTCCCTTTATCAGGCGACATAATTCTTCCGGATCGACGCGCATTTGCAGGCCTTTCTTTCCGGCGCTCACGTAAATAGCATCATATAAAATGGCGCTTTCGTGAATATAGGTGGGGAACTGCTTTTTCATGCCCACCGGCGAACAGCCGCCCCGTACATAGCCCGTCAAAGGCAAGAGATCTTTTACGTGCAGCATTTCCATTTTCTTCTCGCCGCAAACTTTGGCCGCCTTTTTTAAATCCAATTCATCGGCCACGGGAATGACAAAAACAAAATGTGCCTTATCCTTCCCCTCGGCGACTAATGTTTTAAACACGGCATCCACGGGCAAATGATTTAATTCTGCGATTTTAACGCCGTCCACCTCTACATCTCCGTCGTACTCGAAGGTTTCGTAAGCGATGCCGTCGGCATCTAAATGCCTCAATGCATTTGTTTTTTTCATAATGACACCTCGCTTAATAGTATACCCGAATTTATAATTTACTGTCATTAGCTATAAAACATCCATGCTATCTGATAGTTATTATATCAGTTAAGATCCGCAGACGGCACCGGTTTCCCGATCATTTACCAAAGTGACCATGGGAAATAAATCAAGGCATAAAAAAATCGACACAAGTTTTCTTGTGCCGATACTCTCTTATGCTTCGATCACCTTCAGTCCCGACTTCAACGACCATATAAAGGCGACAGTGAGCAAAATATGTCCCACGCCGGACATGGCCACCATGCCGATACGCGTCACCTCGCCGGGCGTGTAGCCGTCGATCATGCCGTGGAGGAACATGGCGCTGAAGGAGAAAAACATGCCGACATTATAAATCGTAAGCAATTTTTTCAAGCGTCCGTTTTCAAAGGCCCGATCTCGAATAAGCAGAAAAGCCAGGGTCAAGAGGACAAAGCCCAGTACGAATAAGTGGACGTGGAGAAAAGCCATTTTCACCTCTACGGGGTAAATCTTTCCGATTTCCCGGTAAAAGGCTCCGGAGAAAATGCCGAAGAACAAATAGGCCAGAGCGAATTGAAGCAGATCGTTTATGTTGAACTCGCCCTTTAAATTGCCGTACAGTTTCCAAACGATAAGCACGTACATCACCGTCTTCGGCATCATCAACATGCCGATGGTGGGATAGGTGTTTTTAAACAGAACCACTGGAACGTAAAAGAGGAAACTGAAAAAGACGTAGATATAAAGCTTGTCGAAATTTGTATTCGCTCTTTCTCTATACAAGAGCGCAATATCGATGATGCCCATGAGAACGAAGGGACCATTGGATATCAAATCCATGGAGGCGGCACTATTAAAGGATAGAATCACCGTCACGATGCGAATCAGAAAGAGAACGGGCATCAGAACATCCAAGGTGCGATTCGTCTTCTTCATCTCCCGGCAAATATAGTAGTAAAACAAAAGATAGAACAGAGACATGGTCATGGCAGAAATACGCGTCCCCAGAAATAATCCGCCGGCATTCACTTCAAAGCCGTCGGTCATGACATTGGCCACGATCCGCGGAATCAAGTGAAAGGAATCGCCGAGCCCCAAGAGCAATGTCATGGCGCCGACAAGGCCGCTCTTCGACTTTCTCAAAAGCAAAATTCGAATGCCGAGAAATAAAACAAAAATCAAATACATGCTGTCAAAAAACAGCTCAAGGTCTTTCATTGCTTATACCCTCCAGTAGATACTCGATGTATTGCGTCGACACCTCTTTAAATTCTTTCTTGCTGTAATCCTCGATCATGCTGTCTTTAATCAGTTCGTGAAAAACCGCCATCATATATAAAATCATATGGGCCTCGCTCTTTCCGTAATGCTTCTTCACGAAGCTTTTTCCGTGGGAAAGGGTGCTTTTTTCAAAAGCCAAAAACTGCGGCCGATACAAATTCCTTAAATTGTGATCGTACAGATCCTCGAGCAAAAATTTCTGATAAGCCCAAAGAGTGGCTTCTGGGTCGTTGTGATTTTTTTCGAATAAATCAAAGAACACGTGGTGGACATGGCCCGTAGCTTCTTTTAAAACCGTGAAATAGCAATCATCGAGGTCCTCGAAGTACTGGTAAAAGGATCCCCGGGCGATGCCCAAAGCCTTGACGATATTCGATACATTGATTTCATCCACCGGCGTCTCTTCAAAAAACTCTCGCAGGGCAAGCTGCAGCCGCTCTTTCTTTTCCTTATCCAAACGTTCAAATGTTGCTTTTGCCATGATTACCTCCATTATGACACGTTGTCATTTCTTATAGAATACGCTTCTCTGTCTTCCTTGTCAACTGACAAAATCTATTAAAAAACGCCCCGACATTCGTCGAAGCGTTTCTTCATCATTAATTCAATTCTGTTTAGTATCATCTAAACGTCTAAATCTAAATCATCCACATCGCCGGCATCGTAGGCGTCCCAGTAGCTGTCGTAATCGTCGTAAACCTCTGCCTCGTCGGCTTCGCCGTCGTAGCCCTCGTCATAGAGAATGTCCTGCTCGTGAGAATCGTCGTCGCCATTCTTATGGGTGAAACTACTCCGACTTCCACGCTCCTTGCGCAGCCGCTCTTCCTCGCGAATAATATAATGAGCGACCCACAATTGGAAAAACTCGTCAAATTCCCTATCCGCTTCTTCCTCTTCAAGGCGCAAGTTCGCAGCATCGGAACCTTCCTTGACACCCTCTTTGTACGTAACCTCGGCATTACAGACCAAGTCCTTTAACAATTGAAACTTTAAACCAAAATCCGTACTCTTTTCAAGATCGCCTGAAGCATAAAAACCGGAGCCCACCTGTTTCAACAGATAATCGGCGAGAGTGTTTAAAACACTTTTTAAGAAATATAAATTCCACTGCGAACCGTCATCGTTATGTACGACACCTTTTTCCATAAGCATTTCCAATCGAAGCAGGGATGCAAATTGACCGCGCCGAATCAAGAAAGGATTTGTGATGGTCAGCTGTGCTAAAAACAGAGCCACCTCTTCACTAATATTGGCCTTAATCGTTCCTTCATAGACACTGCGATACGCGTTTTGCGCATCCTTAATGGTAGTATCCAATTCCTCACCCGTATCCACCAAAGCCAAGGAGCGAATGATCTGATCTCTGTCCGTGGGATCGGGTCTCGTTTGCTTTCCTTTAGTGCCCTCGTCCGCCCTAACGTCGTTGCTTTCCGGCGGAACGTAAGGAAATTTTTTTCTCAGAAAAATAAAAAGAAGAAGAAAGAAGAGGGCGGCACCCATCCACAACCAAAGATACAAGTCCATATTCGCCTCCCGCTCATCGAAAAATGCGTTTTAAATGCAAATATATTATTCTATGAACGCAATAAAAAAGCAAGCTTACAAAAAGTAAACTTGCTTTGGCGTACCGCAAAGGATTCGAACCCTCGACCTTCTGGTCCGTAGCCAGACGCTCTATCCAGCTGAGCTAGCGGTACACATGGAGCGGAAGACGAGATTCGAACTCGCGACCCTCGCCTTGGCAAGGCGATGCTCTACCACTGAGCCACTTCCGCAAATGGTGGAGGAGAGTGGATTCGAACCACTGAAAGCTGAGCTAACGGATTTACAGTCCGTCCCCTTTGGCCAACTCGGGAACTCCTCCCTATG
>QWCE01004936.1_pt1 | contig 12664 bp, 8 predicted proteins | sample 1972531 | NCBI WGS metagenome assembly QWCE01 (sample SAMN09866716, study PRJNA288562) | Human gut metagenome isolate term4_stool, whole genome shotgun sequencing... | reverse complement strand
AACCTGCTGGCACATTCAAAAAATCCGCTACCTTGTGAGCGATTCCTCTGTACTGACCGTATCAAAAAAAGGTAAAATCAGAGCAAAAAAAGCAGGGCAAGCGACAATTTATGCCGTTGCCCAAAATGGTGTAAACGCTAAAATTAAAGTCAGCGTAATAGCTGCAAAATGATAAAAAAAGTGCCGGAAATTCGCATTTTCCACTGCGATGCTCCGGCACTTTTTTTGTTTTCCGTAATTTCGTAGAAAGACTTTGCTTGTATTTTATTCTGCCGCCAATACCTCATAAACTTCCTTAAAGGATTGTTTCGGCTGATACAATTCGGTAAACAGACCACAGTATGGTCCGTTCATTTTATAGCTGTAATCTGCCGTTGACAGATATGGTGCGTCAAACAAGCCCCAAATGGAAAGGCTCGTAATCGGTCCGGTCTTTCCTGCTGCCTGTGCCGCCTTGTTAATATCCACATATGTCTGCACAAGTTTCTTGTAAAAGGCTGCATGCTCCGGCTCTGCATCATTATCGTAATTGCGGACGGCAAGTTCTGTTACGTGAACTTCAACATTATTTTCTGCAAATTTCTCAATCGCATTTTTCACTAAGGTAATATCATTGTCGTTCATACATCCACTCTGCTGTCCATAGCCACCGATGTAACTCTGCATACCAATTCCATCGCAGAGCTTCAGGTAACCACCATTTCCATCGGATGCAAAACTGTTGACGCTCTTTACCAGTTGAATAATGGCATCTCTCTTATTTGCGCCGTAGGTTGCAAACGTGTTGTAATCATTGTAGAACAACTTAATATTTGTCTTACTGTTTGCCGCCTGTAATTTTGCTCTTGTCTCATATGCATACCGGAACGCAAGCTCCACGTAATCACTGCCAATGTAATCGTAGAAAAGATTCGTCTTGCCACCGCGAACCTGCCGTACATGACGCACATCATCATCCGCAAATTCACCCGCATTGTCGGCAACCGCTTCATTAACAACATCCCAGCAGTAAATCGCGCCCGGATATTTTTCTTCAAAATGCGTCATTACTTCATCAATATACATCTTCAGACGATTTTTCATGACGTCTGCGCTGACATAAGCACCATCCGTCTTATAGCCTTCGCGGAAAAACCAATCGCACATATCGGCATCCCAGGTCAGCACATGACCGCGAATGGATAATCCGTTTTCAGCCGCATACGCAACCATCGAATCTGCCTTTGTAAAGTTCATAACTGCCGGTGAATTTTCATCCACATATGCATTTTGTGAAGCAGACTGGCTCAAAAGCGAATACGCCTTCATTTCATTACTGAACGTCGTACTGTTAAAATGATACTTAATGAGTTTGGTAAGCTCAGTATTTTTCAGTGCCGCCTCATTGATATTTGTTCCAAATTTGAAACCATATTTCTCACCGAGAGACGCAAGCGATTGATAGGATTCAATTGCCTCCGTCGCATCTTTCTTCCCTTTGTTCTCCATAACAACAGATGTAACCTGAATGTATTTCACCGCCTCTGTTGAATTCTGAACAACCAGATAAAGTGCCGTCTGTCCGCTCGGGTAAGCATCTAACTGTAAGCCCTGCTCCTTACCGCTCTGCATACCATTGGCATCAACAAAACCAGCCCAGTCGCTGTTTTTAACTGACAACTTAATCGATGCGCCACCTGTATTTTCAATAATATTTTTGTTAGCATCCAAAAGGTTGATTGTAACATTTACCTGTGTAAAATCCGATACTTTGTGTCCGGATGCCGTAATCAGTGGAAGCAGGTTATAAACCGTTCCATTCCACACACTCGAATACGCAGAAGAATTAATAAACGTATTGTCAATTGCAAGCGTCACTTTCTCCGTCGCCGGCTTCTGGGTCGGTGCAGCCGTTGGTGTCTGAGTCGGTACCGTTGTTGGTGCCGTAGTCGGGGTCGCAGTCGGCTTCTGCGTTGGTACCGCAGTTGGGGTCGCAGTCGGCTTCTGCGTTGGCACCGCAGTCGGGGTCGCAGTCGGCTTCTGCGTTGGTGCCGTAGTCGGAGTTGCCGTTGGGTTCTTTGTCGGCTCTGTAGTCGGAGTCGCTGTCGGCTTTTGCGTTGGCACCGCAGTCGGGGTCGCCGTTGGACTTGCAGTTGCTGTCACTGCCGGCTTCCTTGTTGGCTCTTCTGTCGGCTCTTTCACAGGCTCCGCAGTTTTTACCACAGAGGAAGAATCCCCCGGATTTACTACCGCAGGTTCTTGTGTATTCACCGGTGGAACAACGGTAGTTCCTGTCTTTTTCTTAACCGTAACTTTGCACGAAAGTTTATACATTTTCCATCCTGCTTTTACCTTCGCTGACACCGTAGCTTTCCCTGCTTTTTTGGCAACTAACTGAACTGACTTTTTCGTCTTTTTCTTCAGGATAACAACCGATTTTTTGCTACTTTTCCACACCACTTTTTTTACTGCTTTTGCATTTTTAATTGTTACTTTTTTCTTAGTCCCAGCCCACATGGTAATACGCTTCTTGCTTAACTTTGGTTTCGCTGATTTAGCACTTGCAGGCATTGTAAAAACACTCGAAATACTAAGTGCTGTTACCGTGAGAAGTGCCATCGCCTTTTGACTTTTTCTCTTCATAGAATGACTCCTTTCATTCCTCTCAAAACTCTCTAACTTCATTCTAATACTTTGTGGGAATTATACAACGAACATTCTATAAAATTACTATTAGTTTTTAGTATCTTTTGTGTGTTATTTTTCATGTGATTCCTTCTAATCAATGCGTATTGTCTGCATACCACTCAATATGATTGACAATTTGCAAAATCTTTTTAGCGCTCTCAATTGATTTTGTAATACGCTCTACATCATTTTTGTGAATCCAGCCCTTTTTCGCAGCGTCCGGCACAGACTCCGTCAATTCCTGCAGCGATTGATTTACGCGTTCCACCATCTGACTTACATCTTCAATCAACTTCTCTACCTGTTTTGGAAGTGAAACTCTCTGTGCTTCTCTCTGCATTCTATTACACAACTGATTCATGGAAATTTTCAAAAAATAAGTATCTGTCAGCTGGTCAGCAACAACCGAAAGAATCTCCTCAATAATTCCGGCGTCCACATTTCCCATCGAAATCATAACTTGAAAGCGTTCACAACACTCATCAATTTTCTCCTGACTATAACAAATTCGCTCAACAAGCCGAATCAGCAAATCTACTTCTTCCTCGTCATTAATTTTAAAATCCGCATCCTTTAACTGCACTCTTTCCTGTTCTGCCTGCGGTATCAATTGATAACAATCAATTTGCTTTTCTTTGCAAAGATTCCAGAGCACTCGCTTGCAAACAGCATCCGTTTTTCCACCAAAGGTAAGCGACTTCACACATGGAAATCCGGCATACGCAGACTGCAAATCATATTCCACACAAATACCATCAAATGTATTTTTTGCAGACGTTATCTGAAAAGGCAGGTTTCCCTGTCGAAGATTTTCAATTTGTTCAATCGCCATTTTTTCTTTTTGACATGGAAAATACTGATAAAGAGGCGCCCCTTTTTCCTGCCTCATTTTATACTTTTCAAGCCATGTTTTTTTCGAGAGGGCAAACACTGTCGTTTTTTCTTTTTCCGCATCCACAAATTCATCAACCCGTTGACATCCATACGCCTGCGCCGTCTGCATCGATGGGAGATTTGTGCTTTTCATATAAGAATAAATCGTCTGAAACGGTGTATGTGTAAAAGTCCAGTCTCTTACGACAATTGCTGCTTCTTTTGCATATCCTTTTCTCTGATATGTTTTTTGAATATGGTAACCAATTTCCGGCTTAATCGTATTTCCAATCGGTTGCAGTGTGAGCCCGCAGTCACCAATCATTTTTCCATTTTCTTTTAGGCACACAGCCCACAATCCGAAACCAAAAATCTGGTACCGTTCCTGATTTTTTTCAATCCATCCACGGACTCTTTTTTCATCAAAAGTATACGGATAATGCTGCATAATATCCGAATCCGCAAGCACACAATATAAGTCATCAAAATCTTCTTCGTTCATCTCACGAAGAATTAAACGCTCCGTCTCAATTTGCATAATACACCCTCCATTATTTCAGCTCATATTTCCAGACACCATCTTCTCTGCGGTAATGAAATTCATTGATATCTTCTTCCAAAAATACGCGAAGCATATCGTCCATTCCGTTTGCAAGCTTTCCCTTTTTCATCTCTTCTAACGGCATCCACTTTACTTCCCCTTCATGCGAGGATTTGAGTTCACCGCTGAATTGATTCGTCTTATAAAAAACAACAAGATACCTTGAGCCGTCATCCCGCAGCCAGTCTTTTGTACCACAGATTCTCGGCTTTTCTATCGTGAGTCCGGTCTCCTCATATACCTCACGAATAACTGAATCCACAAAAGATTCGCCCTTCTCAATATGTCCGCCCGGAAATGTAAGTCCTGACCACTTTTTGTCCACTTTATCCTGAACCAAAACATTTCCCGCATCATCGTAAACCATACACATATTCGTTAATGTTACTGTCTCCGTCCTCATCACTTTCTCCTCTCGTGAATTATGTCACAACATTATGATGAGTTTATTATAACATAAAATCAGGGTATTGAGAGGACTGACAGCGAACATTTATCACAAATCCATCATTCCAAAATTTCATATTCGCTTAATTCTTCAAAATCCTCTTCCGGTGATGATACGAATAATCTCCGTGTATAATCCAAACCACCATCCACTCCACAACAACCGCATTTGCACATCCTAAAATCATGTCTATTTATAGATTCAATTACTTCACCACAATGTCTACATCTGATTGCATTTCGCTTTAATCTTTCCATTTTTCTTCCTCTCCTTTATTGTGCTAATCGTAAAATCCATTTCTATGGCAGACTTCATGAATTGTTTCCGCAAATATCGACCTAGATTTCTTGTCACTGTCCGTATTATAATTCTTCTTATCCAAATATATCTCTCTAACTTCCTGCCATAATTGATTATCTTTACAAAATTTTATCTTTTCAGGAAGATAATAAAATCCTTTTGTTTGTTCTTCCCACGTATAATTTTTTCTTTGCTTATTGAAACGTATGTACTTCTGCCGATTGTTACCATAATCATTCACAACTGCAAAGTCACAACTATGACGAATCCTAGAATTTTTTCTATCTTTCACTTTAATTGTAAAAACTCTAGTACTATCCTCGCAGGAATCATATCCGTACTTTCTAGCATACTTGTTGAATGCACACATAAGTATGTTTTTAGTTTTTTCTGCATCGAAATCACCGTCATCGTCATTTACAATGATATTTACATCAAAATCAAAACCAACATTACTCTTTACATCCCACGTTACCATATTTCTTTGTACACTTCCAACAAATTTATACTGAAAGGTAAAACTATCTCGAACTTCATCCTGCACCTTGTGTATTAGTTCCATAAGCTGTTTTTTTTCCGGCTTAAGCTCTTTTTTTGCTACATACTGAAAATGATACATATTTTTTCCTCCTTTTATCCCCATGCCTTCCCATTTAACATCTTTGCTAAATCATTACAACATATCAGAAAGATTTTTGTTTGTCAAGTCCTCTTTGTTTTATCTAGCTTTGAAAAGTATCTTATTTTACCGGTGCCGTATATCTGCATTTCGGGTAATTACTGCATCCATAAAACTTGCCATATTTGCCCTTGCGTAAAACTAACGCGCCCCCACATTTCGGGCACATTCCTGATTTCTCTTTCTGCTTCTTAACATATTTTGCTTCTTTTATTTCATTCACATGTTTACACGTATCTGTCCTGGTACTCATATAATTTGTAAGTATTGCCAGAATCTTATCCATATCCTCTCTCGAAAGAACCGATTGGACAGAAAGTTTTTTGACCGTCTTTGTAACTGCTCCCCACTTCACAACCTGCGATCTTGTTGTCTTTATTTTTAGCACAGCATCCCCGGGAAAAGTCACAATTGAGAAAACCGGAATATTTTCATAACCATGACTTTGAAGCAAGGCATTTAACGCCTTTACATGCGCATAATTCTGATATATGGGATTCATAAATGAATATTTGTGACCGTAAATGTTCTGTGTCCACTTTGCCGAAGACTCTGAACCATAAATCTGTCCTTTATAATTCTTGGTTTCAATTGAAAATATACCGTAAATTGAAACAACCACATGATCAATCTGCGTTGTACGTGTATTTCCACCCTCTGCACTCAACAAAACATCATTAACTACCTGATACTTATTTTTGTCCAACTTTTTTAACAACATACTTACCGTTGCTTCACCCATTTTCCCTTTTATCCTCGGCTTAATAATGGTTACTAACGCAGAAAGCACCATTAATGCAATTATCCATATATATATTTTCTCCATATACTATTCCCCCTCATTATATTCTCATCCCATTTTTTCACTCCACTCATTTTCCTTAAAACCAACAAGAATTGCTTCATCCCCAATAACCAGCGGACGTTTGACAAGCATTCCATTGGTTGCCAGCAATTGAAGCTGCTCGTCTTCGCTCATTGTCGGAAGTTTATCCTTCAACTTCATCTCCTTGTACAACAATCCACTTGTGTTAAAGAATTTTTTTAGAGGAAGCCCACTTTTAGAAACCCATTCTTTTAGTTCATCATACGATGGATTTTCCTCTACAATATGACGCTCCGTGTAATTTAAATGATGCTCGTCCAACCACTTTTTTGCCTTTTTGCAGGTTGAGCATTTGGGATAACATATGAATAACATAGATTCACCTTCCTTGTATTATTTTGTCCGTACCCATAAGTATCTAGAACTTTAACAGCGTTTAGCTGACATTTTATCACAACACTGCAATAATCATATCACCAAAATATGGTTTTCGCAATATCCTGCGTCGAGCTTTGCACCAAAACCGTCCGCCCTTCTTTTCAATTTCAACGTACAAAAATTTCCGGCACATATATTCATGTACCGGAAATCTTTTCATCGTCTGTTTTTAATTCTATTATTTACCTACATGAAACGCATCCATACCCGGGTACACTGCACTGGCACCTAATTCTTCCTCAATGCGGAGAAGCTGGTTGTATTTTGCTACACGCTCGGATCTCGAAGGAGCACCTGTCTTAATCTGACATGTATTCAGCGCTACTGCAAGGTCTGCGATAGTTGTGTCTGCTGTCTCACCAGAGCGGTGGGAAGAAATGGCTGTATATCCTGCATTGTGCGCCATCTTAATAGCCTCCAATGTTTCTGACACCGAACCAATCTGGTTTAATTTGATCAAAATGGAGTTACCCGCTCCCATTTTAATACCCTTGGAAAGTCTCTCTGTATTTGTAACAAAAAGGTCATCTCCTACAAGCTGAACCTTATGACCAATCTTTTCAGTCATCTTCTTCCAGCCTTCCCAATCTTCCTCATCCAAACCATCTTCAATAGAAATAATCGGATACTTGTCAATGAGAGATTCCCAATGTGCAATCAGCTCATCCGAAGTAAATTCTTTGCCGGATTTTGGCTGTTTATAGTAACCAATTCCTTTTTCCGATTTCCATTCGGAAGAAGCTGCATCCATAGCAATCATAAAATCTTTTCCCGGTTCAAATCCGGCAGCCTTAACAGCCTCCAGAATTTTCTCAATAGCTTCTTCATCGGAAGTAAGTTTGTTTGGCGCAAATCCACCTTCATCACCAACCGCTGTTACATCTCCCATATCTTTAATCAGAGATTTCAACTTATGGAAAACCTCTGCACACCAGCGAAGCGCTTCTTTAAACGATGGCGCGCCAACCGGCATAATCATAAATTCCTGCGTATCAACAGCTGAATCTGCGTGAGCACCACCATTTAAAATATTCATCATAGGTACCGGAAGACGGTTGCCTGAAATGCCACCCAAAAAGCGGTACAACGGAATGTCTAACGCAATAGATGCCGCTCTTGCTGTTGCAATTGACACCGCCAAAATCGCATTGGCACCAAGTTTTGATTTGTCTTTCGTACCATCTGCATCAATCATTGCCTTGTCAATAGCGTAAATATCAGACGCATCTAAACCGGTAAGAACCTCATTAATCACAGTATTGATGTTGTTGACAGCTTTTTCAACACCCTTGCCAAGATAACGGTCCTTGTCACCGTCTCTCAGTTCCAGTGCCTCAAACTCACCTGTAGACGCACCACTTGGAGCAGTACCTCTTCCCACGGTTCCGTCTACCAAAGTTACCTCTGCTTCCACCGTCGGATTGCCTCTCGAATCCAAAATCTCACGTCCAACTACTTTTTCAATTTCCAAAAAATTCATCGTAACACTATCTCCTTTTCCGCAAAATAATAGTACTCCCCGCAAGAATTTCATTCAATTCTGCATAGGATGCGTTCAGGATTCACAACCTAATACGAGGAGTCCACATGATTTATTCACATTTCGGTTAGCCTTGTCTAACCTCTTTTATATTACTGAATTTCGGGGTAAAAATCAATAGGTGCAGGTGAGAGTTTTTATCAAGTTTGTGGGGGTGCTGGTTAATATTATCATGTGCCATTTCTAATATCACTCTATATCAAAGTTTAGTAGATAAAAAGACTCGGAAGGAAAATACCTTCCGAATCAGACTGTAATACTCCTTATAAAGGACTAATAAACTGTCCCTAAATGTATAGACATTCCCTTACAGAACATCCCAATATTTTGTATGCTTTTTAACACCTTCTTCTCATATTTAGTAATTTAAATAAATTATTTAATACTTCTAATACGTTTCACACTTAACTCTGCTCTCGATATAACTTCAAGCTTTTGATTATATACTTGTGTACTGATTAATGGCTCACTTACAATGAATAATCCGTAAACATTCCACTTAACATCTGATAGTTGATAATGTATTTTTAAATCTTCCAAATGTTCCTTAACCCAATCTACTCTTCTACTATGTTTCGTTGCATAACATTTCTTTTTACCATCAACAAACATTTTCTGATACTCTAACTGAATTTCATAAGGATTTCTAGAAAAATTAAAGTCCTTTACCTCCGCTACATATATATGATGCATCTCATTATCTATGATTAGCACATCAATATCTCCTAATGTATTACCATTCTTGTCAGCCACATATTTTTTATTAATCTTATCAACATTCGAATCAATAACAAACACTTCCATATCTGTCAAAATATCTGAAATTAATTTATTAAATATTCTTCCCCTATCATCACTAATTCGACCTATCAAGGTGGACATCTTAGCATTTTTTGTTGATATTTTTCCCTCATAAATTAAGTCCGTTACATACATAAGCATATGATATAATTGTCTATTTCCCCAAATTATCATGTCTTTTCTGATTATTACTGGACGCCTACTGAACGAGTACGCACGATTAAATCTCCATGGATATACATCTTCCTTCCTAAATCCAGATGGCAATTTCAAAAAATCATCTCTTTCAGTCAAGGAAATATCCTTAAGTATGGCTATTGCTATTTCATTAGATATTTTCTCATCAATTTGAACGATATATTCTATAAGTTTTTGCTTAGATGCTTTATAAACTTCCTCCTCTTCTCTCTCATTACCATATTCTATCATTCCCATTATCAACCTATAAAATTGAGTAAAAGAATACCCGTACTCCGCTTGAAAAGCAACATCTAAATCCCCTGAATAATCTTCTTGATTGAGGGTATATTTTTTACGAAAGTCACTAGAAGAATTATAGTATAATTCTTCTCTTCTATATTTATCACCATATTGAAATATTGTATAAAATTCATCCTGTTTCACCCCTATTCGATCCGACTTCAATATTTCAACTGGTGCATTAAAAATGTTATAATAAAATAAATCATTTTTATATGCCCACTCTATAATAAGTGAACATATTGCCAATATATATTCATATTTTCCTATACCAAGTATCACCTCACCCTTAGGCGGTTTAGCAGCAACATATTCCATCATAAATTTTAATGCTAACGATACCCGATTCAAGTCATTATATTCTTTAACATACTCATTCTCTTTTTCAGGATAACATGACAATTCATAAGCATAATTCTTTTTTGCAAGCATTTGTTTGTATAAAACTTCTTCCAAATCAACATAAATTGCTTCTACCAAATGTTCTGAACTTAATACCGCAATCTCTTCTTGTAACATTTTATATAACATTCCTACAACCTCATTGGCAATCATTGTTCTTTTTTCATCCGGAATAACACCATACGTCCATTTACCACTTTGCAATATAGATTTTCCTATTATATCTAGCAAATAATCCTCGTCCTCTTCACGGACACGCCTATTTGTAGTAAACAATATAGGTTTATAATATGGTTTATCTTGAAAATCTAAAGAAAATATTTTTCTTCTCATTGGATTATCAAACAATTCATCTAACTTATCCGCATAATCCTCAGACTCATATGCATCATTATTTAAAATATCCAAAAGCATCTGACACAATTCTTTTTCCTTTGCATTGGTCTTACAACTCATTTGACTATATGCCTTAGGTGTCCATGTCAAATTATAATGTCTACCTTTTCTTTCAATACGAATTAAATCTGATACAGCGATATCCTCAGTTGGAGCATAATAATAGGCTTTCTTATCACCCTCCAATATTATTGAAAAATGATATAATGTATTCAATAGTTCCATGTCTTCAATAATATCTTTACATTCTGCCAACCAATAAGATATTGTGTCCATAATTGAAAAATTCAAATTAACATCTGCCATTTCCTTTATTTCTTCAGATGTAATCCAGATAACGCAGTTATTATAACGAATACATAATGTACTCTTTTTTGTCTCCATTATGCATCCTTCAGTATACATATTTCTCATTTCATCACACAAGACCACTTTTGTTTTCCAACCATCTTCATAAGAATCAATCAATATAGTCCCTTCATTCCTTATTGACTGATTAATATAATCAACAGAATCTCCTGGAGCAATCAAAAGTTTAGTATTATGCGGATTAAAATCATCATCCAGATAAAACGAATATTTATTACTTGTGTATATACTGATAGCATTTAGCTCACTAAACAAATTTGGCATTTGTGTGTTTATTTTTTCTTTTGCACGTATATATCTTGGTAAAAAATTTTCTTTTTTTCGTTCATTGACGCTTATACAGTGCAATTCAAACGGATTCAATTGCAATGCCTTATATTTAGATAAATTTTTAGCTGCTCTTAATCCTATTCCTCTACCAAACCCGCTAATTATAAACAGACAATAAATATCATTTCTCTCAACAGCATTTTCTTGCATTTTTTTCCAAAAGTAATTCATTCTTTCTTCAAATAGTAAAGTATGTTTTTCATTAGGATATTCTGCGTGCATTGTACTCTCTGAATAATCACATGCATCATCACATATAAAAGCAGTCAACATTAACTGATTATTATACACATTTACGATGCATTCTTTATGATATGCATTATCCATTAGTTCAATTCCAAGCGTACTCTCCTTCAATTTATGATGTCCCAATGCTTCCAATGACTTACGGCAATCTCGCCATACATAATCGTTATATCTATTTACCACCTTATTCTTTATTCCAAACTCTGAAGCTATTTTTAGTGTCTGAAAAAAAAGAAAATTCGGTAATAGTGAAATATTAAGTAGTATAATTGAATTGTTTTTACTATTTTTTACAAACGGTTTACTATAAAATGGTCTATTCTTCATCGAACCCACATTACCACTTCCGAAAGGCATAATAATTTCTTCTAGCAAATCAGGATAATCCTTCAGAAACACCTGCATTCTCTGTTCATCAAACACAACACACTCTGCATATTCTTTAACTTTTTCATTATTTGGTATTACCACATACTTTCCCTCATCAGATACTATTTCACATTCTTTTACACCTATCCTTCTAGCTATTTCTTCTGATAATCTCAGAATAAACATTGTCAAACTTCCTATTTTACGTTTGTATTCTTTTGGAAAATCATTTTCATAATTGAACAATATGTCTATAATCATTTGAAGATTATATGCAGGCGAATTATCAATTCCATTAAATACTGTATAATTATCCGTCAACATTACATTCTGATAGAAAGCATTTTCATTTGGGTCAATAGAGTATGCTAAATTAGTTTCATTTATTTTTCCTATTAATTTCTTAAATCTTCCAGCACTCATCTTATATGTAGAATTGTATGTATTTTCCTTTTCACAAATAATAACTGTTATCAAAGAATCTAATAAAACGGATTTATTTTGGTTATGAGGCATTAAATTCAAACCTGATATTCTTGCTAAAACATCATAAACATCATACTTTTTTATCTCATCAGTTATTTTTTTCAATTCATCTATTGTTTCTTGATTTTCAAATATATAACCATAATTCAAGGTTTTATTAAAAAAATCCATATTTTCCCCTTTCTGTAGTATACAATCACCTTATTCAAATAACTTAAAACCTATAAAAAACATCACCAGCCAACAAACTAGTGATGTCATATAATTACACTTTCTGTTTTGGCACAAACTCAATCTTGAGAACCATCCCCATGCCATCTGCTAATCTTTTAAGCAAATTAACAGAAGGATTCCTTGTTCCATTCTCAAGTTTGCTGATATCTGCTTGATTAATACCAGTACGCTCTGCCAAC
>QWCE01004934.1_pt1 | contig 12666 bp, 7 predicted proteins | sample 1972531 | NCBI WGS metagenome assembly QWCE01 (sample SAMN09866716, study PRJNA288562) | Human gut metagenome isolate term4_stool, whole genome shotgun sequencing... | reverse complement strand
CTCATGCAGCGTCCCGGTCAGCTTTTTTACCTCCCGCACCGGCGGAAGCGGAATCTGCCGGATCACAGGCGGCTGTCCCTTTTCTCCCAGTTCCACGACCGTCACGCTCTTCTCCTCCCCCGCCTCGCTGATGGAATACGGAAAAGGCGTCCCGCAATAGCGGTATTTTTCCGCTCCTATATGCTGTGCGCGGTGGATATGCCCCAATGCAGCATAGTCGAACGGCGCAAGCACGCCGGCATCGACATTTTCAACGCCTCCGACATAGTGGATTTCGGAGTCACAGGTCGCAGGCTCCTTTCCGCCCGCCGTATAAAACTGGTGTGACAGGATCACGCATCTTCGCGCCGGATCTATCTCCTCGCGCTCAATCAGGCGCCTTACCGCCATGTCATAGCCTTTTATTTCCTCGTCAAACAGCTTTCTCACATAACCCGGCTTCACAAACGGAAGCAGATAAAAATCCACCTCACCGTATCCGTCCGCAAGCGTCACGCGGCGGATCGTCTCCCCCTCCCGCATCGGCGGAAGTCCCGCGATATACACCTCATGCTTTGCAAGAATACTGCTGGCAAAATCAATTCTTCTGGCACTGTCATGATTCCCCGCAATGATCATGACTGCAATCTGCGGCTCTATCTCGCATAATGCTGACAGAAACGCATCAAAGACAGACACTGCCTCCGCCGAAGGCACCGGCGTGTCGTAAATATCTCCCGCAATCAGGATGGCATCCGGGTGCTCGCTTTTTGCAAGCGCCACAATCTGCGCCAGTGTCTTGCGCTGCTCTGCCGCGAGATTGTAGTGATGCAGCTGTTTTCCTATATGAAGATCCGACAAATGAAACAGTTTCAAATCGTTTCCTCCCCGCTAAGCTTCTGCTAAGTTTCTTTTATTTTCTACGCGATAAAAAGTTTTCATTCACCGTCGTTCATGGTATAATATATACAACAGTGAACATAGAGTAAAGACGTACGCGCATGCCTGCATGCGGCGGACGGATGTGGCAGCATACTACCGGAGGTGACAGACAATGGAACAACCACAGGATTTATTCGGGAACTACAAATATTGTGAAGAATGCAAACGACCGCTTCCATTGACATACAAAGAGAATCTTTGCCCATCGTGTATCGAACAGAAGCTCTTCCGCGAAGTCAAAGAGTACATCCGTGAGAACGATGTAAACGAATATGATGTTGCACAGCACTTCCACATCCCGCATATGCAGGTCAAAAAGTGGATTCGCGAGGGACGCATCGAGTACAAGGACGACCATCTGAACACGATTACCATGCACTGCACCAGATGCGGCGCACCGATCTCTTTCGGAACTTTATGCGCCAAATGCATGCGCCAGAAGGATGTCTCCATTCACTCCTCTGCCCGTGAGGATATCTCAGACAGCCGGATGCGTTTCATTGAAGACTGATTCATGAATCCATCCGGATTCATGATATATGATATAAAAAGGTGTCCCGATCGCTTTACCGATCCGGGCCACCTTTTTGTTCCCTACTTTATGACTGCACGCGGATACTTCACCATGACTGCGTCGAGCATCTCCTCATCCGGTTCAAATTCATAACGGTTGATTCCCTTTTCCCCTTTAAAAACAAGCTCATAGATCTTCGTGCCGCTCTCGCCGGAGGTCAGATCCTTACAGGCAAGTGAATTGTCATTCTCGTACTTGTATACACTTCTGTCACCCTTCGGTGCCAGTGCAAGAACATCTTCCATCTGGACTCTTCCAAGTCCCTTTCTCTTGCGCTTCGCCTTGATTCTCGCGAAACGGAACTCTCCGTCATAGTAGGTGTACTCATACTCAATATCAGAGCGGAATGCCTGGAAATACCAGATAATGGCAAAAATAATTGCCGGCACCGCAAATAAAATCGGCACCCACATCGCAAATAAAAAGCACAGGCATGCCAGCACAAACCATACCACGTTTAAAATCTTCTTCACCGTAGATTTCTTTCTCGGAACAATCACTAATTTCTCGTGCATGTAAAACCTCTTTCCGCGCAGTATCCCGCCTGCGCCTCTTCCTTCCAAAAACTGCTCACTGTGCTATATTTTAGCATGTATCCCTTTTCCCGAAAAGACCTTTTGTGTTTATTTTTCAAAAATTTAAGATTCTTACAAAACTTTTTTCTTGACATCCTAATAGCTTTCCTGTAAAATAATTTTCTGTGAGACGCCCAGTTAGCTCAGTTGGTAGAGCAGAGGACTGAAAATCCTCGTGTCTCTGGTTCGATTCCGGAACTGGGCACTTCATGCGGGTGTAGTTCAATGGTAGAACACCAGCCTTCCAAGCTGGATACGTGGGTTCGATTCCCATCACCCGCTTTTCTTAATTGGAGAGCGAAAAAGAACAGAGCAGATCGAGAGATTCTCTTACTGCTCTGTTTTTTTATAATTTTTTCATTCTTTTTTCCTTTTTAACCTTCCGTTTCTATGTTATTCTTGTACTAGTTCATTTTAGAAACGGAGTACCATTATGGAGAAAAAGGCTGATTTTCATTCACTTTCCCGCAAGGCGAAAGTGCAGTATGTCTGGGATTATTACAAGTGGCCGATCGCCGCTGCGATCGCTGCGCTCTGCTTTGTCATTTACCTCATCTATCATTACGCAACCTACCGCGACCCGCTGTTAAACGTCATCATGATGAACTGCAACGATTCCATAACCGCCGACAGCAAGGGCTTCGATGAATTTCTCGAAGCCTGCGGCTACGACCCGAAGGAAGATTCCGTCTCCCTCACATCGTCCTTACAGTTCTCTGACGGCGAGTATTCCACGTCCTACAACGACACGCAGGTGCTGACGCTGATGCTGGCAGCCGGCGGACAGGATCTCTTCTTCGGAACCGGCGATGAATATCTCGATTACGCCGACCAGGGAGCTCTTATGGATCTGTCCACCGTATTATCCGACGAACTGCTGGACCGCTACCAGGATCATCTCATCTACACGACCGAGGACGGCGCCGTCGCCTCCTATCCCTGTGCGATCGAGCTCACCGACAATGCCTGGCTTCACAAGTACAACTATTATGATTCCTGCTATTTCGGCATTCTCTATCAGAATCAGAACTTAGACGCCGCCTTACAGTTTGCGGACTTTCTTCTGAATTATAACGACTGATCGTTTTCTCTCCTGATGCTGCCGGCAGCAGAGCGGCTGATTGTTTTTTCAGATCTCTACTTCAGGATGGCAACACCGTACGCCGGAAGCGTCAGCGTTCCATCCTGCCAGGAAGCCGCACGGGTTCCGGTCAGCAGTTCTCCTGCCAGCTTCAAATCCCCGCTTTCACTGTCTGCAGATATCTGTGACAGATCCACGGTGCGCTCGTCCTTCGTGCAGTTAAACACGACGATCACCGAGGAATCCTGCCAGCTCTTGCGCAGCACGCACACTGCATCATCCGACAGATTTTCAAGAAACTCTGCCGTTCCGTGCGAGATCTCCGGATAGGCATTCCGCAGACGCAGCGCCTCCTTCACATACCAGTAGATGGAATTGCCGTCGTCCTGCTGCTCCGCAAGACTGTCATAGATCATCGTGATCGCATCCATATCCTGCGGTCCGAGGCACATCCCCTCTGCACCGGCATCCTTGCTCCAGTACATCGGCGCGCGCTTGTTCTCATCTTTTCCGGCGCCTTTCATTCCCAGTTCTTCTCCATAATATAAGAAGCTGCTTCCGGACATCAGAAGATTCATCGCCTGCGCCAGCTTGGTCTGCGCCTCCATAGTATCGCCGGAGTAATACCCTGCGCCCCTTCCCATATCATGGTTGGTGTAAAACGGCGCATCGATATAGCTGTCACTGTAAGTTCCCAGCGCGTCCTGCAGCCGCACGATCGCTTTTCCGTAAGAAGAGGCACCGCTCGTTCCCTTGACCGCCTTCGCAATCACACCGTCCTTGTCTGCAAACGTAAAGTCAAAGCTGCTGTCAATTCCGCTCTGGTAATACTGTGCGTATGTCTCCAGATCCGACCACACCTCTGTCACAATATACGTATCACTCTTCTTTTCTTTTACCATATTATTAAACCAGGATAGAATTTCTATGTTCGAGTCGATGCTTCCGGTCTCATACTCTTTTGCCGCATCCAGACGGAAACCATCTACGCCCTTTTCCAGCCAGAAATCTGTAATCTCATCAAACTCCTGCCGCACCGCTTCACTCTCCAGATTCAGATCCGGCATCTCGCTCCAGAACTGTGCCTCATAATACCAGTCCGTCCCTGCCAGCTGGCAGTATCCGCTGCCTTTCTCCCTGGAAAAATGATAATAATCCACATACGGGCATGCCTCTGTATCCGGCTCCATTCCCTCCGGCAGATCCTTCAGATACTCTGCCGCCGTCTGAAACCACGGATGCTGAGACGAAGTATGATTCATCACAAAATCAATCATGACGCGGATTCCCCGCTCATGGCATGCGTTCACGAATGTCTCGAAATCCTCCATCGTGCCATACTGCTCATCGATCGCACAATAGTCCGTCACATCATATTTGTGGTAAGTCGTCGCCGGCATCACCGGCATCAGCCAGATCCCATCACATCCCAGATCTGTATCCGTTGCCGGATTACCGTCATTGATATAGTCCAGCTTCTCCGTCAGTCCCGGAAGATCTCCGATGCCATCCCCATCGCCGTCATAGAAGCTGTAAACGAACACCTCGTACCAGCTCCGGTAGAGATCATCCGTTCCTGCAGCTTCTGCCGGGTTTACCTCCCGCATCAGAGACAACGCCGTCTCTTCCATGTTCTCCTGTGCTCCCGCCTGCGCATCCGTGCCCTGCCCGGCTGCCGTCTCCGTGTCCTGCCCGGCTGCCGCTTCCGCCGTACCTGTTGCCGCGTCTTTCTCCCCGGCATCCGCTCCGCACGCCGCACTTCCAGCAAGCAACGCCACTGCCAGCAGTGCCGCCAGTTCTCTCTTTCCTCTTCGTCTCATCCAAACGCCCCTCTTTCTGTCAGATTTTCTGTATCCTTTTTCCTTATCATACAGGACTGGTAACGTTTTCACAAGCTGTTTCTTTCTACTTTTCTCTGTCAAAAATCTCCCGCGCCACCTTAAAGCTCTGGATCACAAACGTCGGCAGCACCGCCATCACACCGACACAGCCCAGCTGCATGCCATTCATCTTCTCCACCACAAAAAGAGTTTCGAGTGCCGGCACAAACAGAACAAGTGCCAAAAGCAGCACACCGAGCGCAAATGCTCCCAGACTGTACCAGTTTCTCCGGAATCCGATCTTTACAATGGAGTGACGGCTTCTGCAGTTAAACCCGTGGAACAGACGTGCAAGCGTCAGCGTCGCAAAAGCCATGGTGCTCGCCAGCGCCGCACTCTCTTTCAATCCCACCTCAAAGGAAATCATGGTACAGACGGCAATCAGCGCCCCCTGCCCCAGAAGCAGCGCCATAAAGCGCCTTTCCAGAATTCCGCCTTTTGGATTGCGCGGTTTTTCGCTGAGGACATCTCTCTCCGCCGGTTCCATACCGATGGCAAGCGCTGGAAGGGAATCGGTCAGCAGATTGATAAACAAAAGATGCACCGGCTGGAACGGGATCGGAAGTGCTGCAAGCGAGGTGTAAAGCACCGCCAATATTCCTGCCATATTTCCGGAAAGTAAAAACAGGATTGCATTTTTAATATTCTTGTAGACATTTCTTCCGTTCGCGACCGCTTTGATAATCGTGGCAAAATTGTCATCGGTCAGGATCATGGCTGCCGCGTCTTTGGACACCTCTGTTCCGGTGATTCCCATTGCCACGCCAATATCTGCCGCCTTCAATGCAGGCGCATCATTGACGCCGTCACCCGTCATGGCGACCACGCTCCCCCTGCGCTGCCACGCTTCCACAATACGGATCTTATTTTCCGGAGAGACGCGGGCAAATACGGCGATGTGCCCGATCAGATGATCCAGCTCCTTATCCGGCATGGCATCCAGTTCGGGACCGACCAGTGCGATATCCCCTTCCCCGAAAATGCCAATCTGCTTTGCAATCGCCGTCGCCGTCACTTTATGATCCCCCGTAATCATGACTGGTCGGATTCCCGCCCGCTTCGCATCTGCTACAGCCGCCGCAGACTCTGCGCGCGGCGGGTCGATCATCGCCGCAAGCCCAAGAAAAATGTAATCACACTCCCCGGAGATTGTCAGCTTTTCCCCCTCCTTCAGTTCCCGGTAAGCAAACGCCAGCACACGAAGCCCCTCGCCAGAAAATCTTTGATTCTGCTCTAAAATCTCCGTACGGTCTTCCTCCGTCATCCGCCGGATGCCCTGCTTCTCCCTAAGATAGACCGCGCGCTTCAAAAGGACGTCCGGCGCCCCTTTGGTCAGCAGTGTCGGTATACCGTGCAGCGCATAGACCGTGCTCATCAGCTTGCGGTCCGAATCAAACGGCAGTTCCTGCTGTCGTTCCATTGCTCCCCGTAAGAAATCATCATCCACGCCACATTTACGCACCATCTCGAGCAGTGCTGACTCCGTCGGGTCGCCAATCACTTTCCCGTCATCCATGCGCGCATCGTTATTTAAAATCGCATCATACATCAGATAACGGTGAAGCTGATCGTTGATCTGCAGCGCCTCCGGCATGATCGCCGTATGATCCAGATAAATCTTCTGCACGGTCATTTTGTTCTGTGTAAGCGTGCCCGTCTTATCCGAACAGATCACCGACACACAGCCCAGACTCTCCACCGCCTTCAGCTCTTTGATAATCGCATGCTCCCTCGCCATTTTCTGGGTTCCCATCGCCTGCACGATTGTCACGATCGAGCCGAGGGCTTCCGGAATCGCCGCAACTGCAAGCGCGACCGCAAACATCATCGCGTCCAGAAGCGGCATATCCCGGTACATTGACAGACCGAACACCAGCGCACAGACAGCCAGAATCAGATATGACAGCTTTTTTCCAAAATCATCCAATGCAATCTGTAGCGGCGTCTTTTTTTCCTTCGCATTGCTTAAAAGTCCTGCAATCTTACCGATCTCCGTGTTCATCGCAGTCTCCGTCACAAAAACCTCTGCCCTTCCGTAAGTCACCAGACTTCCCGAATACACCATGTTCACGCGGTCGCCAAGCGCCGCCTCCTGTTCGATCACACCTTCTCTTTTCTCAACATTCGTCGATTCTCCCGTCAGCGAGCTCTCATTCACCTGCAGTGAATAGCTGCGCCGGATTCTGCCGTCCGCCGCCACCATGTCTCCCGCCTCCAGCAGCAGAAGGTCTCCCGGCACGACTTTCTTCGCCGGAATCTCCACCTTCACGCCGGAGCGCAGCACTTTCGCGTTCGGCGACGTCAGATCCTTCAGACTCTCCAGCGACTTCTCCGCCTTTACATACTGGACCGTTCCTAGCAGCGCATTGAGCACGATCACAACCAGAATGACAAAGGTGCTCTCCGGATTCCCCGAACAGGCGGAAATCACGGCTGCCACAATCAGAATTCCCACGAGAAGATCCGCAAACTGTCCGAAAAAAACCGCAAAAACACTCTTTTTCTTTCCCTCCGCCAGCACATTCTCCCCGTATTGCGCCAGCCGTTTTGCCGCCTCCTCCGTTGTGAGTCCATGTTCTGAGGTCTCCATCTTCTTTTTCACATCTTCCGTTGAAATCTGATACCACTCTTTCATTTCTGCCTCCTGTTTTCTTAAAATTAAAAAAAAGAGACTTCCAGCACGAAATGTATCTCTGCGATACTTTCCGCGCTAAAAGTCTCATAACCACGGGTAATCTTCATGGTACACAGCGCCAGGTCCAAGACCGCGTATGTTGACGCTGCAATTTAAAACTACTCCCCTTTAGCAATTCTGTTATTTAAGATTGTATGGAGTATAACAGTCCGACGCCGCCTTTGTCAATCCTCTCCCTGCAACCTTAACGCATCCTTTACCCCTCCCGCGCAGGAAAACAGCACCAACAGTTCATGTGCCAGCAGCGGCATTGCCGCAAGTCCAAGCAGCTTCGTCCACTCCAGGGCGGTAAGTCTGCAGGTTCCAAACAGCTGTACAAAATACGGCACTTCCGTGACCATCATCTGAAGACTGATTCCCACTGCGAACGCCGCCAGCATCAGACGGTTTTCCAGATGGTTCATGCAAAACACCGAGGTCTCCACATCCCGCATGCCGATCGCATGGAATAACTGCGCCATGCCGAGCACGGTAAATGCGTAGGTTTGCGACCGCGCTAACACCTGTGCATCTTTAAGCACCGCCTGCAGGTGCGGAATCGTCAGCGTCATCCCGGCGCTTTTGATCGTGCCGACCGGTCCCTGCAAAAAGGCAAGCATACTGATTCCCGCGATTAAAAGACCGTAAAAACAGGTGCATCCCCAGCCGCCGCCCGCAAACAGGCTCTCATCCCGGCGTCTCGGCGGGCGGTTCATGTAGTCCTTCTGTTCTTCCACATCTACTCCGAGTGCCAGCGCCGGCAGGGAATCCGTAATCAGATTGATCCAGAGAATATGGCTCGACTTTAAGGGCGATGCCAGCCCCATCGCCACTGCCGCCAGCATTGTGATAATTTCTCCGAAATTAGATGAAAGTAAAAACAGCACCGACTTGCGGATATTTTCGTAGATGCTGCGCCCCTGCGCAATCGCTCCTGCAATCGTTGCAAAATTGTCATCCGCCAGCACCATATCCGCCGCATTTCTGGCGACGTCCGTTCCCGCCATTCCCATGGCAATTCCCACGTCCGCAGATTTTAACGACGGAGCGTCATTGACTCCGTCCCCTGTCATAGCGACAATCTCCCCGTTCTTTTTGCATGCGGACACGATTCTGACCTTGTGCTCCGGGGATACATGGGCAAACACCCGGGTTCTACTGATCCGCGCCGCCAGCATCTGTTCGTCCATCCGCTCCATCTCCTCGCCCGTCACACATTCATCCCTCCGCTCGGCAATGCCGAGCTGGCGTGCAATCGCAAGTGCCGTGTCCGCCCTGTCCCCGGTAATCATGATCGTCCGGACTCCGGCACGTGCAAACTGTTCCACCGCCTCCGCCGCCTCGGGGCGTACCGGGTCTTCCATTCCTGCCATCCCCAGAAACGTAAGCCCGCTCTCCTCCATCTGTGCCGCTTTAGGATGCATGCCAATCGCCAGCACGCGAAGTCCCGCTTCCGTCATCTCGGCAAGTCCCCGTTTTGCCTGTTCTCTCGCCGCCGCAGAAAACGCCGCCGTCTTGCCGTTGCTCCACACATACCGGCACCGCTCCAGGATTTCATCCGGCGATCCCTTCGTGAAAGAGATTCTGCCGTCCAACGTCTCATGCAACGTCGTCATCCGTTTCCGCTCCGAATCGAAGGCAATCTCGTCGATCCGCGGCATGGTATCCTCCAATGTCTCGCGCTGTATGCCGAACGCTGCCGCCATATCCAAGAGCGCTAATTCTGTCGGATCGCCGCGGCGTTCCCCTCCGTGGAGGGATGCGTCGTTGCAGAGAGAAAATCCCTGCAAAAAATACCGGTCGTCGGCCGGATGCAGTTCTTTTACCGCATGCACTCTGCCGTTGACGTAACATTTTTTTACAGTCATGCGGTTCTGCGTCAGTGTTCCCGTCTTATCCGAGCACACAACGCTGACACATCCCAATGTCTCCACGCTCGGCAGGCGCTTTACAATGGCATTAGCCTTCACCATCCGCGAGACGGAAAGTGCCAGCACCATCGTCACAATGGCGGGAAGTCCCTCCGGCACCGCCGCCACCGCAAGAGAGATCGCCGTAATCAGCATCTCTCCCACATCCCGTTTTTGCAGGATTGCCATGCCAAAAAGGAGCACACATAAGAATACGGACACCGTGCCCAAAATTTTGCCGAGGTCTGCCAACCGCTTCTGCAACGGTGTCAGCTCGACCTTCGCCGCCTTCAGCATCCCGGCAATTTTCCCGATCTCCGTATCCATACCGATGGCAGATACTCTCCCCACGCCGCGCCCGTAGGTCACATTTGTCGACATATATGCCATGCGGTTCTGCGCCGTATCCTTGTTGACCGGAACAGACTCGCCGGTCAGTGCGGATTCTTCTATTTTCAGGTTCACCGCTTCTGTCAGCACAAGATCCGCCGGAACCTGACAGCCGGCTTCCAGCACCACAAGATCGCCCGGGATCAGATCGGCAGCCGGAATCTGCCGCACTTCATCCCCTTCCAGAAGCAGTGCATGCGGGCTGGTCATCTGTTTTAACACCTCCAGCGATTTTTTCGCTTTACCCTCCTGTATCACTCCCACCGTCGCATTTAACAGCACCACAGCCAGAATAATTGCCATATCGCCGTATTCCCGCAGCAGCAGGGAGATCGCCGCCGCCACAAACAGGATAAAGATCAGAGGATCGTTTAACTGTTCCAGAAAACTTTCCGCCCAGGATTTTTTCTCCTCATCCTCGAGCACGTTTCTCCCTCGTTCTTCCGTTTTTCCGCGATAATATTCCTGCATATGCGCTGCCCCCATCCATCGAGTTTCCCACAAAGCAGCACGTCCACCGCTTTGCCGTTAACTCATCCTATGAAAATGTGGACGGGTTTATGCCTGTCTGCGTGAAAAAGGGTATGCCGACGTGATTCCGATGCACAGCATCGCTCCAACATCTGCATACCCTTTTCCCTGCAAATCATATTTTATTTACTGTAATACAAACTGGCTCACAATCTCACGCAGCTTCTCCACATAAGTATAACACTCTTCCACCATGTCGTGCGTGGTTCCTGTCTTCTCCACCATGTCGCTGGTCTTCTCCGCAATATCGCTGACGCCGATCGACGACTCGCCCACTGTGGAGTTGATTCCGCTAAGTGCCTGTGCAATCGCATCAATAGAATTGGCAAGACCCGCCATCGCATCGCTCACGTCGTTCATACTGGTCTTGAAGGTATCCGCATCCTCCTGGTACTGTTCGCTGACCTGCTCAAATTCCTTATACTCCGTCAGCACGGTATTCTCCAGAAATCCGGTGGTCTCTTCTAAGCATTCCGCCATATTGGAAACCGCTGCGTTGACAGCATCCACAATCGTGCCGATATCCTTGATCGCCTTGGAAGTCTGATCCGCAAGGCTTCCGATCTCCGTTGCAACCACCGCAAACCCGCGTCCTGCCTCCCCGGCTCTTGCCGCTTCGATGGAAGCATTGAGTGCAAGCAATCCGGTCTGGGATGAAATCTCCATGATCGTGCCAGTCAGTTCGTTGATCTTATCGACCGCCTTCGATCCCTCGATGGCTCCCTGTGCCTTTGTCTTGACGTTGTTGTACATCGTCATTGTCTTGGCGCTTGCCTCAACTGTCTTGGTGCGTAGATCATTTGCCCGCATCATGATCTCTTCCGAGGTTCGTGCGCCCTCCGTTGCCATACTGTTAATATCATCCGCTCCGTTCTTGATAACTTCGATATTTTCGTTGATTGTTACTGTGGTTGCTGCCGTCTCCTCCATGCCAGCCGCAAGCTGCTGACTTGTCGCGGAGTTGTCGGAACACATATGATCCACCGTGGTGGTAATCTCCTGCAGGCCATCCACATTCTGTGTGATCTGGTTACTTGCGGTATCAATATCGCCAATCATGGAACGCAGGTTCCTGCGCATCACATGTACAGCATTTGCCATCTCTCCCGTCTCATCCCGGCGGCTGCGCAGCTTTGCGCCGTTCGGATTTGATCTGAAATCCAACTGTGCAGTATCGCCAATAATCGTTGTAATCTGCTGAATCGGTCTGCAGATAAACTGGCTTACTACGTATGCCAGAACAATCGCTGCAACCAGTATCCCCAATGACAGCAGCATAATCTTACTTATTATCTGATTCAGTGGCTCCATGATCTCGTCTTCATCCGCCGTCACCACAACAATCTGACGGTTCGCCGTGATCGCGTAAGCCGCATATTTGGTAACGCCCTTAAAATCATACGTCACTGTCTCATTCACCGGTACCTGTCCCTTGGCAAGCTCTGCAACGACGCCAAGCACGACAGCATTCTCCACCGGCTGTCCGATCTTTTCCGCGGTCGGGTGATATAACATGGTGCCGTCCGTGTCAACAAGATAGGCGTAGGAAGAATCAATTCCCTCCATACTGATATCCGCTAAGGCATTCTCATATGCTCCTGCATCCGCCTCCTGTGGAAGATTGTTCACAATCTCCGCTCCCATCTCCGCCATGCTTAAAATATAATCTGCACTGACGTCTCCGACAACCTTCTTTGCTCCCGCTTCCGCCCGGAATGCGACGATCAACACCGACATAACCACTGCAAGCACGGTCAGCAGCATGATCTTTGCTGAAATTGAGTGAATAAACGATACTTTCTGCTCCTCTTTCATGGTACTTCTCTCCATTCCCCTTCGTAATTGCCGGGAAATTTTACTCCCAGCTTATATCTGTTATTTTACCACAACATACAGCCGAAAGAAACTCTTCTTCTACAAAATATTGCAAAAGAAATTGTTGCAATCAGCATAGACCGCATTGGGGGGATAAGTAATATTATTAAAAGACCACACCATGAGATTTCAGATGAAAATACAGATAGAAATTCTGTTCAAAAAATGTGGAATTTCTAACCAGCCGAATGTTTGCATCTTCGATGATCCGTGTCTTTCCAAGTTTGGAACACTCCGCGGGTCATGTCCGCATCC
>QWCE01004928.1_pt1 | contig 12682 bp, 9 predicted proteins | sample 1972531 | NCBI WGS metagenome assembly QWCE01 (sample SAMN09866716, study PRJNA288562) | Human gut metagenome isolate term4_stool, whole genome shotgun sequencing... | reverse complement strand
GGGCCATATTTATTTAAAAGCGTCACAACCTTTTTGGACATACACACATACCCCCATTGGAAGATGTCACACTGCACTATTTATAATAAATAATTAATCACTTGTGCAGATTTTTTTGATGTTCATCAAGTCGTTGAAATCAAAGGATTTTCTGCGTCTATAACCATCATTTCAGAGAAACATGTCACACGGTATTTTTAGTATATAGCGATTGGGTAGTAAAATCAATCCCCCTTTATGTTCTTGAAGAATCCATTTTCGCTATTTCTTTGTTTATTGCCCCGCAAACTTTGAGCTGCCACCCTTGCAGAAACCTCTTGCATAACACCCTCCTCAGAGTTACAATGCAGCCAACAGAAACGCAAAACGCTTCCCGTCCGGCCCCGGTGACAGTTCACCGGAAACCGGGTGGGAAGCGTTTTTGACCACATAGATTACCACATACGGCTCCGGAACACCCGGAAACAACGGAAATAAGAGCGTCAAAGAGTAAGTAAAACAAATAGGAAATGACTAAAAACCGCTATAAACAAGCAAAAGAAGTTTTCCCGATAAGTTTGGGAGCAGGAGACCGCGCGTTCGAGCCGCGCTACTCGGACCAAAAGCCCCTTGGGATCCATGATCTCAAGGGGCTTCTCTTATTCTATATAGAACGTTTCTGGAATGAAATAGTGTCGGTTTTCCTATTTGTGCTATAAATAACCGCAAAAGGTTGGGCAGGGGTTCGGCATGTTTTTTACTGCGCTTTCAGAGCACGCTCCCACTCGGTCTCTTTAAATCCGACGAGGACAAGATCGTCCCCGACCAGAAGCGGGCGTTTGACCAGCATCCCGTCCGCAGCAAGAAGCCGCAGCATCTCCTCTTCGCTCATGCCGGGCAGCTTGTCCTTGAGTTCCATGGACTTGTAGAGCAGACCGCTGGTATTGAAAAATTTCTTCAGCGGCAGGCCGCTGCGCTCGTGCCACGCCGCCAGCTCGTCGCAGGCGGGATTCGCCGTTTTGATGTCGCGGAGCTCGTAGGCAATTTTGTGCTCGTCCAGCCACTTTCGCGCCTTCTGGCAGGTCGTACACTTGGGGTAACAGATAAATACCATAGTCTTTCGCTCCATTTCTGTGTTTGCGTTTTTATGATAGCACATTCCGTAAAAACGGGCAAGAAACAGGATAAAAAAGCCTCCCGTCCGACGCCGGCGCATGTCCACCGGAAACCGAACGGGAAGCGTTTTGGAGGATTATAGATTTGCGCTCTTAAAACGAAGCGCTATATGCTCGGCAAGCAGGGCGATGAATTCGCCGTTTGTCGGTTTTCCTTTGGCTCCGGAGATGGTGCCGCGGAAGATTTTCTGCTGCATCTCGAAGTCGCCGCGGTTCCATGCGATCTCGATCGCATGGCGCATTGCCCGCTCTACGCAGGCAGGCGTCGCAGAAAACCTTTTGGCGATCTCCGGATACAGCACCTTCGTTATTCCGGCGACGGAGCCCGTACCGCGGATCGTAAAAAGGATCCCTGCACGCAGGTATTGAAAGCCTTTAATATGCGCCGGTATGCCCATCTCGTGGAGAAGGTTGGTGACGGCACTTTCCAGATGTGCGGGCGCGGGAGCCGGCACCTTCGGCGCGGGGGCCAGTCCGGGGACGGCGGCGGGCGGTCTCTTTTCCGCCTTCGCGTACTGCCGCAGGCACTGCAGAAGCGCTCCGGGGTCGCAGGGCTTGGGGATAAAATATGCCGCGCCGAGCCTTGCGCACTCGGCAACAATGGCGGCGTTGACAAATCCGGTGAGAACGACTACCGGCGGCGCGCTCTCCGCTTCGGCGAGCCGGCGCAGCACGCTCAGCCCGTCGAGCCGCGGCTGAACGAGCTCCAGCAGCACCACATCCGGCCGCAGCGACTGGATTTGCGAAAGGGTCTCCGTCCCGCCGGACGAAAAGCCTGCCGCTTCCATATCTCTCTCCTGAGAAAGCGCAGCCGTTATCGTTCGTTGGAGATCCGGATCCGGGTCGGCGATCAGCACGCGAAGTTTCATAATATCGCCTCCATATCGATTTTTGCTTCAGCTGATCTATTACACGGATAAAATAGCATATTTTCTGCCTTATTTCAACAAATCCCCCATAAAGATGCCGTTAATTCGTTCGACAATATTCGGCAGGGAACAGCCGCGAACCGGCGCACTTACGCCGCCGCGGCGTTGGCGTTGATCTTTTCTATCGTCTGCCGGATGCCTGCCCAGACGGACAGATCCGTAAACACCTCCACGATGCTGCCGTAGTCGGTGAACGGCGCTTCCTGCAAAACGGACAGATCCTTCATCATGCCGTTGCGGACGATGTACTCCACGATCTGATTGACAAAATAGATCTGGCGGCTGTCGAGACTCGCGTCGTTCAGATACCGCGCGAACGCCTCCTTGGCGGCGTTCATGTCCAGCCCCACGATCTCGCGGACGAATTCGCCCAGCGGCTTCTGCCCGTATTCCGCCTCGTAGTCCTGCTTCGTGCCGGCCTCGCTCCAGAGGATCCGCTCCAACGCCTCCACATCGCCGGACGTCAGCGGGATGTTGCTGCGGAGCTTGGCGATCGCGGTGTCGTTCGCGTGCTGCCGTACATAAAACTCGGCTTTTGCCTTGTAGTTTTTCAGATCGTCGTTTTCCAGCTCCGATCCCTTCCAGTCCACGGAAAGGATCTCGTCAGCGAAGTTGGTAGTATAGATGACTCCGTCAAAGGGAATGTACTTGATGAGATCACGCAGACTTTTCCGGATGTGCTCGAACTCATTGATCCCCGCGCGCTCGACATAGTCCGTGTGCAGGATCTTATCGATCAGCTCAGACTGTGCCGCGATCTCCGGGATATTCGCCACCGATGCAACAGCAGAGACTTTTTTAAAAAGGTCGCTCCGCGCTTTTCCGTACGTCTTTCCGGCGAGGTACGCCAGCTCAATGCCGTACAAGAGTGCATCGAACCTCAGCGCCTTGGCATCGTCCTCTTCCGGCGTGATGAGCGGTGCGAGCTCCTGTCCGATGAGCAGCGTATCCTCGTAGGTCAGGGCGTTGTAGCTTTTCGGATCGGCATACAGCTCCACATACTTCAAGTGCTGCCGGACGGCGAAATTCTCGCGGTTCAGCTCCCGGACTTTCCGCACCATATCGTCCACAAGCGTCTTGCGGAAAGCGATCAGCTCCTCCGTCTGATACGCCAGATCCTGCAATTTATAAATGATCTGCGCTTTCAAATGGAAGATCGCGCCCTGCAGGGCGATCGTATTCGCCGTAGGTTTTCCTTTGCTCATGCGGAAAAACTCGAAATTTCCGCAGAAGTCGAAGATGTAAAATTTATCCTTGTCCCTGCCGTCCAGCAGCCCCGGACACAGGCGCGTGCCGCGCCCGATCATCTGCCAGAACTTCGCCTTGCTCATGACCTTCTTGAAAAACACCAGATTCAGCACTTCCGGCACATCGATGCCGGTGTCCAGCATGTCTACGGAAATGGCGATCTGCGGCAGCTTCTTCGGGTCGGAAAACTCGTCGATGGCGCTCTGGGCATAGGTCATATAATTATCGATGACCCTGGCAAAGCCGGGCAGGTGGGGATACTCCCTGTTGAAAACCGCAAGGATCTTTTCCGCGTGGGTGTGATTCTTCGCAAAGATGATGGTCTTGCCGAGCTTGCTGCCGTAGTCGATGGTCAGCCCGTGGGTCATCAGGGTGTGCAGCACCTGCCGGATCGTATCCTCGTTGAAGATCCACTCATTCAGCGCCGAGGATGCGATGCTCTCCGGCAGCTCACCGTTTTCATCCTCAAAGGTGTCCTCGTAGGCCTGCTTGTCCGCGTCGGAGAGCTCGTCGTAGACGATGCCCTGCTCGATAAATTTCAGCCGGGTCTCCACGGACAGGAAATCCACCAGATACCCGTCACGGACGGCCTGCGCCAGCTCGTAGCCGTAGGTCGGCACGCCGTTTTCCAGCTCAAAGATCTCGTAGGTATTCTTGTCGATCTCGTCCTTGGGCGTAGCGGTCAGCTCCACCAGCGGCGCGTCGAAATAATTGAAAATGTCCCGGTATTTGTTGTAAACCGAGCGGTGCGCTTCGTCGCAGATTACAAGATCAAAATGGCCGCAGGTGAAGAGCTTGCCCTCCTCGTCCCGCGCGCTGTCGATAACGTTGTACATGGTCTGGTAGGTGGAGAAAACGCAATGCGCTGTATAGTTGTCCTTCTCCTCGCAAAGGTTGGTGACGGAGAGGTCGGGCAGCAGATTTACAAAGCTGCGTTTGGCCTGCGTGACAAGACTGCTGCGGTCGGCGAGAAACAGAATGTTCTTTACCCACCCGTGCCGGAGCAGCACATCGCACAGCGCAATGACCGTCCGCGTCTTGCCGGAGCCGGTCGCCATGACCAGAAGAGCCTTGCGGCGGTTTCGGGCAAAGGCATCGCAGACCGCTTTGATCGCGCCCTCCTGATAGTACCGTCCGGCAATGGTGCGATCCACCATGGCGTTTTTCAGGCTCGTCCGCATGGTCTGGAGATTGAACAGCTTTTCCAGATCGCGCTTGGAGTAAATGGCGGCGCACCGGCGCTCGGGGTATAGATTGTCCGTAATGCGCGTTTCAAAGCCGTTGGTCAGGAAAATGACCGGGCGGCGATGATATTTCTTTTCCAGCAGATCGGCGTAGAGCTTGGCCTGTTGACGGCCTTTCGCCACATCCACGCAGGTGCGTTTCGCTTCGATCACCGCAAGCGGGCGGCCGTCGTCGCCGTAGAGCACATAGTCCGCGTAGCCGACGTCGCTTTTGTTCGGCATGCCGGGCAGATCCACTTCGTTGAGCCAGTCCTGCCCCTCCGTCCATCCGGCATCGGCGAGCATGGTGTCGATGTAGAGCTTGCGGGTCTTGTATTCGGAAAGATCGAGCGGCTTCGGCACATAGGTCGGCTGCTGCGCGGCGCGGCGGGCGGTGAGCTCCTCCTTGAGCGCGGCGTTCTCCGCCATGAGCGATGCAAGGTCGGCCTCCGGCGCTTCCGGCGCCGGGGCAGCGGGAGTCTCGGCGGGCTGCGTCAGAAGGGAGCGGTCAAAATGGCTCTCGGTATAGTTTTCGCCGTAACAATAAGCCACGAAGTCCAGAAACACATAGAGGTTTTCCAGACACAGCGCCGCCTGCTCCTCGGAGATCTTTTTGCCGGTGTGGGCGGCGTTGTTGCCCGCGCGGCGGATAAAGTCCATCCGGCGCCAGATATCCGCGCCGACGATGTCGCGGAAATCCTCGGCATTCATAAGGCTGACGAGTGTATCCTGATACGGCATGACCAGTGCTTTGTCCACGGAGTACATCCACTTCACGGCAAATTCCATCGCCCGCCGGCAGTTGAGCACACAGGCGGAGGGATCGATATGTAAGATCCGCTCGGCGGACACCGCCACGGAAGCGAAGGGCTCAAATTCCGCGGCGGAGAGGAATTTGTCAAAGTTGGTCATGATAACCGCTCCTTTGTGATTTCGTCTATGCGCTCGCAGACAAGATCGAATCGCTCGTTTATGTCGGCGTTGGAGAAGCGAAGCACGAGCAGACCGTGCGATGCTAAAGCTTCGCTGCGTTCGGCATCATAAGCGATCCCCTGCTCTTGGAAATGCTGTGAGCCGTCAAGCTCGATGACAAGCTTTGCTGCGGCGCAGTAAAAATCTACGATATAGTTGTCAACGATCCGCTGCTTATAGTATTTCACCGGATAGGTGCGCAGAAAAAGATACCACAGCTTTCGCTCCTGCGGCGTCATTTCGCGGCGCAGCCGGCGGGCGTTGGGGAGGAGGCTGTTGTTCTTTGGTATCACGGTTTCACTTCCTTGCGGATACGCCCTCTCAGTCAGCCTGCGGCTGACAGCTCCCCCAGAGGGGGAGCCAAGGGGGATGCGGGCTCTCGAAGCGAGCGTTTCCTAATACTTGCCTCTCCCTTTGGGAGAGGTGGCGCGGTGCAAAGCGCCGTGACGGAGAGGGCAATTAAATGTTTCTAATGATGATTGTACTCTCAGTAGGCTGACGAGATTAAGAACTTTCTTTCAACTTATCAATTTGCTCATTTAATTTGACCTTTAAGGCTCTATCTCTGTAACACATGCTATCGTATACTATTTTTTGACGGTCATTCTGCGGACACGTTAAATCATAAAAAATTATTTTTTGATTGACCAATTGTTGATATTCAGTTTTAACAGCAAGATATTCTTTCAGCTGTTCTTTTTTTATATGGCCATTCGTAGCTAACGACATAATTACGGCGTCAGGAAAGAATGGCCAGTTTTGCAGATTATTAATTACGGGGTTCTCGTAAATTAGTTTGTCCCTATCAACTTTCGGAAAAATATACTTCCCTACATATTCTGCATTATCTAGTAATTTCAGGTTTTCGAGACATTCACTATATGTTTTTAATAAAAGAGCGTTGATTGTATTTCTTGCATTTAAGTCTTTTTCAATCTGGTGACTGTCAATATAGTAATAGGATGTAACATACAAAGTAATAACAACTATCGCATTGAAAACTGTTCCGAGTAACTCTATATTGACATTTGACGTTATAATCCCAAGAAGGGATGGAATATTAAAATAATCAATGAAAATATATGCAAGAAAGAGAACGAAAATTAAAGCAATCGGGGGGATAATTCTTTTCATTCCTTATACCTCATTTAAAATATTCCTGCATTATGCTGTCAAACAGAAGCTGTGCTTCATCCAATGCTTTCTGTACGGCAACTTTTGATTTGTCGGTTTGTTCGACGAAAGCGGCGAACTGCTCCTGCAACTCTAATGGAGCGTCAAATATCTGGCATTCCTTCAGTGCAAAAATCTTCAGTTCCACAAAAGTTGTACCTGACGCAATACTGCTATAATCAGTCATAATTCTATCTTTAAGCGTATAAAGCAGGAATATCGAATTAAAGCTTCTATCAATTTTGTGAACCCATAAAACCCGTCCGTCTTTGAAATAAAACGGGTCTGCCGTATTAACAACCCAAATGCGTCCATCTGGGCAAATTGATGGCATCAATAAATCCCCCACATTGGGTGTACCAGTAGCCGCGCAGAGTTCTTTGTAGTGATTCTCTGAAATAAATAGTTCCGGCTTAATGTTCTTCCCTTCAGCCAATGCGCCGATTTCGGTTCCGCGGAAAAACGGAATTCCAGATTCTTTCAGCTCTTCCACAAAAACGCGTTTACTCGATCCTACCTCTGCTATATCTCCCAGACGTCTTGTATTCCACCTTTTTGTGTTGAGAACACAGTCTCCAAACACTTCGGCAAATCGGGCTTTGACAAGCTCGTCCAGCTTTTGGAGCTGCTGCTTTCTCGATGAAATAACTTTATATGTCTTTTCCAGTATAATAGAGCATTCAGTCTGCTTTTCTAATGAAATATCTGGCACAAGGGTTTCTTCCAATATATTTCGCCCAATAGCTTTGAAGGTGCTGCCTGTGCCTTTGCTGTTCAACTCTGCATTTTTACCCTTCAACAGCCAAAAAATATACTCAGGCGATACTTTCTCCCTGTTAGGGGTTAATGCAGCTAATCCTCTCCCGATACAACACTCTTCGTTGGCGTAATTCATTGCTCCAATAGGCGCTCTGACTGAAATAAGTATATCCTCCGGAGCTGCCATTTTTGTAGGGGCAGAACACCACTTCCTTGTTACCGGATACCTCTCACCAAAGTCAGCATTGCCTTGAAAAAAGGGAACACCGTTCCCGTTCTCGTTATAGCTATCAGAATCAGGTGACTGTCCCATGTTGATTGTGCAAACATCTTTCAGCTTGATATAGTCCATCTCGTCATCCCCACAAATCCGATTTCTTTACAGCCCCAGCAGCTCTTCGAGCTTGCACATTTCCTCGCCGATCTGCATTTCCAGCTCCCGCAGCTCTGCCATGATCTCGCTCGTCGGCGGATACTCCACGGGCTTATATTCGGTTTTCTTGTACTTGTTGATGGACAGATCGTACCCGTTTTCCACGATCTCCGCCTTTGGCACAAGGAACGATTTTTCCGTGCGCGGACGGTCTTTTTCCTCTTCCGGATCATGGAATCTTGCAACGATATCCGGAATATCGTTCTCCGCCACAGGGCTGCGCTTATCGTCCAGTGAGAAGCCATCGGCCGTCATGTCATAAAACCAGACGTTATCCGTGCCGCCGTGCCCGGTTTTGGTGAAAATCAGCACGGCAGTGGATACGCCCGCATACGGCTTGAACACGCCGGAGGGCATGGAGATCACGGCCTCCAGACGGTTGCCGTCCACCAGCTCCTGCCGGATGGCCTTGTGCGCCGCGGAGGAGCCGAACAGCACACCGTCCGGCACGATGCACGCGCAGCGCCCGCCGATGCGAAGCATCCGCAGGAAGAGCGCGAGAAACAGAAGCTCCGTTTTCTTCGTTTTGCACACCTTCAGCAGATCCGCCGACACGGTATCCGCGTCCAGACTTCCCTTGAACGGCGGGTTGGCGAGGATCAGGGAATACTTGCCCTTGTCCGGATTCTGGTCGCTGAGACTGTCGCGGTACTCGATGAAGGGGTTGTCGATGCCGTGGGTCATCATGTTCATCGCGCCGATACGGAGCATGGTCCGGTCCATGTCGTAGCCGAAGAACATGTGGTTCATGTAATGGTCCTTTTTCTGGCGGTTGAAGAAGATCTCTTCCTTGCGGCGCTCTTTCAGATATTCGCCTGCCGAGACGAGGAAGCCGGAGGTGCCGCAGGCCGGGTCGCAGATCACGTCGTCGGCTCTGGGGTCCATCAGCTCCACCATCATGCGGATGATGTGGCGCGGCGTGCGGAACTGGCCGTTCAGGCCGGACTGGCTGATCTTGCTGAGCAGGTATTCGTAAGTATCGCCGCGCACGTCCGCCGCCTGCGATCCGCTCATCAGACGGTAAATTTCGTCCAGCGCGTCCACGACCTTGGAGAGCAGCAGCGGCGTCGGCAGCTTGAAAATGGCATCGTCCATGTACTTGGAATAGGCGCTGTTTTTATCGCCGTGCAGATTCTTGATGAAGGGGAATACCGATTCCTGCACAACGGTATACATTTGCGCGGCAGGGAAGTCGTGGAACACGCTCCACTTGAGCTGGCGGCCATCCACGGTGCGCTCACCGATCTGCACCTCATCGGCGAAGATGCTCTGATACGGCAGACCCAGCATGGCCGCCTCCTTTGCCCGGCGGTTGTCGGAATCGTCAAGGTCGTGAATGAACATCAGATAGGTGATCTGCTCGATCACATCCAACGGGTTGACAAGGCCGCCCGCCGCGAAAATGTCCCAAAGACTGTCGATTTTGGTTTTCAGCTCACCGGTGATCATTTCTTTTTCTCCCTTGCGTTCTGTATTGTCAAGTATCAGGCGATATATGCGGCTATATTATACTTTGATTCACACCGGAACGCAAATAAACTATTGGTTTGTTTTTCCCTCGCTCGTCAGAATTCGTCACGGCGGCGCGAAATGCGCATAATCTCCCGCGGTTGGTAAACAATAGGTTTGCCGGACATTAAAAACACAAGGGAGAAGATAAATATGAAAGCAACCGGAATTGTTCGCCGCATCGACGATCTCGGCCGCGTCGTCATCCCCAAGGAGATCCGCCGCACCCTGCGCATCCGCGAGGGTGACCCGCTGGAGATCTACACGGAGAAGGACGGCGAGGTCATTTTCAAAAAATACTCGCCCATGGGCGAGCTGAGCAGCTATGCCGCAGAGATCTGCGAATCGCTCTATAAGTCCACGGGCGGGACGGTCGCCGTATGTGACCGCGACAGCATGATCGCCGTATCCGGCGGCGGGAAAAAGGAGCTGCTGGAAAAACCTGTCAGCAAGGCGCTGGAGGAGATCATGGAAAACCGCCGCGCCGTGCGCACGGAATCGGGCAGCCGCGCGCCCCGGCCGGTCGAATCGGCGGAGGATCACGCCATCGCGGTGGCCGCGCCGATCCTGGCCGAGGGCGACGTGCTTGGCTGTGTGATGTTCCTCTCGCACCCCGGCTCTCCGGCAGCGACGGATCTGGAATTCAAGCTCGCGCAGACGGTGGCGGGATTCCTCGGGCGGCAGATGGAGGGCTGACGGCAAAGACCGTCAAAATATTTTTTCGTTTGGGTGTTGACGGGCGGCACAAACTGTGGTAATATAACTCTTGCAATATCGCGGGGTAGAGCAGTTGGTAGCTCGTCGGGCTCATAACCCGGAGGTCATTGGTTCAAGTCCATTCCCCGCAACCATATCGAGTGTTCATAACGGATTTGATGTTATGAACACTCGATTTTTTATGCTTCTTTTGGAGAGCAGGCATTTCGCCTGCTCTCCTTCGTTATGCGGGGATATATCGAACAGAGTCCGTTTTATTGTACACTGCTGCTGATATAATTTGCTGGAAAAAGCCAAAAGTACTATAATAAACTTGCTCGGCTGAATAGAACCGGATATGGGGGCGCGTCACAAAAACGAAAAGCTTGTTGACGTGTTTTCTGCATGAGAAGGAGGAGAGGAAATGTACGGAGCACTTCTGGGCGACATGATCGGAGCGCCCTACGAATTTGACAGGGGGAACAAGAGCAAGGAGTTTCCGCTCTTTTGCGAGAATTCCCGTTTCACGGATGATTCCGTCATGACGATAGCGGTGGCGGAGGCCCTGCTGGACAGCTGGTTTTTGGACGATGACAGCATCCGGGCTGCGCTGATCAAGTCGATGCGGAAATGGGGCAAAAAGTATCCTGATGCCGGCTACGGCAGGAAGTTCCTCTGTTGGCTCAGGGAGAAAGATCCAAAGCCCTACGGCAGCTGCGGCAACGGCTCGGCCATGCGCGTTTCTGCGGCAGGCTGGCTGTTCGATACGCTCGAAGAGACGCGGGAAAAGGCCAGGCTGACGGCTGAGGTCACGCATGATCATCCCGAGGGGATCAAGGGCGCGGAGGCAGCTTCCGGCGCGATTTTCCTCGCCAGGACCGGCCGCAGCAAGGGTGAGATCCGGGATTACATTGTGCAGGAGTTCGGTTATGATCTCTCCCGCACCTGTGACCAGATCCGGCCGAGCTATTATCACAATGAGAGCTGCCAGAAGACGGTGCCGGAAGCGATCACTGCCTTTCTGGAAGGGGCGGATTTCGAAGATGTCATCCGGACTGCCGTTTCCCTCGGCGGCGATTGTGATACCCTGACCTGCATCGCCGGGAGCATCGCGGAGGCCTTTTACGGCGTGCCCGCCATCCTGAAGGCAGAGTGCAAGAGCCGGCTCCCGGAGGACATGGCGTATATCCTCGGCCGCTTTGATGTTTCCCGGAAACACAGTCACGACGAATTTCCCGGCGATACCCTCTCCGGCAGCGGTATCATCGATGAGGCGATCGACCGCGGCTGCCAGACCGGCAGCAAAGAGAACCGGATTGGCGTTTCCGATGGGATGCTCGGAGATGCCGGGAGGGATCATTATCGATCCCCGGGGACGGTTCTTCCTGCTGACAAAAGACCGGAACAATATGATTCTGAACGCTGACAAAGGAGGTCAAGCACAATGAGAACGATTCGTGTAACCGGCAAGGGGCAGATCAAAGTCAAGCCCGACATCACCCGTATCACCATGACCCTCACCGGTGTCTTCAAGGAGTACGGTGAGACTCTGCGCCACTCATCGAAGGATACGGAGGCGCTGAAGGACGTCCTTTCTGCCTTCGGATTTGAGCGGTCCGATTTGAAAACGCTCAGCTTCCATGTGGACACGGAGTATGAGAGCTACCGGGACAAGAACAACGACTACAAGCGGCGTTTCGTCGGATACCAGTTCAACCACGTCCTGAAGGTGGAGTTCGAGTCCGACAACGACCGTCTGGGCAAGATCTTGTTTGCCCTTGCCAACGGCAAAGTCCGGCCGGAGTTCCGTATCAGCTATACTGTGAAAGACCCGGAAGCCGCAAAGAACCTGCTGCTCGGGAAGGCCGTCACCGATGCCAGGAAAAAGGCTGCGGTTCTGACCCAGGCCGGCGGCGTCAAGCTGAAAGATATCCAGAGCATCGACTACTCCTGGGGCGAGATCAATTTTGAGTACAAACCGATGGGCGACTTGATGATGAACTGCTCTGAAGCGCTGATGAGCGAAAAAGCCTATGATCTGGATATTGAGCCTGACGATATCGATGTTTCTGATACCGTCACCGTAGTGTGGGAGATCGAATAAGACCGAAGACAAGCTGATTTTCAAGTATTCACTGTTTCGCTCACACAGATCACGGAAGATATTACCTGATCGGATCAGGTTGGTTCGCAGGCGGGGAACGCCTTGCCGTCAGACATAGTGTACATCTCAGGGTCTCACTTTTGGGCGCAGCTTAGCCGTTGCCGCATAGTGATTCTACTAAGAGAAATCCCCGGCCACAACGTCTGAATCTCCCTTCGAGCAAGTTCAAGAAATATATGGACTATTTCCGAGTGCCGCATGACCAATACACAAATCCGCCCCTGTGAGATACAGAGGCGGATTGTTCTTGTTAAAAAGACAACGACCGGCAATGCCGGTGAACATAAAGAGTTCCACTTATGGATAGAAAAAGAAAACCTCCAATGATAGAGTGTAGTCAGGTTCGCCAACCGACAACAGACAAAATCAAAGGAGGTTATCCAAATGGATAAGGATAGTTTAGCACATAGTAAGTGGAACTG
>QWCE01004924.1_pt1 | contig 12689 bp, 9 predicted proteins | sample 1972531 | NCBI WGS metagenome assembly QWCE01 (sample SAMN09866716, study PRJNA288562) | Human gut metagenome isolate term4_stool, whole genome shotgun sequencing... | reverse complement strand
TGTTCCAGCTTTCTGGCTTCTTCCTGGGAATAGAAGGCGCCAATGGGTTTGGTAGGATTCTGAAACGCGGGGTCATTCCGATCTACCACCACCTGCGTCGCCAGCGTCACCACGGGGTAATTCCGCCCCCGGCTGCTCAGGGCATACTTGAGCGATTGCTGAATGTGGTAGCCGATATATCCCTGGCTCATGGCACCGCACACATCAAAGGGCATGGGCGGCACCACGTCCCGGGCCGCTTCCCCGGCCAGCACGATCCGTCCCACCTGGGGACCGTTTCCATGGACAACCGCCATTTCATATCCCCGGCGGCTGATCTCAGCAATGCGTTCACTGGTTTTTTTCACCACTTCCAGCTGCGCCTCGGCGGTAGGCGCGCTGTTTCCAGACTGCAGGGCGTTGCCGCCCAGCGCGATCACAATTCTTTCCGGCATGGTCACACTTCCTCTTTTTTGATGGTACGTTCAGTTTGTGCCGCCGGGGCCGGATTATGCAAAAAAGCAGCGGAACCCAACCAATGGATGGGTTCCGCCGTCTATTCAATGGACAATCTTTTCGCTGTTCATGCTGCGGGTCAGTGTCATGAGGAGGATCTTCAGATCAAAAAACACATTCCAGTTTTCAATATAGTAGAGGTCATACTCAATCCGCTTTTTGATGGAAGTATCCCCCCGGTAGCCATTGACCTGTGCCCAGCCGGTAATGCCCGGCCGGACCTGGTGCTTGACCATATAGCGGGGAATCTCTTCCTTGAACTGCTCGACATAAAACGGCACTTCCGGCCGAGGCCCCACCAGGCTCATGTCTCCTTTGAGCACGTTGAAAAACTGCGGCAGCTCATCAATGGAAAACTTGCGGATGAAAGAACCAAACGGGGTCTTGCGGGGATCTTCATTACGGCTCCATCCGGTTTTTTCCGCAGCATTGACCCGCATGGAACGAAATTTATACATACAGAAAGTCTGCTTATTGCGTCCCACCCGTTCCTGCTTGAACAGCACCGGCCCCGGAGAAGACAGCTTCACCCCCACCGCCGCGATGAGCATCAGCGGGGAGGTTATCACAATCAGCACCAGTGCCCCCACCACATCCATGGCCCGCTTGATAAAAGCATTGGCCATGTTGTCCAGAGGAATTCGGCGCAGATTGATCATGGGCAGGCCGTCGATGTTGTCCACCTGGGGGTTGGAGGGCATATACTTGGCATAAAACGGAACCAGGGAAATCTTGGTGCCGGTTTTTTCGCAGATATTGATGACCTTGCCGGTCAAGGCGTACTCCTCCGGCGCCATGGCCACAATCACCTCGTCCGGATTGCGCTCCGTGAGGAGCTCTTCCAGCTGATCATAACCGCCCAACCGGCGGACATTGGGCAGCCGGGTTCGGTTGGCCACATATCCATCTACCAAAAAGCCCAGATCCCGGTCCTCCCGCACCCGGCGGATATAGGCCGCGGCCATCTCCCCATCCCCTACTACCAGCACATGCTTCTGGTTGTATCCCAGGCGGCGGTAGTGACGCAGGGTCAGCCGCAGTGCCGCCCGCTTGCACACCAATACGCAATAGACGATCCCGCAATAGAACACCAGCAGCCACCGGGACATCTCATTGAGCCGAAATACAAACAGGGACGTAATGAGAATGAGCATATCCAATATGGTGGCCAAAAACAGCGTCTGGGCCTCCCGGTGGAAGCGAATCGCCCGATAGGACGCGTACAGGCCCGCAATGGCATAGGTTGCCAAAAACAGAACCATGGCGATGGCTCCCAGCCAAAGATAGCTGCGCAGCGGAAATGACGGCGTACCGTCAAACAGGCAAAACCGAATCCAATAAGCGGGCAAAATGGACAAAAAAACCAACGCCCCGTCGGAGAGCACATTGAGCTGGTTCAAAAGTCTTTGATTTTCTTTTATCATGGTGTTTTTCCACCTGTTTCAACAAAAATCCAGCTTTATTCTACTTGAAATCGTATACCGTGTCAAATATAATAGTCGGTGTTCCCGACTTCCGTTAAGAAAGGTCTGCCATGATGCACCGCATTTTATTCACCGCCTCTACCTTTTCCCATATCCGCACCTTTCACCTGCCCTATCTGCGCGCTTTCCGCGCTCTGGGATGGAAAGTCGATGTGGCTTGCGGGGGCACACTGCCAGACCTGCCCGACGCGGACCGGGTGATCGTCCTTCCCTTTGAAAAGCGCATGTCCTCCCCCGCTAATTTTCGGGCACAAGCCCAGCTGCGGCACCTGATGCGTCAGCAAAACTACACCCTGGTTATCACCCATACCTCCCTGGCCGCCTTTTTCACCCGGCGGGCGGCAGCAGGCGTGCATCCGCGGCCTCCCGTGATCAATATGGCCCACGGATACCTGTTTGATGATGAAACGCCCGCCTGGAAGCGGGCCATTCTGGAGAGTGCCGAACGGCTGACTGCCCGGCAGACCGATCTGCTGCTGACCATGAATCAGTGGGATTATCGCACCGCCCAGCGGCTGCACCTGGGCCGCCGGGTCGCATGGGTCCCTGGCATTGGGGTGGATTTTTCCAAGCTGGACGCTCCCCCAGGCGCATGTTCCCGGAGTACATACGGTCTTGATCCGGAGGACTTTGTTCTGCTTTATGCGGCTGAGTTTTCTTCGCGCAAAAATCAGTCCATGCTGATTCGCGCCCTGCCGTCTCTTCCGCCGCAGGTAAAGCTGCTGCTGCCCGGCCAGGGCGCCCTGCTGGAGGAGTGCCGCCGTCTGGCCAACACTCTGGGCGTAGCGGACCGGGTCGTTTTTCCGGGTTTCGTCTCTCCCATGGCACCGCTGTATGCTCTGGCGGACGCCGCTGTCACCTCCAGCCGTTCTGAGGGACTGCCGTTCAACGTAATGGAATCCATGTATGCCGGCCTCCCGGTGATCGCCAGCCGTGTCAAGGGACACACCGACCTGCTGGACGATGGGCGCACCGGCCTTTTGTATCCCTTTGATGACACCGCCGCCTTTGTCCGCACTGTGAAGCGCCTGCTTGAGGAACCAGGCCTTTGCGCCGCCTTAGGCAGCGCCGCACACGACGCGGTCCAGCCCTACGCCTTGGACGCCGTCCTACCCCAGGTGATGGAGCAATATCTTTCCCTGGTGCCCGCCGCCCAGCCGCTTCGGGCTCCCGCATTTTCCACAACTGACAAGGAGTGATTGATTTTGGCTCATACCCCTCAGCCCGTCCCCGTTTCCCGCACCGACTTCCTGGGGCGGATCTTCCCCTGGCTTTTGCCCGTGCTGCTGTTCTTCTCCATCACCGGCACCAGCCGTTTTGCCGCCGTGGTGCTGGCGGTGGTGGCTATTCTTTTTTCCATCGGCCGTGTGCCGGTGGCCAATCTGCGCAATCGTCTCTCTCCTTTGACTGCAGCAGTCTTTTTCTATTCCCTGATCTGTCTGCTCTCCGGCCTTTGGTGCCATTTTGGGCTTTATGCTGCCCGGGAAAGCGCCAAAACCCTGGCGGCATTTTCTATTTTTGCCCTGGTTTTGATGCGAGTAAAACGGGAGCATCTGCGCGGCCTTTTGAAAACGCTGGACGGCGTGCTGGCTGTTATCGCCCTTTTGTGCATTGACGCATCGTCCCTGCAGCTTCTTTCCCGCGGTTTTTCCTGGGTCATGGCTCTGTTTAAGGCCGGGTATCCTTTGGAGACCATGGGATATGAAACGGGTGTCCGCATTACCGGCATTTTCAGCAACGCCAACGTTTCCGCCGGTCTGCTGGCCTTCGGCCTGATTCTCTCCCTGTATTTGATTCGCACAGAGGAATCCCCCCGTACGCGGCTTGTCCTGTTTGTGGGACTCGGTGTGGAATCCCTGGCGTTCTTCCTCTCTTTCTCCATGGGCGCCATGGCCTCCTTTGGCCTGACCTGCCTGGTCTATCTGCTCTGCTCCGGAAAGGGCAACCGTCTTTCCCTGCTGATCCTGATGCTGGAATCCGTACTGGCAACTGTGATCTGCTCGTTTGCCGCCACCCCCTTCCTGGGCATCAGCGGCGCCGCAGCCCTGGTCCCCATGCTGCTCAGCGTTCTCTGCGGCCCGGCCATCTGGGTGTTGGACCGCTTTGCAGGGCAGCCGCTTCTGGCCGTTCTGAAGGGCCGGGACAAGGCAGTTGCCGTTGCTGCCGTGGTACTGGTGGCTCTGACGGTTTGTTACGGTGTGCTGGCATACAATCTCACCGGAGATCTGACGCTGGAAAGCGGCGTCACCATTTCCCGGGCAATCTATCCCGCAGCAGGAGAATACACGCTCACCTGTGACGGCGACGACGTTCAGGCCGTCATCTACAGCCAGACGGAAGCGGAGCTGATGATGCACACCAACACCGTCCTCTATGAGGGGTCGCTTTCCGATGCTGCCTTTACCGTGCCGGAGGGCAGCCGGGTTGTCTGGTTCCAGCTCAGCGGAACAGGCACCGTACGCAGCGTCACCCTTTCCGATGGAACGCAGCTGCCGCTGGGCTATACCCTGCTGCCGGAATTTGCCGCCAACCGGATTCAGGGCCTGTGGGCCAACCAGAACTTCATTCAGCGTCTGGTATTCTTCCGGGACGGCCTGAAGCTGTGGCAGGCAAGCCCCTTGATCGGCTGGGGGGTCGGCGGTGTTGAAGGCCAGCTTACTTCCGTGCAAAGCTTTTATTATGAATCCAAGTACATCCATAATCAGTTCATTCAGATTATGGACGAGGCCGGCGTGCTGGGCCTGGCCGCCTTTGTGGGGATGTTGGGCAGCGCCGTCTGGATGCTGATCCGCCGCCGCAAGGATGCGGACCCGCTGCTGGCCATGCTGGCAGCTTGCCTGACCATGATGGCGGCCCACTCCATGACAGAGGTGGTCTGGTCCACCCAAATCTATCAGTCTGCCGTCTTTGTCCTCTTTGCTGTGTTGATTCTCTGGAACAGCTCTCCAGAAGCAGCGCCGGTCTCCAAGCCGGCCAAGGGGCGGGTCGCCGCCGGAGCGGCATGGGGGCTGATCGGCATCTTCGCTTTGCTCCTGAGCGGCCATTTGCTGGCCGCAGGCCAGCTGGAAAAGCTGGATACGGACAATATTTCCTCCTCCGAATTCCTCTCTGCCATGGAAACCATGGACCGGCTGGATGTCTACGATGACTCCGATTACAAAGTCAATCTGATGGCCAATTATCTGCGCTTTGATACCGCTGTGGGACGGGGCATGGCAGATCACTATGCCCAGCAGCTGTTGGCAAATCAGGAGTATGACACATGCTATCAGGTCGCCGCTTATTACTATCTGCCTCTGCGGGATTTCGACGGATTCTTTGAGGCCATTCGTGTCGGTCTTCTGCAGGAGCGCTCCAATCCCGCCGCCTGGAACAGTGCCTTCCATCTTTTCCAGCAGGCCTTTGATGGATTGGAAGCGGACGATATGGACGCTTACGTTTCCGGAATTGTCTCTATCGGCGCGCTGATGGACGAGACCAACGAAATTTTGATGGCACCAATTACGCTGGATGAGGGCAACGCCGCCTTGCTTGCATGTGCGCGTACGCTGACCGATGTCTCCGGCGAAGCAGCCCAGGCAGTTCTCGCTTCCCTTCTGAGTGAATAACACAGCAAAAGTCCCGGCTTTTCAAAAGCCGGGACTTTTTTTGTTTCTTTGCACATCCGCGTACCAAAATCGGCTGTTGCCTCCTATTTATGAGGTTTGCGCGTATACAGATCATCAAAGGAGGTTTTTTCATGCAGCAAACAGCAAATTACCAACTCAACCAATGGGATGGCGAGGACCGGATCATGCGGGTCGATTTCAACAGCGACAACGCAAAAATTGATGCCGCCCTGCAGCAAAACGCCGCCGCGCTTTCTCAGGCCACTGCCGACCTGCAATCCGCCTTGGAGACCGAGCGGCAGGCCCGGGCTTCCGGTGATACCGCCGCCAGTCAGGCAACCGCTTCTGCCAAGCAGGAACTCCTCAATGCCATCTCTGCCGAACAGTCTGCCCGGAGCTCCGGAGATACCGCAATCCGCGGAGAGTTTGCCGCCGCAGACGCAGCGATTCGGCAGGAGTTTGCCGCCGCAGATGCGGCCGTATCCGCAGCCTGCCCCATCTTCAAAATTCAGAGTATTGTCACCTCTCAGGCTGCCACGCAGATTGACTTGGATCTGCGTGACGCCAGCTACCGCAACCTGGCCTTTTTGCTTCTGATCCCGCAGGTCAACACAGCCTCATCTACGGTTTATCTCCGCGTCAATGGTATTTCAGCCAATAACTATTATGTAGGCTCCACGTTGCGGTCATTCCTGTCGTATTTCAACCCCTGCAATCCCACCGGCAACAAGCCCGGTTATGCGATTTGCCGGCTGGCCCTCTATACAAATATAATTTCCTGCGTAACGCAGAATGTGAGCTATGACGGCGGCGGTTTGGAGTTCTACACTTCCGGTGCGATCGTGAATCCTAACATCGCTAAAACGAGCGCGCTGCAAACACTCAACGTTGTTACAGAAGACGGCGGCTTAATTGACGCGGGCAGCCGCTTTACACTTTACGGCATGAGATTCTGAATACACTGCCGAAACAGCCCCCTGTCAGATAACAAAGTCTGACAGGGGGCTGTTTTACAGCGGCATCTGTTTCTCCAGTTCCTTTCGGAATTCCGGATGGGCAATGGAAATCAGCGCCCGGGCACGTTCCCGGGTGCTCTTGTATTTGAGGTTGACCACACCATACTCCGTGGCCACGTACTGCACCATGGTCCGGGGTGTGGTCACAATGCTCCCGGACGTCAGCTGCGGGCGGATTTTGGAATGCCGCACCCCCTGCTTGTCCACATAACTGGAACGCAGAGCAATGATGCTTTTCCCGCCCCTGGACCACTGGGCGCCGGTGACCCACTCCAGCTGTCCGCCGGTACCGGAATACATCCGATCTCCAATACTCTCGGCGTTGACCTGCCCGGTGAGGTCAATCTCCACCGCGTTGTTGATGGACACCACCCCGTCATTCTGACAGATTACCCGGGGATTGTTGACCCATTTCACTTCCCGGAAACACAGCTGGTCGTTTCCATCACAAAACTCCCACAGCTCCCGGTCTCCCACGCACAGTGTCCCCACCGTACGGCCCGGGCAGACCTGCTTGCGGCTGTTGTTGACCACACCGCGGCGCATCAGCTCCATGACACAGTTGGTGACCACTTCCGTGTGCATCCCCAGGTCTTTTTTCCCTGCATAGGCCAGGCATTCGCCGATGGCGTTGGGCAGCCCTCCCAGCCCCAGCTGGATGCAGGCACCGTCCGGCACCATTTCCGCAATGTGTCCGGCAATCTGCCGGTCCAGTTCTGTAGTGGGGGCCGGAACATTTTCCGCCAGGGCATGGTCGCTTTCCACAATGGCGTCTACCTCTGAGACGTGGACCAGATGGTGGTACTCCCCATCCGTGCTCAGAACCGGCAGATTGGAATTGACCTCCGCAATTACCAGCTCGCTCTGCTCCAGCACATCCCGGTCCAGGTGGGACGCAGAAATGCTCCGGCTCATCCAGCCATTTTCATCCGGCGGCGTACAGGTAATTACGGTCACCCGGGGATGCCGTGCGCAAATCCAGGCGCCGTCCTCGCTCAGATGGGTGGGCACAAAATGGACGTTTCCCTGGGGAATCAACGCCCGGTCTCCCGACAAGAAGTTTACGTAATATTCCACCAGATCCCGGTTCTCCGGCTGAAGCAGCACCGTGTCGGTAGGGGTAAACAAGCCGTCCAGCTCAATCTTTCCGCCGCTTTGCCGCAGGCGGCGCGTCAGAGCCGCATCCACGGCATACGGCCAGCTGGCAGCGCCGGGCATTGCCACGGCATCGCCGTTATGAATCTGCGCCGCAGCCTCTTCTGCGCTCACGCGCAAAGCTGCATACTGCTGCCGCCAGTCTCCCGTTCCGGCCAAGCGTCCCCGGCGGACGGGTTTGATCTCATGTGTCGTCATGGTTGCCTCCCGCATTGCAAGATAGTTTGATTGTACCGCAGATCTGTTTCTCCCGCAAGAGCATGCCGTGCCGCCGCCAATCCTTTGGCAGCGGCACGGCAGCGATTCGGAGGGCGATGCGCAGCCGATGAGATCCGCCAGGCCGCCGGTCAGAAACGGAGTGGGCGTCTGAACCAAAAGTTCCGTAATCCGTACCATGCCGAAGCGGGAATACTTGCCCCGTGCATGAGAGGTTCCTATTCTACCCGGGCCGCCCATTCTCTTCCCCGAACTCGGTTGACAACCCTTTGAAAATTGCTAAAATCTTAATTGACAAACAGAAGATCTGCAAAAGGAGGAGTGGCCTTGAACAGTTCTGAGATCGCGAAACTGGCCCATGTGTCCAGAACCACGGTTTCCCGGGTTCTGAACGGACACGCCAACGTCTCAGATGCGACCCGTCGCCGCGTCGAAGCGGTTATTCGCCAGCACAACTATTTCCCGGATGCGGCGGCCCGGAATTTGGTCGGCAAGCAAAGCAAAGTTCTGGGCCTCTTTATCATCGACCTGGCTGCCAACCACGATGCGTATACCATCTCCCGCTCTCAATTCTTTTACGATTATATTGCCTATGCCATTGATATCACCAACCGGCACGGCTACAATTTGCTGACTACCATCGTGCATACGGACAACATGGATGATGTGGACCGTTTATTTCAAAGCCGCAGTATTTCCGGCGGTATTTTAATGGGAGATCATCTGGATCAAAATACCCTGGCCCGGTTTTCCGCCAGGGGATATAAACTGGTCCTCTATAATCAGATTCGCCGGAGCCCGTCGTCCAACATTCTGGTTGTCAATTACGACAACTTCAAATGCGGGCGGCTGGCAGGCGAAGAGTTGGTGCGGCAGGGACATACCAAAATTGCCCATGTCACCGGTGAACCCAATAAGCTCTCCGTTCAGGACCGGCTGGAAGGATTTCAAGCCGCACTGACTGCCGCAGGGATTCCCTTTGACCGCAGCCGGTACCTGGAATACGGCGCCTTTAACCGCCGTTCCGGCGGTTATGAAGCCACCATGCGCCTGCTGGAGCGCAACCGGGATGACCTTCCAACCGCGCTGTGCGCCGGTTCTGCGACCATGCTGATGGGGACCTTCGAGGCTATCCGGGATCTGGGACTGCGAATTCCGGAGGATATCTCGCTCATTGGAATCGATAACGTAGACACTGCCATTTACACCACGCCGCCGCTGTCCATCGTCTCCACCTCCTGCGAGGAGATTGCCAAGCTGACGGTGGCCCATCTGATTGAGCTGGTGGAGCAGGGCAGCTCCTCCTGCAACGACTTTGTCATTCCCGATGTCACGTTGGAGCTGCGCAGCAGCATCCGCACCATTTCTCCCAGCGAATAAACAAACGCGCTCTCACCCCTGGGGTGGGAGCGCGCTGCATGTTAGCGCATATTCTTTTCAGGGCTGTCTGCCGATATAAGCCAACACGCCGCCGTCCACATAGAGAATATGGCCGTTGACAAAGTTGGATGCATCCGAGGCCAGGAATACCGCCGGGCCCATCAGGTCCTCCGCCTCGCCCCAGCGTCCCGCCGGCGTGCGGCCCACGATGAACTGGTCGAAGGGATGCCGGCTGCCGTCGCTCTGCCGCTCCCGCAGGGGGGCGGTCTGCTGTGTGGCAATATATCCAGGTCCGATGCCGTTGCACTGAATATTCTTTCCGCCAAACTCCGCGCAGATATTCTGGGTCAGCAGCTTCAGTCCGCCCTTGGCTGCGGTGTAGGCCGCTACCGTTTCCCGGCCTAGCTCACTGAGAATGGAGCAGACATTGATGATCTTGCCGTGTCCCCGCTCAATCATCCCCGGCAGCACAGCCTTGGAAACAATATACGGCGCCACCAGATCCACATCCACCACCCGGCGAAAATCTTCCACCGCCATGTCGCACATGGGAATCCGCTTGATGATCCCGGCGTTGTTCACCAGAATATCGATGGGCGCCACATCCCGCTCCACGTCTGCGATCAGGCCGCGCACCTGCGCCTCATCCGTCACATCGCAGGCATAGCCCTTCACATCCGTAATTCCTTCCGCCTCATAGGCTTTCAGGGCCTTTTCCACAGAGGCATCGCTGGTGGCGCAAAACGCGATCTTCGCCCCGGCACCATGAAGCGCCGTGGCAATGGCAAATCCAATGCCGTAGCACGCTCCCGTTACCAGCGCCGTCTTTCCCTCCAAGGAGAACAAATTCATTACTTCACTGCTCTTCATATTCCGTCTCCTTTCTAATCAGTGCATGACCCGGCCACCGGTGATATTAATGGCCTGGCCAGTCATGTTATCGGCAAAGCTGGAGGACAGATACAAGAACATATGGGCGATGTCCTCCATGGTCTGTGCCCGCTTCAGGGGGATGCCCTGCAGGCGGGACTCGAAATACGCCTCGGGATCACCGCCCTGACGGCGGATATCCTCCAGGGCCTTTTCCCAGATGTTGGTCCGCACGATCCCCGGGCACACGCAGTTGACATTGATGTTATACGGGGCCGCATACTGTGCGATGGACTGCGTCATGCCTGTGACTCCAAACTTAGACGTCGTATATGCCACATTGGTGGGGAATCCGTACTTGCCGGCCTGGGAGCACATGTTGACGATCTTGCCTGCACGGTTGGGAATCATCACCCGCAGCACGGCCTGATCCACAAAAAATGTACCCTTGGTGTTGACGTTGAGCTGTTTGTCGTAGTCCTCCTCTGTTGCTTCCAGGAAGTCCACCGCGCCGAATACACCGGCCACATGGTTGAGGATGTCAATGCGCCCGAAGGCCTTGACCGCTTCGTCCACCATGGCGTCAATCTGCGCCTTGGAGGTCACGTTGCAGCAGTTTGACACGGCCTTGACGCCAAACCGCCGGACAATCTCCTCCGCCACAGCGTCCGCCGCCTCCTTGTTCATGTCGGAAACCAACACATTGGCGCCCGCTTCCGCCAGCATCAGTGCCGTACAGCGGCCCATACCGCCTCCGCCGCCGGTCACAATGGCGTTTTTGCCTTCCAAAGAAATTGCAACTCCCACTGCCAAACATCCTTTCCTTTCAAGTCGCTTTCCGCGAAGGAAATCCACAGCAGTACGCACAGAACGGATGCTTCCGGATCGTCGTCTGCACGCGCCCGTGTCCCGCACGTTGGCTTTAACCCCAATATATCACAGGGAATACCGGAGCGCAAGCACGATTTTACACGTGTTTACACACCTCTTACCCGCTTTTCTGCGTGATTCGTTTCTGAAATTTTAGAGTTTTCCGTTCTTGCAGAACACGTGTTGATCACGTATAATGATACTGCTTGTTTTCCCAAATTTTAAAATTGCGGGTGATGAACCATGAAACTGGTAACGTATTCTTTTCACGACCAAGAACAGGTGGGATTGATTGGCTCCGACGCAAACAAAATCGTTCCCGTTTCTGCTCTGGGCTTTGCCGCAGCCGATATGTGTGCTTTTATCGACGAGCTCCAGGGTACCGATCCCTCCGCCCTGCTGGCACAGGTGGATGCCGCAGCCGGTGTTCCCTTTGCCGAGTGCCGCCTGCTCTCCCCCATCCGGCACCCTCGTCAGGATGTCATCTGCCTGGGCGTCAATTATTACGAGCACCGGGATGAAACGCTGGCCTCCAATATCAAGTATGACGGCCAGCTCTCCAAGCCGGTCTATTTCAGCAAACGGGTCAATGAGGCGGTGGACCCCGGCGCCCCCATCCAAAGCCACAGTGATCTCATCAATTCTCTGGATTACGAGGTGGAGCTGGCAGTGATTCTGGGCAAGGACGCCCGTTCCGTTGCCCAGGAGGATGTCGCCTCTTATGTTCTGGGATACACGATTTTGAATGATGTCAGCGCCCGGGAACTGCAGTCAGCCCATCAGCAGTGGTATTTCGGCAAGAGCCTGGACGGCTTCACCCCCATGGGTCCCTGGATTGTCACCCGGGACGAATTCCCCTGGATGCCCAAGCTGGCGATCCGCTCCTATGTCAACGGGGAGCTGCGGCAAAACAGCAACACCGAGCTCATGATGACCGGCATTGACGCCGCCATTCACCAGCTCTCTCAGGGCATGACGCTCAAAGCCGGTACCATTGTGGCCATGGGCACCCCCTCCGGCGTGGGAATGGCCTTCCAGCCCACCCGGTACATGCATCCCGGCGACGTGGTGCGCTGCGAGATCGAGGGCATCGGCATTTTGGAAAATCCGGTGGAATAAGGAAACATGCCGGCTGGGAAATTCCCGGGCGGGCCTATATCCTCCACATGAAGATCAAAAAACCGCACGCGGACCAGAGTCCGCGTGCGGTTTTTTCGTTGATATCAGTCGTCCAGGCACGTATGCACCGCCTGGTCCAGCCATGCCATTTCCTCTGCCGTCAGGTTCCACGCAAAAGCAGCGCAGTTCTCCTCCACCTTGGCCCGGGTCTGGGCACCCACGATACAGGAGGAAACAAAGTCCTTTCCGGCGCACCAGTTCAGGGCAATCTGCGCCAGGGGCACATTGCCGTGCTCGGCGGAGAACCGGTCCATTTCCTTCAAAAGCGCCATAATCCGGGAGAACATGGGCTCCTGGAAATGCTTATAGAACCGGCTGCGGTTATCCTTGGGATCAAAGGTCTGCAGCTGGCGGTATGCCCCTGTCAGAATACCGCCGCCCAGGGAGCCGTAGGTCATGATGCCCATACCCTGCTC
>QWCE01008927.1_pt1 | contig 12690 bp, 13 predicted proteins | sample 1972531 | NCBI WGS metagenome assembly QWCE01 (sample SAMN09866716, study PRJNA288562) | Human gut metagenome isolate term4_stool, whole genome shotgun sequencing... | reverse complement strand
ATAATATAAACATTACAAAATAATATAAAAGTCTAGAAAAAGTTTTTGCTGAAGGACTAATTGGTATTGACTCATAAAATAAGGAGCTGTCCCCAAAAAACATATTATAATCGCCAACTATTACTGTTATTGCTGCAGCAATGTATCCAAAAACCAATGCCATCATGCCAATAGCTGTGGAATTCACACCTATAGAATAGTTAACATTTGAAAATAATAATCCAAATATAATTAAGGCGACAGGTAAAACTGGAATAAACCAATTATACTTAAAGTGATTTCTAATTTGATGTCCAAGTAATTTTCCCATTAAAATACCTCCGTAAAGTAATCTTCTATACTCATATTTTCTTCGCTTCTAATTTCATCAATTGTCTTATTAATTGAAATTTTTCCATCAGATAGAAACAAAACCCTATCAAGAAGAGGTTCGATTTGATTTATAAGGTGAGTTGATAAAATAATCAAACTGTCTTCATCAAAATTATTTAAAATAGTTTCTATTATAGCTTTTCTCGCTGAAGGATCAACTCCAGAAATTGGTTCATCTAGAAGAAATATTTCAGCTTTTCTAGAAAGACTTAGGGCAATTTGCATCTTTTCTCTCATACCCTTGCTCATTTCCCTTACTTTTGCTTTTTCTGGCAACTTAAATTCTTTATAAATTCTATAAAATTTTTCTTCATCAAAATCTTTAAAGAAAGCTTTATAAGTCCTTACAACTTCTTTTACAGAAAGTTTATTGCTTAGAGCAAATTTGTCTGGTTGGTAAGAAATAATATCTGCAGTTTTGTATGAAATTTCTTCGCCGTCTATTATTACGCTTCCAGAATAAGTTTTTTCTAAACCTGCAAGTATTCTTAAAAATGTAGATTTTCCTGCACCATTAGGTCCAACTAAGCCAACTATTTGTCCCTTCTCAAGTTCCAAATTCAAATTATCAAGGACTTTATTTTTGTAGCCCATATTTAAGTTCTTAATCTCTAATTTGCTCATGATTCCCTCCAATACTCATCTAAAAGTTTAATCGATTTAATTTTTGTCATATTTAGATCTTTAGCAACAGTAATTAAATCGTCACAAGATCTGTAAAAGGCGTCCTTTGCCATATCCTCAATTAATTTTTCATCATCAGTTATAAATCTTCCACTAGTTCTGTTGGATTTAGCTAGACCTTCACGTTCCAACTCTTGGAGTGCCCTTTGGACAGTATTTGGATTTACACCATAAATTTTTGCAAGATTTCTCACTGTGTCCATTTTTTCTCCACTTTTCCACTCTCCACTTGAAATTTTCAATTTGAAGTCTTCAAGGAGTTGTATATAGATAGGTCTGTTATTATCAAATTCCATATTAACCTCCTATTCATAAAAAATTAATTCTATGTAAAAAGAATTATTTTGTACGTTTGTATCAGTTCCTTAATACAATAGTAATTATATACAAACTTTTTAAAATTTGCAAGAAGAATTTATTATTTTTTATGAAAAATTTTTAATAGGCTAGAAAATATTCATTTAAATAAAAATTTAGAAAATTATTTACATTTATAAAGAGCTTCCCTTTACTATGTGTAATAATGTACTTTAATTAGATCAAAAAGCTTTACATTCAATCTTCATAATGTTAGTATTAATTACTCTAATGTTAATATTAGTTACTCTAAGGAGGTATTTATGAACGAATTATTAATAATTTTTTTGATAATGGTCTTGGGATATGCCCTTGGTCACGTTAACTTTTTCGGACTAAAGTTTGGTGCCTCAGCAATTTTAATTGTCGCCCTCTTCTTTGGTCATTTTGGATTTGAAGTTCCAAAATTTTTGGCAAAAATTGGTCTAGTGCTTTTCCTAGCACCTATTGGTCTAATGGCAGGACCTAGCTTTATAGCAAATATAAAGAAAAATGGAATTTCTTTCTTGGCAATTTCTTTTCTAACAACTGCAGTTGGTGGCGTATTAATTGTCTTAATTTCCAAGATCTTTAACATTGAGCTATCTCTTTCTATGGGACTTGCAACTGGAGCCATGACTTCAACATCAATGCTAGGAACTGTTAAGAGTCTTACAAGTTCAAACTTGCCAGGAGTTGGCTATGGTATTGCCTATGCCTTTGGAGTTGTAGGTGTTGTTTTAATAGTTCAACTAGTTCCAAAAATTTTAAAGGTAGATGTTGATGAAGAAAATAACAAATTAATTCTTCCAAAAAGTGAAAATGCTCTAGATAAAAAAGATGTAGGTCCACTTATTGATCTAGAAAAAAATGGTTTATTTGCAGTTGCTCTTGCATCTACTCTTGGGATTTTACTTGGTTCAATTAAAATTCCTATTGGAAATGTTAATCTTTCTCTTGGTGCCGGTGGAGGATCTCTAATCGCAGGTCTTGTGCTAGGTCACTACGGAAGAATTGGAAGAATAAATCTTGAAGTTTCTAAGGAAAGACTCTCACTTGTTCGTGACCTTGGACTTGCCTTTTTCTTATTAGAATCAGGCGTTAGTGCCGGAACAGGTTTTGTGGAAGTTGTAAGTCAATATGGAATAAAATTATTTTTCGCAGGAGTAATTTTAACACTTGTGCCTGCTTTACTTTCATTTTTCATTTCCTACAAAGTTTTCAAGCTTCCACTTTTTGCAGCCCTAGGAGCTACAACAGGTTCTATGACTTCTGCACCATCACTGGGAGCATTACTCCAAGTTACTAATGGAGATGATAAGGTTTCATCCTTCTATGCAGCTACACAACCAACTGCAACTGTTTTTATGGTATTCTTGCCACAAATAATAAATATTTTCTTCCCAGTAAGTTAATAAGATTTATTTCAAAAATAAATTATTACAACTGAATATAAAAGTGACTTATTAAAAGTTAAATATAAAAAATCCCAAGCTGATTTATTTTCAACTTGGGATAATTTTTTACTCAAATAATATTAAATTATTTAAAATCTTATTTATTATTCTTTTTATTCTTTTTGTTCTTAACTTTTTTAAGTCTAAAGAAATCTTCTCTTTCTTTTTCAGCCAATATATCTTCAATTTCCCTAATAATGTGTTTATACTTAGGAATTTGAATTTTATCGAGAGCGTTAGCTCTTTTGGCAGTCTTTTTTATTTCATTTGCAAGTCTAAATACAGAAGTTTCTATCTCAGCAAGTTCATAAATAACTGGAAGAATTTCTGAAATATTAATTTTTGCTCTATCAAAAGCTGCATTTGATTTGTGAAGAGAATAATCAGCTCTCACATCAGGCTTTTCATATTTTACCTTTGGAAGCTCAAGACCCATTACAGAACGCGAAATAATATCATATTCCTTTTCATCAGGAGCATCTTCACCCATGTCTTTAAGGGATAGAGCCCCCATAGAAATAGTTGCCATTACAAGTTCAGAATAAGATTTATCAAATTTTTCTTCGATTTCATCTTGTAAGACCTTAGCATTTTTATTTAAGTCCATCATTTCTTTTATAAGAACTGTTCTCTTTTTATCGAGAAGATCATAGCCTTTTTCAGCAAGGACTAGTGCATTCTTTGATGCAATTAAATTAGCCTTAGTAGGTGTGACTTTAATCGCCATTCTCATCACCTAAATATTTTTCTTTTAACTTAGGATCAATTCTATCGATCATTTCAGCTGGAAGTATCTTTAATAGTTCCCAACCTAAATTTAGGGTTTCTTCTATATCTCTATTTTCATTTTGATCTTGTGTCAAAAATCTCTTTTCAAATTCGTTACCAAATTTTAAAATTAATTTTTCATCGTCAGAAATATCATCTTCACCAATGATTTGTGCAAGGGCTCTAGTTTCTTGAACCTTGGAATAAGATGCAAATAATTGTGAAGATAAATCCGGGTGATCTTCTCTTGTATAACCTTCACCAATACCATCCTTCATAAGTCTTGATAGAGATGGCAATACATCTATTGGAGGATAAACTCCCTTTGAGAAAAGATCACGACTTATTACAATTTGACCTTCTGTAATATAACCTGTAAGGTCTGGAATTGGGTGAGTAATATCGTCATTAGGCATTGTTAAAATTGGTATAAGTGTAACAGAACCATCACTGTCTTTAATCATACCTGCTCTTTCATAAAGAGCTGCTAAATCTGAATACAAGTGTCCTGGATAGCCCTTTCTTGAAGGAACTTCCTCTCTTGAAGATGATACTTCTCTTAGAGCTTCTGCATAAGATGTTATATCAGTCATAATTACAAGAACTTGCATATTTTTTTCAAAGGCAAGATATTCTGCTGCAGTAAGAGCACATTTAGGTGCAATTAATCTTTCCATAATTGGGTCATCTGCATAATTAATATACATTACTACCTTGTCAATTACTCCAGAGTTTTTGAAACTTTCTCTAAAAAAGTCAGCTTCATCGTGTTTTACACCAATTGCTGCAAAGACAATGGCAAAATTATTATCTCCGCCTTCTTCTGCAATCTTAGCTTGTCTAACAATTTGAGCAGCAACTTCGTTGTGAGGAAGACCTGACCCAGAAAAAATAGGAAGTTTTTGTCCCCTAATTAAAGTCATAAGTCCATCAATAGATGAGATTCCTGTTTGTATAAAGTTTCTTGGATATTCTCTCGCTGATGGGTTTATTGGTCTACCATTTATGTTATAAACATCCTTAGAATAAATTGCGCCACCCTTATCTATTGGGACTGCTGTTCCATTAAAAACTCTTCCCAAAATATCTGAAGAAAGAGGAATTTCAAAAGGATGGGCAGAAAATTCTACCTTAGTGTTTTTTGTTGAAACACCTAAGTTGTTGCCAAATACTTGGACAATTGCCCTGTCTTCATCGATTTTTATTACTTGACCAATTTCTGATCTCTTGCCATCCTTAGATATAATTTTTACAACTTCACCATAGCTAACTCTGTGAAGATTTGAAAGTTCTAGAAGAGATCCTTCAATTCTATCAAGTGTTAAATATTCTTTTTTCATTCTACATCACCATAAGTTGAGGCAAGCTCTACATAGAAGTCATTAATTTCATTGTTCAAGCTTACAAATTTCTTTAAGTTTTCGTTTTCTATATCGTACTTCATGTTAATTACTTTTCCATAAAGTTTGTCATTTTTAATTACAGAAATAGGAATTTTAAGTTTTAAAGCTTCCTTTCCCTTTTCATAAAGATTGTCAATTGTCTTTAACATTTCAAATTGTTTTTCAAGGGGCACAAAAGTGTCAATTGGGTTAAAAGCATTTTGTTGCAAGAATCCAACCTTTACGACACGACAAATTTCAAGAACTAGTCTTTCATCATCTGGAAGCACATCTTCACCAACTAGCATTACAATTTCATTTAACTTGGCTTCCTTGTGAAGTAAGTCCAAATATTTAATTCTAAGATCTGGTAAATCTCCATCAAGTCTCATGTCATAATAATTTTTAAGAAGTGGAATATAACCAGAATATGAATTCATCCAATTGATCGCAGGATAGTGTCTTGAATAAGCTAGTTCCTTATCAAGTGCCAAAAATACATTGACAAACCTCTTTGTATTTTCAGTAACTGGTTCAGAGAAATCTCCACCTGCTGGTGAAACTGCACCAATTAATGTTACAGAACCTTCTTTATCTGAAAGAGTATTTACATAACCAGCCCTTTCATAAAAACCAGCAATTCTTGATGGAAGATAAGCAGGATATCCTTCTTCAGCTGGCATTTCTTCAAGACGACCAGAAATTTCACGAAGAGCTTCTGCCCAACGAGAAGTGGAGTCACCCATTAGGGCAACGTGATATCCCATATCCCTAAAGTATTCTGCCATAGTTACACCAGTATAAATTGATGCTTCACGAGCAGCAACTGGCATGTTTGATGTGTTGGCAATAAGAATTGTCCTATCCATAAGAGCCTTGCCTGTGTTAGGGTCAATTAGCTTTGGAAAATCTTCCAAAACTTCTGTCATTTCATTACCACGTTCACCACAACCAATATAGATAATAATATCGGCATCACAATATTTTGCAATTTGGTGTTGTGTCATTGTCTTTCCTGTACCAAATCCACCTGGAACTGCAGTGGTACCACCCTTTGCTATTGGGAAAAATACATCAAAAACTCTTTGACCAGTTACAAGAAGTTTATCAATAGGAAGTCTTTCCTTTACAGGTCTAGGAATTCTTACTGGCCAATTTTGATACATATTTATTTCATTAATTTTTCCAAACTCATCTTTTACCTTTAAAAGTACAGTTTCAATATTGTATTTTCCATTGTCTAAAATTTCTACAACTTCACCACTTACTTCAGGTGGTATCATAAGTCTGTGCTTTATGATATCTGTTTCAGGAACTTCTGCAAAAATTTGTCCACCATGGACTTTATCGTGAAGATTTACTTTAAAAGTTACATCCCAAAGTTTTTCCTCATCTAGAGAAATAAGTCCTATACCTTCTGGCATAAAGGATCCATGTTCTTTTTTTATTGATTCAAGAGGTCTCTCTATACCATCAAAAATTCCTCTAATCATTCCTGGACCAAGTTTTACAGAAAGAGGTGCTCCAGTAGAAATAATATCTTCATCTCGCCTTAGACCTTCAGTTTCTTCATAAACTTGGACTGTTCCAAGGTCTCCATCAATAGAAATAACTTCACCAATTAATTTTTGTTCACCAACTAGTACCATTTCTCTTATTTTGTAATCAGCCATGTTTTTGCCAATTACAACAGGTCCGTCAACTGATTTAATTGTTGCTCTTTCCAATGACTTCACCCCTTTCCTTTAATTTTTCATGTAGCATTGATCCAATTTCATATTTCATATCGTCAAGTTTATTCTTTAAAGAAAGGTTAATGTTATAAGTCTGATCAATATCTGAGACTATAAAGCCTCCAATATGATATTCAAATAATTCATCTATTTTAAGCTCTACGCCCTTTTCTTTTGCAATTTCCTTAAACTTGTCAATTAATTCTTTTTTTTCATCATTCTTGACATAAAGATAGATGCTCTTTTCTTCTATCTCATCAAGAATATCTCTAAAGCTATCAACTTCTTTTTGTACATATTCTTCTGTCTTTGTAAACTCCAAGAGCTTTTCTGAAAGAGTTTCTAGGAGTTCATTTAAAAGTTTTTCATCTTCTTCTAAGAACAGAACTCTCTTTTGTTCTTCAACAGAAGCAATGAGTTCATAACCTCTTCTTTTAGCTAGATTAACTCTTCTATCTACAAAGGCTTTTTCATCTTCTTCAAGTGACTTTATCTTGTCAGCAAGAACTTTTTCTGCCTTCTTCTTTTTGCTTTAGAAAAACAATTTTGTTGAATATGGCAATTTTGTTTTCAAGTAAAATCATTTAATCACCTACAGCTTTCACACCAACAGATTCTCTTATATATTTTAAAATAAAATCATCTTCCATTTTTCCGTCAAGGTCTGGAATAGTTACAACTAAAGGCAATTTACCAGATAATTTAAAATCTAGTACTTCTTCTTTAATTTCCTTAAAAGAAGAGTAAGTTAGAATAATTATTCCAATATCATCGGATTTTGTATATAATTTAAAATTTTTTAAAAGTTCAGATCTGTTATTACATTTAACAGACCTTACACCTGCAAGGCGAAGGCCGTTAATAATATCTTCATTTGAAGTTAAAAGGATTGATCTCATTATAGTCTTCCAAGAATCATAATTGAAATGATAAGACCATAAATAGCAATACCTTCTGCAAGTCCTAGATAAATCATTGATTTACCAAGAATGTTAGGGTCTTCTGATACAGCTCCAATAGCTGCAGAACCTACATTAGAAACGGCAACACCAGCACCAAGTGAAGCAAGACCAGTTGAAAGACCTGCTGCTAAAAATCCAAGACCATTTCCACTTGCTGGAGCAGCTGCAGCAGCTGATGCCATTTCTGGAACTAGTGAAATTAGACCAAATACAAAAACTGGTGCAAAAACAAATAGATTTAATTTCATAAAGGCACGAGCAAACTTTCTGTTTTTGTCTGTTCCCTTATAGATAAAATAAAAACCTGAAACCACCATAGAAAATACTGTCAAAACTGATAAAATAATAATCTTTTCCATTATTAAACTCCTTATTAATAAATTTTGTCGGCTTTAAATATTACGCCGTCACCACTATAATACTTACTAAACATTTCATAATACTCAAGTCTAAGAGATTGAATAAATACAATAAGACCTTCAAGTGCAAGGATTAAGATATTGCCAAAAATTAAAACTGCAATATTTCCTCCTCTTGATCCTAACATTTCTCCTAGAGTTTTAAATGCCAAGAATAAACCAACGTGGTTTATGGCAAAGGCACCAACCCTTATAAAAGAAATAATAGAACTCATTGTTGATAATAGAGCTTCCAATAATCCAAAGGATGACTCTATATAATAATCTGAAGCAGATTCTTCTGGCTCAACTTTAAATAAAAGTTTAAGGATAGGCCTTTTTAGTAGCATAATTATTAGACTTCCAACTAAAATTCCCACAGCAATATTCATAGGAATAGGAGAACTTCCTCCCATTACAGAAATACCAATATTTATCATTGCTACAAAAATCAAGACTCCCAAAACACCTTCTTTAGAAAAAAATGCTTCATCAGGTCTACCACTTTTTAATCTATTGTAAATACCAATACCATAGGCTATGGTAAGTAAAATGATACCGAAGTAAATAGCTGTTATTAGTGTGTCATTTATATTTTCAAAAGGTCTAAACCATATAGCAGGAATAATCTCTTCTATTCCAAATACTGATCCATACATTAGACCGAAAAACATTGAGGATGCTCCCATTCTTAATAGCAGTCCTCCAAAATCTTTATTTTTCTTATTAAGCATTAGTCCGGCAATTGCAAAAACAGCCCCTTGACCCAAATCGCCAAACATCGCACCAAAAAGAATCATGTAGGTAATTCCAAAAATTACAGTTGGATCAAATTCTCCGTAATTAGGAGTACCATACATATTTATCAGTAGCTCAAAGGGCTTGAAAAAATTTGCATTTTTAAGCTTTGTAGGTGTTTTCTTCTTTCCACTTTCAGGGTCAGAATATTCAATATCAATATCTTTATAGCGAGATAACTTTTCCTCTAATTTTTTAATATCAGAAACTCCTATCCAACCAGATAGATAAAAATACTTATTTGACCTAAGCATATATTTCTTTGCTTTTTCAATTTCTTCATAACTAAGCATATGCGCAAGAGTTGTCTTTAACTCTTCACTTCTACTTTCTAGAAGATTTTTATTATATTCTTCGATTTCAAAAATCTTTCTCTTTACATTTTCTTCTTCTTCTTCAAGATTTTTGAAAATCAAGCTGGCAGTACCCTCTACATTTTCACCAAGAAGATCTACTTCTGTAAAATTTAGACTCTTTAGCAATCTGTCAATATCCTTTTCAGTTTCTCTTGGATAAATTACTAGGAAAAGTTCTCTATTATCAACTGTACCAGTGTGATAAATCATAGCAAGAATATTGCCGTAGTTTTTCTTTAATCTAGCTCTTGCATCCTTATCCAAGAAACCAAATCTTGTATTGAAATATTTTAAGTCAGCGATATCCTTTAGATCTATATCAACATTCTTAAAAAGTTCATAGTTTTCCTTTAAGGTATCTAATATCTTTATATTTTCCTTAGTTTGTTCATACTCATCTATTTTTTCACTGATATTTTTTACAAAGGAATCTACATTTTCATTTACATCAATTTGTTCAAAATACTTATCTTCAATCTTATCAATACCTAAGAATTTCATAATTTCTGTGGCTTTTTTTGCACTTACCTTATGAGATTCATCTTCTTCAATAGGCTCAATATAATTAAGTTCAAGATTTCTTTCTAGATTCTTTTCATCATCTAGGCTGAATACAAATTGATTTTCTGCAACATTTGCTTCAGCCGACATAAATTGCATACATTTCAAATTTAAAATATCCAAAATGATGGAATCCATATCCTGAATATCGCCCATTATATTAGCGACCTTCATTTTTTCAACGGCCAATTTCTTCACTTTCCTTTCTATCAACAATCATATACTTTAATTTTTCTTCTTTGCTTAGACCAAACCTAGTAGCCTCTAAAATTCTATCAATATTTGCAAGCTCTGAATCAAGAAGAACTAAAAAGCTCATAAATTTGCCAATTCCATCAGTTCTTCTAAAATTCTTATTTGCAATAGAATACATTAACTTTTTAGACGTTCTACCAGTTCTTATTACTCTTCCATCTGCAAAAAGAACAGAATATCTGGACTTCTTAATTTCTTCTTCAAACTCTTCTTCTTCTAAATAAGAAAGATGAAGAAGTTTTTCTGAAGTATAATTGCCGCCAAAAATAGTAAAATTAAAAATTTCTTCCGGCGAAATATTATAATACTTCTTAGCCCTATAAATCCATATAATATTTAATAAATCTATCCTTACACCAAATATTTTTTTAAACTCATCAATATCTCTTTTTGGAAGAGATTTAATAGAATCCACTAAATTTCTATAATAAAATTTATCAAGATTCATTTCAATAGAAAAGAGGGCATCTTCCTCCCTTGAGGATTTATAATTTTTTAAATACTCATAATAGGAAGTATCCTTTAAATTTTCTATAAAAGATTCAAAGCTTTCTTCCTTAAAAGAAATACTTTTTCCGCCAATTATTAAGTTCTCGACTCTTGGCTCCTTGTTCATCCTTAGAGATCTCAAAATTTTGACAATTTTTTCAACATTTTCCCTTTCTAGATATGCCTTCAAAAAATCTGTATATTTCCCTGGCAAAAAACCTTGAAGCTTTTTAATTTGTCCTCTCCTATAATTTTCCAAGAAGGCTTCAATCTCATATATATCAGAAAAAGAATCTATCTCTTTAAATTTTTTCTCTTTTAAATAGGAAAGACAATACCTTACGCTGTCACCTTCTGCCATCTTTACAAAATCATCATAGACCAAGAAGTCTGAATACATTTTTAAAATCTTAGCATTTAAAGCCTTTAGACTTTCAAACATTAGATTCCCTTCCTATCAACATATCAAAGGCATTTTTTATAAGCTCATCAGAATTTTCATTATAATATTCTTCAATTTCACGAAGATTTTCCTGATTTTCTTTTCTCAAATCATCAGCCTTTTGTTGAAACTCTTCTAAAATCTCATCAGATTTTTCTTTTCCCAATAGCTTTGATTTTTCTATTGATTCATTTTCAAGATCTGTAAGCTTTTCTCGCAAATCTTTTTTTATTTTTTCAATTTCTTTATCAGTATCTTCGACAAGTTCTCTAGTTTTCTTATCTATTGCTAAAATACTATCTATGCTTTCTTTCAAAATTATCACCACTCTTTTCATTACCTTGCGCAATACTCATTATATTACTTTTTGTTTCTAATTCAAGGGATTTGTAACAGATTTAAAGATTTCACATTTTTTTCACATTCCATATTTTGAAAATTATTTTTGCAATGTGGCAGAAGACTTTTATTAGTTTTTAATAATAATTGACCTTTTAGTCTTTATTTTATCATTTCTTACAATGTAAAATTGAATTTTAAAAATCCAAAACTTTTCTGTAGCAAATTAAATTTTCTACTTTAAAAGGCAAAAAAAAAGAATACCTCCGAGGAAGTATTCTTCATATTTATTTTTGAAATTCTTTTGCGGAACATGAACTGTGGCATGATTCGCATCCACATCCACACCCGTCTTTTTTACTAAAAACTCTTTTTCCTGCTAGGACAATTGCAATAATTATCACTAAAGCAACTATTAGATTAATTGGATTCATACTTTACCACCTCGTCGTTTTCCTTGTTTGAAAAATTTTTATTTTCAAGCTTTGATCCTATCCTTCCTAAAGAGTAAATATCCGTAGATAAATAATACTACTACTGCAAGACCTGTCATCAGGTTAAAGGATCCGCCTTCGATTACTCTTCCAAATTGGTAAATCATAAAGGCAACTGTGTAAGAGAAAAGTAATTGGTAACCAATTGCTAGTCCAAACCACTTATTTGAACCCATTTCTTCTTTTATTGCTCCCGTTGCTGCAAAGCAAGGAACTGTAAGTTGGTTGAAGAAGACAAAGGCAAAGGCTGATGCCACAGAGAATTTAGAAGCTACAAGAGCAACCATGCTGGAATCCTCTGCTCCAACTTCTCCTATACCTGCAAGAACTCCATAAGTTCCTACTACAATTTCTTTGGCAACTAGGCCAAGGATTGTAGCAACACTTGCCATCCAATCTCCAAATCCAAGTGGAGCAAAGATTGGTGCAATAATTTTACCAAATCCTGCTAAAATTGAATCTTCTGGATCTGCATTGAAATCCACGAAGTGTCCATCAAGGGAGATAGATTTTAAGAAGAAGACTGCAACTGTTGCAAGAAGGATTACTGTACCTGCCTTAACAATAAAGGCCTTACATCTAAACCAAGTTGCTTTGAAAATATTTCTTGCACTTGGCATATGATATTCAGGAAGTTCCATTACAAAAGGTGCAGGATCTCCTGAGAAGTACTTAGTCTTCTTTAAGATTATACCTGAAACAACTACTGCCATTATCCCTCCGAAGTACCAAATAGGTGCGTACCACCAGCTGCCACCTAAGAAGGCAGCAAACATTGCAATAACATCAAGCTTGGCACCGCAAGGCATAAAGGATGCAGTCATAATAGTCATCCTTCTGTCGTTATCTGACTCAATAGTCCTC
>QWCE01007210.1_pt1 | contig 12699 bp, 10 predicted proteins | sample 1972531 | NCBI WGS metagenome assembly QWCE01 (sample SAMN09866716, study PRJNA288562) | Human gut metagenome isolate term4_stool, whole genome shotgun sequencing... | reverse complement strand
TGGGGTAGATAGTGTACTTACCATTATTCATCGCCTGATGCTTCATGAGAATATAGGATTGCCGCATCGGAAACATCTGTATCAGATTATGGCAAATGAACTGAAGGTACCTCATGTGGTAGTTTCTTCTGTTTATATGATAGTACAGGCATTGGTAATAGCAGGATATTTCTATTTTCAGGAATATAGCTATTGGTATTTGTTAGGGAGCATACTTATCCTAAGTGGAACGTACATCTTGTTTATGAGGAAATATTTCCGTTTACATTTCTTGATATAATATAATTCTTCCAATTACCTCTTATTATCTAAATTATAATTATTATATTTGCAATAATTGTAAATGTAATAATCGTATAATATGCATATAGCTAATCCTTTTGTTGTTGGGGGATACATTTCTCCTCATTACTTCTGTGATAGAGAAGTAGAGACAGAACTATTAATTCGTAATATTACAAATGGTAGGAATGTGGCTCTTATTTCTACTCGCAGAATGGGAAAGACAGGGCTGATACGGCATTGTTTCTATCAAAAGGAGGTAAAAGAGCATTATAATACCTTTTTTATAGACATCTATGCCACTTCAAGTTTACGTGAATTTGTATTTGCTTTGGGGAAAGAGATTTTTGAGAAATTGAAACCTAAAGGAAGGAGGTTTATAGATAATTTCTTTTCTGTTATTTCTTCTCTGCGTGCAGGATTCAAGTTGGACAGTGTGACGGGAGAGCCTGTTTTTGATATAGGTTTGGGGGATATTCATGCAGCAGAGACTACTTTGGAAGAGATTTTCACTTATCTGGAACAAGCGGATAAACCCTGTATTGTAGCTATTGACGAGTTTCAGCAGATAGGTACCTATGCTGAAAGAAATGTGGAAGCGGTATTGAGGACAAAGGTGCAGCATTGTCGGAACTCTTTTTTCATTTTTGCCGGAAGTCAAAGACATATCATGATGAATATATTCAATAGCCCAGCCCGACCTTTTTATCAAAGTGTAAGCATGATGCATCTGGATGCTATTCCTTTGGTGGCATACAAACCTTTCGTAAAGGGTTTGTTTACCGAAAACGAGAAATATATAACAGACGAATTGGTTGAAGAGGTTTATGACTTTTTTGAAGGGCATACCTGGTATGTACAATTAGCTATGAATGAATTGTATATACTGACTGCTAAAGAAGAAACGTGTGATAAACCAATGCTCAAAACTGCTTTGGACAATATTATAGCCATGCAGGATTTTACTTATCAGGAAATATTCTCCCGTTTGCCGGACAAACAGAAGGAGGTGATTGTTGCCATCGCAAAAGAAAAAAAGGCGGAGGGAGTTACTTCTGCCCGATTTATAAAACAATATCGTCTAAGCTCTTCCAGCTCGGTGCAATCCGGTTTGAAAGGATTGATGGAAAAAGATATGGTGACGCAAGAACAAGGAGTTTATCAGGTTTATGACAAACTATTGGGTGTTTGGCTAAGACGAAATTATTAAAATACTTTTTCGGGAGAAGGATCGATTCAAAGGTGCATATATTAGGAACCACGCAATTCTTTCTTATCTCTCTTTTGCCAATGTAAACACAAATTCCAATCCTCCGCCCTGATTGTTTTTCGCTGAAATACTTCCTCCGTGAATAATCACTGCATTCTTCACAATAGCAAGTCCTAACCCTGTTCCGCCTAATTTGCGTGAGCGTCCTTTGTCAACCCGGTAGAAGCGTTCGAACAAACGGTTCAGGTGCTCGGGAGAGACACCTACACCGGTATCTGCAAAGCTGAAATAGTAGAAGCTTTCGTCTTCACGGAAACAGTTGATATGGATATGAATATCACTCCCTGCATAAGCAATGGCATTATCCATCAGATTACGGAAGATAGAGTAGAGTAGGGAATAATTGCCGCGTACCTGAATGTCTTTTTTCAAAGAGTTGACTACTGTGATATGTTTCTCTTCTAATTCCAACGATACTTCATTGACGATGTTGGTCACCAATATACTGATATTTACCTTTTCCATATCTATCATATTGGCTGCTTCATCCATGCGGGTCAGTACTGAGATGTCACGTAGCAGTCGGCTGAGGCGGTTACTTTGTGCATAACATCTCTCTAAGAACACGTTCATCTTGTCACGCGGGATATTGTCATTGCTGACAATTGTTTCCAGATATCCCTGAATACTACTGACAGGTGTCTTTAATTCATGAGCAATGTTCTGAGTGAGTTGACGTTTCAAACGTACTTGTTCCTCTTCCAAAGTGACATCATTAATACTTATTTCAAAACTCATATCCTGGAAGATAATACATTCTACGATAAAGTTTTTACCGTTTTTGTTAATGGTGATGGACATTCGTTTCTCTTCCTTACCGGATGGGCGTTTGGGAGCTTTATTGATGAAGTCTGTGATTTCTTTCAGCTCACTGATAGTAAATACCTCCTCAGCCGTCTCAAGATTAGAGTCCGAAATAAGGTTGCTGTATTGTGTAAACAGGTTATTTACTAATATCTCTTTCTTGTCTTTATTAAATACACCCAGTCCTTCATGGGAAATCTGAAGGTGAGTGATTAGCTTCTCACGCTCAATGTAAAGAGCCTCTTTGGTCTCGTGCAGACGTTTATATATCTGAATGATGTGTTGGGATATTTCTCCCAGTTCGTTATGGGGGAAGGCCGATTGCATAGCCATTTCAATAGGTTCATTCCGGTCTGCCCGCATGGCAAATTCTCTCAGTTGGCTGATAGAGGTTCCTAACTTATTGGTGAATTTATAGAAGATAATAACCAGCAATAAAGTTACAATAGCAGTAAACCATATATAATGTGAATCCGCTTTCAGGTTGTTTATCAGACTGACATTATAAGGTAAGGCAGATCGTATAATATAATCTTTGTAGAGAGTGGCGGAATAAAAATAAGGTGTACCTGTAGTTTCGGAGGTACGCCGTACATCAAAACCATTGCCTGCCGTTAGAGATTTTACCACTTCCGGACGATTAATATGGTTTTCAAACCGGGAGTTGTTTTTTTCATAGCTGTCATAAAGCACATTTCCATCCAAATCAATAACTGTCACACGAAGATCTTTTAAAGCATGACTACTGATATAGTTATTCAACTCCTTCTGTATGGAGGAAGAAGTAGGGATCTTCTCATGTAGACGGGCATTATAGTCCTGTAACTGTGAATGCAGGAGATCTACCTTATACTCTTTTTCACGTTGATACTGGTAGGCTATAAAGCAGGCTGCAAAGACCAGAAACAAAGAGATGACTGAAAGAAAAAGCTTTCGGCTGAAAGAGAGAAAATGTTTTTGATTGACAGGTAGATTCATGATAAATAATTATTATTTTATTCTGTTTCAAAGCAGTACCCATATCCTAAGCGGGTTACAATCCGCTTGCCATAGATACCTATTTTTTTACGCAGCCGGGTGATATTGACATCAATAGTACGATCGAGTACATATACCTCATCACTCCATATCCGGGCTAAGATATCCTCGCGGGAGAATACGCGACCTTTGTTTTGTAATAACAGAAAGAGAATTTCAAATTCTTTTTTTGTTAATGCTACTTCTTCATCATCTATACTTACTTTCTTTTTGGTGATGTCGATAGTTAGGGTTTGGTAAGTGATCTGTTCCGGTGCTTTTTCTGTTTCTACAGTAGCAGTGCGGCGTAATACAGCTTTGACGCGGGCTATCACTTCACGCAAAGAGAAAGGCTTGGAGATGTAATCGTCTGCTCCGAGATTAAATCCGGTAACCGTATCGTTCTCCGTATCTTTGGCTGTGATAAAGATAATAGGCACATGGGCTGTTTTCTTATCTTTTTTCAGCATATTAGCCATCTTGAATCCTGAGATTTCTCCCATCATCACATCCAATAGTAGCAGGTTATAACTGCTGATGTCCATTTTCAGAGCTTCTTCGGCAGAATTGGCCGTGTCTACTTCGTATCCTTCATTTTCAAGATTGAATTTCAGAATCTCACAGAGATCTTCTTCGTCGTCGACAACTAAAATGCGGTAATCGTTCATAATTTAATAATTATTTAATGTGCCAATATGCTAATATGCCAACTTAAAAGAAGATAATGCAACCGACAGGCATATTATTCATATTACAAATATAATCTTTATTTTATTTCGTTGCAAAGGTGAGGCCTTTTTGTTACGACGGAGTGAAACACGTATTACAATTGCGTTACGACTTTCTGTTTTCCAACAAAAAAGAACTATCTTTGTTATATCTAAACAAACGGAAGACAAAATGATGAAAATAGATTTGAAACAGCGGAAACGGGAGGTGCTGGGTGTTATTGCCATATTGCTTATCATTGTGAGCGGTATGTCTATATACAAATGTACTTCTTTTCATTCCGGCTTTGAAATAATGGATGACTTGGGTGGGAATATTTTCCCTTCTGCCATCTTGTCCGTAGCTACGACGGATGCACAGGTGATTGAGCCGTCTGATTCTCTTTATATAGGCAATCCGAAATCGTGTATTGCTATAAGAGTAAAATCTCGCTCGGCTTATAGCCGGGTGCGCATTGAAGTGGCCGAGACTCCTTTCTTTTCACGTTCCGTGTCTGAATTCATTCTTGAGAAACCACGAAAAGAGTACACGATCTATCCTGATATTATCTGGAATTATGAAGCACTGAAAAATAATGTGCAGGCAGAACCGGTCAGTGTGGCTATTACGGTAGAGATGAATGGTGAAGATATGGGACAACGGGTACGAACGTTTTCGGTACGTAGCGTCAATGAGTGCCTGTTGGGGTATGTCACTAACGGAACAAAATTTCATGATACCGGAATCTTTTTTGCAGCTTATGTCAATGAAGAAAATCCGATGATTGATAAACTGTTGCGTGAAGCACTGAATACCCGTATTGTAAATCGCTTTTTAGGGTATCAGAATACAACAGCCGGTGCGGTAGACAAGCAGGTATATGCTCTTTGGAATGTGCTTCAGAAGCGTAATTTTCGTTACAGTTCGGTTTCTAATACCAGCCTTTCGAGCAATGTGGTCTTTTCGCAGCGGGTACGCACGTTTGATGATGCATTGGAGTCTTCGCAGATAAACTGTGTGGATGGGAGTGTATTGTTTGCCTCTTTACTTCGTGCCATTAATATTGATCCTATTCTGGTACGTACGCCGGGGCATATGTTTGTGGGCTATTATACAGATAACTCTCATAAAGAGATGAATTTTCTGGAGACTACAATGATTGGTGATGTTGATTTGGATGATTTCTTCCCGGATGAACAACTGGATTCTACCATGGTAGGCAAGTCACAGAATCAAATGTCGTTGCTTACTTTTGAGAAGTCGAAGCAGTATGCGAATAAGAAGTACAAGGAGAATGAAAAAGGAATTCACTCCGGCAGGCTGAATTATATGTTTCTTGAAATATCAAAAGATGTACGAAGAAAGATCCAGCCGATAGGAAAGTAGAAATGGTCCTATCGGCTGGCTTTGAGTTATTGGGCGGAGAGTATTTCGAAACGTGCTGTCATTTGATATCTCAGCTTGATCGTTTTAATATTCTCCGGATTGCTATCATAACTTTGCAAAGCAACATTACTCATGGCAGACTGTGGTTGGAAATGATAGTAGTTTCTGTCTTCCGGTTCTATGATCCGAAGAACATTTCCGAGTTTCTGTCCCAAAGACTCTACCAGATAAGCGGCTTTCTGCCGTGCAGCTTTTAAGGCTTCTATCTTCCCTTTTGCACGATACTCCTGCATGTCTTTGTTCTTTAGTTCACCGATGTTCATTGACTGAATTCCTCTGGTATCGACATACTTTATAATCCGGTCTATCTGCCCGAAATTCTGTAGTTTTATATCAAATCTTTTGGCTATCAGAAAATCTTTTCCCTGTTCACGCCAATAGTCTCCTACTTCCTGGGTCTGGATATCTGTTTGGGGGATACCGGCACGCTTTAAAGCATTCATCAGGTAACGTTCAATTTCTGTTATGGGGACTTTCGTCTTGTAATCTTCCGGTTTGCTTTTTGCTTCGAACTCTTCCTGCCAGAATTCTTTTATAGTAATCATAAAATGAATTTCATCGGGAATGATTTCTACTTCGGAGCTTCCGGTAACTTCAATATAGCGGGCGTTTACGTCCGGTTCCTGAGCCGATAACGATACGATCCCCCCTAACCATAGGGCAATGAGCACTGCGAATGTTTTCATATTCTTCCTACTTTTAATTTATTGTATTTGTTGCCGAAGATAAGAGTTCTGTGAAGGAAAAACAAATGAGACAACATTTATTGTTTATTGTTTTTTGCATATCCGCTTTGGGAGTGTTATTTTTGTCGGAATATTATCTATTGCACAAAAGAAAAAGTCAGAATAAGTATGATACAAGGTAAGAAATTTATCTCTCCGGGAGCTTGGTTTACTATGATTTATCCTTCAACCTGGAGTGAGTTTGAAGATGGTGAGGGTTCCTTTCTTTTTTATAATCCCGACGTATGGACAGGGAATTTTCGAATTTCGGCTTTCAAAGCGGATGCTGCTGCGCGTGGTAGTATAAATTATGGAAGAGAGGCCGTAAAACAGGAATTAAAAGATAATCCTTCGGCTTCACTGGTGAAAGTTGGCAGGTTGGAATGTGCATATAGTAAAGAAATGTTTCAGGAAGAAGGAGCTTACTATACTACTCATCTGTGGATAACCGGTATAGATAATGTAGCCTTTGAATGTTCTTTCACCGTACCCAAAGGGGGCGAAGTGAAAGAAGCGGAAGAAGTGATTGCCACGCTGGATATCCGTAAAGACGGGCAGAAATATCCGGCGGAAGTAATACCTGTACGTTTGTCTGAGGTTTATGTCATTAATGAAGGATATGAATGGACAGTAAACACCGTAAAGAAACAATTGAAGAAGGATTTTCAAGGATTGGAGGAAGATTTACCTAAACTCCAGCAGGTGATTGATAGTGGTGTGATCGGTAAAAAGAAAGAAGATTGGCTGGCTATTGGCATTACTGTTTGTACTATACTAACCAATGAAATAGAAGGTTTGGAGTGGATGACATTGATTGATGGTAACCGGGAAGTGCCGGTGTTGCAGTATAAAGATGGAAAACTGATTGATCCTATGAAACTTTTGTGGAGCAGGGTAAAAGCAGGGGAAACGTATAAATTAGTGATAAGTGATCTGTTAGCGATGAGTGATTAGTGGGCTGCGCTGAGAGAGAAATCTTTGCTTATCACTAATCATTAATCACTAATCGCTAAAAAAATGACTTCTTATTTACAGATAGATAACCTCACTAAATCTTTCGGAGATTTAGTCTTATTTGAAAATATATCTTTTGGCATTGCCGAAGGACAACGTATTGGCTTGATAGCTAAAAACGGAACAGGAAAGACTACGTTATTGAATATAATCTCCGGGAAGGAGGGATATGATAGCGGGAATATTGTATTTCGTCGTGACCTCCGTGTTGATTACCTGGAACAAGATCCTAAATATCCTGAGGAACTTACCGTACTGGAAGCCTGTTTTCATCATGGTAACAGTGTGGTTGAACTGATTAAAGAATATGAACGCTGCATGGAGACAGAGGGACATCCGGGACTGGAAGATCTGTTGGTTCGTATGGATCATGAAAAGGCATGGGAATATGAACAAAAAGCCAAGCAGATTCTTTCGCAATTGAAAATCCGTAATTTCGATCAGCAGGTGAAGTACCTTTCAGGCGGACAGCTTAAACGGGTAGCTTTGGCAAATGCCTTAATCACTGAGCCTGATCTGCTGATTCTGGATGAACCTACCAATCATCTTGATCTCGATATGACGGAGTGGCTCGAAGGGTGTCTGCGCCGTACCAATCTTAGTTTGTTGATGGTAACGCATGACCGTTATTTTCTGGATCGGGTCTGCTCCGAAATTATAGAAATAGACAATCGTCAGGTGTATCAATATAAAGGAAACTACAGTTATTATCTGGAGAAGCGGCAGGAACGTATTGAGGCTACGAATGCAGAGATTGAACGTGCCAATAATCTTTATCGCACGGAACTTGACTGGATGAGACGGATGCCACAGGCTCGTGCACACAAGGCAAAATATCGTCAGGACGCTTTCTATGAAATAGAAAAAGTAGCAAAACAGCGCTTTAATAATGATAATGTAAAGTTGGATGTAAAAGCATCTTATATTGGTAGTAAGATCTTTGAGGCCGATCATTTATACAAGAGTTTCGGTGATTTGAAGATACTGGAGGATTTCTCTTATATCTTTGCCCGGTATGAAAAGATGGGTATTGTTGGTAATAACGGGACGGGTAAGTCTACTTTTATCAAGATACTGATGGGGCAGGTACAACCGGACAGTGGTACGATAGATATAGGTGAGACCGTTCGTTTTGGATATTATTCTCAGGATGGGCTCCAGTTTGACGAACAGATGAAAGTGATTGATGTTGTGCAGGACATTGCCGAAGTCATAGAACTTGGTAACGGTAAGAAGCTGACAGCTTCGCAGTTTCTGCAACATTTTCTCTTTACGCCCGAGACCCAGCACAGCTATGTCTATAAATTGAGTGGCGGAGAACGTCGTCGCCTTTATCTTTGTACAGTGCTGATGCGTAATCCGAACTTCCTCGTATTGGACGAACCTACCAATGACCTCGATATTATCACGTTGAATGTGCTTGAAGAATATCTTCAGAATTTCAAAGGATGTGTCATAGTTGTATCCCATGACCGTTATTTTATGGATAAGGTGGTAGATCATCTTCTGGTGTTTAACGGGCAAGCGGATATTCGGGATTTCCCGGGTAATTACAGTGACTATCGTGACTGGAAAGAGGCCAAAGCGCAGCAGGAGAAAGAGGCTGAAAAACCACAGGAAGAGAAGACAGCCCGTGTTCGCCTGAATGAGAAACGTAAAATGAGTTTCAAGGAAAAACGGGAGTTTGGGAGCAGTTATGTAGCGGTACACTTTCGGTAGATGAATTAACCGAAAAGTCTAAACGTCTGCCCGAAGTGAATGATTTGATTGATGAGAAAACAATGCGTTGGTTGGAATTAAGCGAAATAGAATCATGAATCTGACGAACTATCACAGTCATTGCCTGTATTGTGACGGGCGCGCTGATATGGATGCATTTATCCGTTTTGCAATTGCTGAAGGATTTACATCGTATGGCATTTCTTCTCATGCACCGCTTCCTTTCCCTACTGCATGGACCATGGAATGGGATCAAATGGAAGATTATCTGGCTGAGTTCCGCCGGGTGAAAGAGAAGTATGCGGGCAAGATCGAATTCTATTCCGGTCTCGAAATTGATTATTTGAATGAGGAGAGTAATCCTTCGATAGCTCGTTTCCGTGAGTTACCTCTTGACTATCGCATCGGTTCTGTGCATCTGCTATATAATGATAAAGGAGAAGTTGTGGATATTGATGTAGCTCCTCCTGTGTTTCGTAAGATAGTGGATGAACACTTTCATGGTGACCTTGACCGGGTGATCCGCCTTTATTATGATCGTCAACTCCGTATGATGGAGTTGGGAGGTTTTGATATTTTAGGGCATGCGGATAAGATGCATTATAATGCGGCTTCTTATCGTCCCGGTTTGTTGGATGAACTGTGGTATGAAAACCTGATGCGTGATTATTTCACAACGATTGCCCGTTATGGCTATATGGTAGAGATAAACTCTAAAGCTTATCATCTATACGGTACATTTTTCCCCAATGAACGTTATTTCCCTTTGTTGAAAGAATTGGGTATCCGGGTGATGGTAAACAGTGATGCCCATTATCCCGAAAAGATTAATGCCGGACGTCCGGAAGCCTTGAAGGCATTGAAGCAGGCCGGATTTAAAACTGTAATGGAAATGCATGAAGGCGAATGGGTGGAATGTAGTATTTTGTAAATAAAATGCCAATATATGTAATGCCCCATTAGGTATATTCTAATGGGGCATTACATATATTATTATGGGAGGTTTCAGTTATTCTGTTCTTTTACATGTATTTGCCTGCAGGAATTCATTTAATAAGACTTCATAGTTGCCCTGTATCAGGATGTGGTGATTGCCCAATGGATTTTTCAGGAAGTACTCGGCAGGAGTATTCATCTTTATTCGTACCTGCGTACGGCACATATTGATGAAGTTCGTATTTTCCGTTAGTGTGCCTGTTGACAGATAATATTCGTCCAGACATTCACCGCCACATTTCACAATGGTAACATCTCCTGTTGGCAGTAATCCCTGAATACCGATTCCGCTTTCTGTTTCAAAGTGATTACGAATGATATATTTTTCTGTTTGTTTTAAACCTATGGTACAATGGGCCAGAATCAATTCATTGGTACGGGTATTAATCATCGAAGGATTTGCCATGAACCCAACTTTCCCGGTCAATGCTTTTGCTGCGAGAAGAGTAAATATAGATTGCAAATCACCTTCACATCCGGCAAGGATACCTTCATCATTCAACATTGCTAATGCCAGGCAACCGGTAGTCCCTGTCCGTTCTATCATCTTAAAACAACTCAAAGTGACGGCACTTAGTTTCTCTTCTTTACATACCCTTTTGATAGCACGGTAGAGGCGCATCGCTTTGAGCATATCTTCCGGAGTTCCTTCCCGGCAGGCCAATGCCTGCGAGGCAACAGCGGCACAAGAGGCTCCGACTTCATTGTCGGTGATACGGTCGTAGACTTTGTACACTCGTTCCAATGGTATATCAATGTACTCTACTCCCCATCGGCGCTTGGCCAGCAGGTAATCTACATTGCTCGCTACAAGCCAGGAAGAAGGAGTACCAATCACACCGATACGAACACCAAACAATGAACGTTGTGCCTGAAAGTTATTATATAAGATATGTACGCGTTTGATAATAGAGGTAAGTTCGCCATGCAGAATTTCGCTTTTCATTCCCCGGTTGCGAAGCCAGGAAGATACCTCAAGTGCAGCGGCAAGTGAGTTTTGCATGCCATCTGCAAGGATTACAGCAGGGCGGGGAAGAGATTCGAAGTGCTGTATAACTAATCTTTCTACTCCTCCGGTGGCAATGAATATTATTTTAAAATCGTCATTGCTGAGTTTGTCAATATCTTCATAATTAACAAACCGTACGGTGAAGTATTTCTCTAATTCGCTTAGAATTGCTTCGTGCGAGCTGCGTATCGAAGACTGTTTGTGTAGTAATGATGCGAATGTGATGAGGTTTATGGTCATTATGGTATTGTTTTAGGTTTCATATATGACAAATGTATAGCTTTCTTTTCATAATACCATAACGTTTTTAACCTTGATAAGGTTTTTAAAGTTTTTATGTCTCTGTCTCCGATTTATTGTGTACATTTGCTGCCTCAATTGACAGTTGACAATTGATAATTGACAATTCATAACTTATTAAACCATATATAAAGATTTATGCCAACAATATCTATTCGCGGAAACGAGATGCCTGCATCTCCTATCAGAAAGCTGGCTCCTCTGGCTGATGCAGCCAAGCAAAGAGGGGTTCATGTGTTTCACCTGAATATCGGACAGCCAGACCTGCCCACTCCTCAGGTCGCGATTGATGCGATACGCAATATTGATCGTAAAGTGTTGGAATACAGTCCAAGTGCCGGATATCGTAGTTATCGCGAGAAGCTGGTGGGATACTATCAGAAGTTTAATATCAATCTTACTGCAGACGATATAATCATAACTTCCGGAGGTTCGGAGGCTGTACTTTTTTCGTTTCTCTCTTGCTTGAATCCGGGGGATGAAATCATTGTTCCCGAACCGGCTTATGCAAACTATATGGCATTTGCCATTTCTGCCGGAGCAAAGATTCGTACGATCGCTACTACTATCGAAGAAGGCTTCTCATTGCCTAAAGTAGAAAAGTTTGAAGAGCTGATCAATGAACGTACGAAGGCCATTCTTATTTGTAATCCGAACAATCCGACAGGGTATTTGTATAGTCGCCGGGAGATGAACCAGATTCGTGATCTGGTGAAGAAGTATGACTTGTTTCTTTTCTCGGATGAGGTATATCGTGAGTTTATCTATACCGGTTCTCCTTATATTTCTGCTTGTCATCTTGAAGGAATAGAGAATAATGTAGTATTGATTGATTCAGTGTCAAAACGTTATTCGGAATGTGGTATTCGTATTGGTGCTTTGATTACGAAGAACAAAGAAATACGTGATGCTGTTATGAAATTCTGCCAGGCTCGTCTGAGTCCTCCATTGATTGGCCAGATTGCTGCTGAGGCTTCATTGGAAGCCAATGAGGATTATCTGCGTGATACGTATGACGAATATGTAGAACGCCGTAAATGTCTGATTGACGGATTAAATCGTATTCCGGGGGTATATTCTCCCATTCCGATGGGAGCATTTTATACGGTAGCTAAGTTGCCGGTAGATGACTCGGATAAATTCTGTGCATGGTGCCTTTCTGATTTTGAGTATGAAGGTCAGACGGTATTTATGGCTCCTGCTTCCGGTTTTTATACTACTCCCGGTGCGGGAATAAATCAGGTACGTATAGCCTATGTGCTCAAAAAAGAAGATTTGAATCGTGCCCTCTTTGTGTTACAAAAGGCTTTGGAGGCATATCCGGGAAAGGTGATTTAGTGATAAGCGGATTTAGTGATAAGTGATCAGTACCATGCGGATTATAATATAATCACTTATCACTACTCATT
>QWCE01004916.1_pt1 | contig 12706 bp, 10 predicted proteins | sample 1972531 | NCBI WGS metagenome assembly QWCE01 (sample SAMN09866716, study PRJNA288562) | Human gut metagenome isolate term4_stool, whole genome shotgun sequencing... | reverse complement strand
GAGGTGAGAAAACTATCAGTGCTATGGTGGCTATCAAGAAATCGGCAGCGCGCTTGATGTTACGCTCCAACTCGTTCATACCGTCGGGAATGAACCGAGAGTTCTTGAGGTCGTCGTTGTATTTGATGTAGGGTGGGATTGTCTTCACCATATAGTGTTTTTATTTTATATAACGCAAATATTTCCGTTCATATTATATTTTGGTACGAAATTAGACGGTTTCTCTGTTTTATTGAAAATAAGGCGAATTTTTACAATTGCTTGGTAGCTATATAAGTCAGAAATCTGATGAGTATTATTTTTTTATCAGCAAGGCAGATACAAATTTAATGAGATACTTCATTTGTATGTTTAACTTGTTTGTTTTTATTCCTAGCTTTTTACATGCCAGGGAGGTTTCTCTTAGTCCAATCCACCTACTTCTTAAGTCTTTTGTACTAGCGCCCCCAACACGCATGGTTACAAAGTCTTGATGAAGGTATTTTATTCTTATTTTATGGATGTAACACATTCGGGCAATTAACTCAAAGTCAGCAGCAATTTTATATTTTATGTCATAAAGTCCATATTTTTCATAAATACTTTTTCGTATATAAAAAGAAGGATGTGGTGCAATAAATCCGAATTTTACTAACCACGGCTTGAAAAAAGCACCTGAATAATACCTTACACAATTTGTTGTATCATCTTCTCTAACGAAATGAATATCTCCATAAACCGCATCCACATCTTTTGTAAAACTCTCAGCCATTTTTTCTATAACGTCATGAGATGTAAAGTAATCATCTGAGTTTAATATTCCAACGACTTCTCCTGTCGCCATGGCTATGCCTTTATTCATAGCGTCATATATACCTCGGTCTGGTTCGGAAATATAAATAAGCCGCTCATTGAATGCAGGTTGCATATTTCTAATTATTTGCAGTGTTTCATCAGAAGAACCACCATCAACAATAATATATTCTATGTGAGGATAGGTTTGTTGTAAAACGGAAGTAATGCTCTGCTTGATAGTTGCTGCACTGTTGTAACATGCAGTTATAATAGATACTTTCATTTCTAGCTGTTATAATTGTATTCAAAAACAATCTCTAAATTTGTTCTGACCCGTTGCCCATTGCTATCAAATACGAAATGGATACCTCATTAAAAACTACATTGATATTTTAAGGATATCCACAAATGACTTGAACAACAAAAATACTCGCCTTCGCATACTTGTTATTACCTTTATCATTTAGTTATCTTGTAGCGATGTGCGTTCTGATAAATATTTGTCATGTTGTATTATTTCCATATACTCATTTTCTTATTGTAGAGTTTGCTAAAATGCAAAGATACGTTTTTTTGCCTAACAAGGAGCGGCTGTGTTAAATTTACTATCATTTGCAGTGGAAAAATATAAAATCGAATCTATTATTGTGTGTTTAATTTATTCGGTACATGGCAGCTGATTTCAGATAAAGATTAATCGCTTGTCATGATTATTTTTTTCCACCTTTTGTTTGGATAATAATTCGCTGTTGTACAATTGTCTCAACTCCACACCCTATCTTTCTGCTTATATCGCCATGAATCTTAGCATGGCAGATTTTAATTCTCATTTCCCAAGATGCTTCTCACGGCATTAGTCAAGGGTGCAAATTCCTTTTGCCCCCATGTCATTTAAAGAGGGTGTATTCATATTCAGGAAATTTTTCGAGATGCCGCAGGGTATCCAATGTCTGGTTTGCAGAGACTAATTTTTATCCATTTAATTTGAATCCTCTGATAATCAACCATCTGATCAAATATAGGCGATAAGTAATCTTAAATTTGACAGACGTGTTGTTAAGTAGTCCCCCGGAAGATGTATTATTGCCATAGCGTCGATATCGAATCAATTTATCGTTGATAACAGTTGTTTTATAATATGTCATGGCTATAAGTGTGAGCCAGTTGTCGTGTGTACATAGATTATGATATGGTGGAAAAGGTAATGCCCTATCTAATATGCGTCGGTGGAAGGCGATACAACACCCCAAATAACTGAATCGAATGAGGTTAGCAATTAACCCAGACCTTGATTTGCGTAAAGCAAAAAAAGAATTGGCGATTACTTGGTTGTTGGCATTGATAAGCAAAGCGTCTGAAATGACGAAGTCGCAATGCTTAAAATGTTGCATGCAAATTTCAATTTTATCAGGCTGCCATACGTCGTCCTGATCAGAAAGGAAGATGTAGTCTCCATGGGCATGTCGAATGGCATTCTCAAAGTTTGGTGTGTAACCATGTTTGCCATTATTGGTAAATATTTGTATAATTGGCGACTGGAAGGATCGTATAATATCTAAAGTGGAATCGGTAGATATATCATCGGAGACAATAATCTCATCATCTGAAGTTAATTGATGGATGATTGATTCTATTTGTTGGCGAATAAATCGCTCGCCATTGTATGTAGCTATGCAAACGGAAATCATGTAGAAGAATGTGTGAAGATAAATTTAATACCAGCATAAATACCTCGGCACATTTGCCACCAAATAGTAGCTCCGTTCTTGATAACAAACGGGAAGTACAGAAATCTTAAAGCTGCTTTTATACTCTTATTTCGCTTGAATTGCCATGGAACATATGAGCGAGTGTTGAGTATGATTAGATTGCGATATTGGTAATAATATCGAAAAGGTGCGGAAATGATGATGATGTGGCGACCTAAATGTTTCTGGTGGTTTCCTACTTGATGAAACATCTTTATGTTTGGAGTTATCGCACAAATCCATCCTTTGGCTTTCGCACGAAAACACCATTCACAATCAACAAGGTCTATGAATAAGGATTCATCGTTGAGTCCAATTTGGCAAATGGCAGCTCGCGTAACACAACATCCAGATGCAATAATTTCATCTTTCAGAATAATGCCTTCAGGAAGGATTTTCTCTTTATAAAAAGCAGAGCGATATACTTCGTCAGTTCCATACCTTATGACAGTTGGGCCTAAAGCCGCAAGATTGGGCATGTCGACACTGATGTATTCTGAGACCATGCGAATAGGGTAATCTGAGTCAATATGGCTGTCTTGATCTAATAAGATGAAATATTGAATGTTTTGATCTTTTAGAAACCATCTGTATCCTTCATTTTGAGCTTTGGCAATTCCCATATTTCTCCCCAATGGGATATAGTGTGCATGCCCCAATGCGTCTTTGGGAATTTTAGCTGTGGGGGTGTTATCTATCACCACACAAGGGTAATGCTCAGATAGAATCCTGATTCTATATAGCTGATCTTCCGTGGGATGAAAGATGATGACTATAATGCCAATTTGTTGAGCGAGGTTATTTTCCATTAGAATCTAAACTCTAAATTTAAAGAAAAAGTATATAAAAAGGAGAAATAAATCGAGTTAATCTTATTTATTTTTCTTAAATTTGTAGAAAAAGGCAATGAAGATATTATTTGATCACCAAATTTTTGATTATGTATTTGGTGGAGCTGTAAAATATTTTGTGAAGTTACTTTGCCATCTTCCCCAGGAGAATTGGGAATGCACTGCAATAGCTTCAAGTAGTGAATACATTAAACGTATAGCTTTGATGAAATATCTACCCTATAAATTTCGCGGACAAACAGTTCTTATGGAATATCTAAACAGACCCTATACTAACCGGATTATACGAAAAGGACAGTTTGATGTTTTTCATCAGACAAATTTTGGAACATATTGTTTGGAATCACTGGGTAACAAGCCTATGGTTACAACTTACCATGATTCTAATTTATCCACTATAGATCCTCATCCAGAAATAGTTGAACGACAGAGGATTTCATTAGAGAGAGCCAATGCAATCGTCTGTGTAAGTAATAATACAAAGACTGACATGCTCAATCTTTTTCATTTGGATGCTCAAAAAGTGAAGGTTATTTACCATGGTATAACGAGGCCAGACTTGAATGTTATACCAGCGCAGCGAGTAATAACCGAAGACTATATATTATATGTCGGCCGCAGATCTGCATACAAGAACTTTAGGAAATTCATAGAAGTTTTTTCAGAACTCCATCTGAAATATCCTAAAATCAAAGTAGTTTGCACCTCTAATGTCTTTTCAAAGGAAGAGCAAATGCGATTTAAAGAGTTGGGTATAGAAGATTGTATGATTCACATTGCTGCAGATGAGACAACAATGTTGAGATTGTATCGTGATGCCCTTTTCTTTGCTTTTCCAAGTTTTTATGAGGGTTTTGGCATGCCTATCTTGGAAGCATGGAGTTGTGGTTGCCCAGTAGTCCTGTCTGATGCCAGTTGTTTTCCGGAGATTGCGGGAAATGGTGGATTGTTTTTTAATCCGAAATCAAGAGAAGAAATGTTACATCAGTTTAATGCCTTATTATTTGACAGTTGTTTGCGTGAAAAGTTGGTGTCAAATGGATATGAAAGGTTGAAACAATTTTCATGGGAGAAATGTGCGGAAGAGCACATGCAACTTTATCGTACGCTGTTGCATTAAGGTTCTTCGAAGGTCTTGTTGTGTATATAGAGGCGCTCTTGATAGGATTTAATTCCAAAGAGAAGATTATCGTATTTAAAGTCAGGTAAGTTTGCTGACCCCATCATACGCAAAATGCAATATAGAAAAACAAAAGCCTTGAACAATCTCCGGTTATTCCTGATAGCAAAACATTGAATAAGGTCTATCCATATAATCCAGTATCCATAAGCGAATAAGGTGGCAAAACGTTTGCTCATTACAGAAAATTCACTAAGAAAGAAATACATTATAAAATAAGCTATTAATCCATTAACCATGATAGCATTCTGCCCTCGTATTTCCTTTAGTCGATTATAGTAAAGGAATACAAGTGATCCTGTAAGAAGCCTTTCAAGGTATCCAATAGAAATACTGGAACTATCATTGTATAATTTTGTATAGGCTCTGATACGCATGGCGAACTGTTCGTCTATACCCAATATTTTAGCAACCGTAAGGAAGATGGAAAAATGACCAAGGTAAACAATATTGCATGCCAGAAATATCCCAAGAAACAACCATCTGTTCATTAGTCGGTGGAAAAAGAAATAGAGTGGCAGAAATATAATTGCTGTGACATGAAAAGTTGTTGCCACAGCGCAGAGCAAGAAATATGGTATTGGTTTACGCTGTTGGATATAGGGTAAGGCATTGAGAAAAATGCATATGGCGATAGAGTTGCGCATTAGGTTAGTGCTAATGACTAAGCCCTCGAATGTGACATACAGCATCAAGGCCAATGGGATGTTCTTTACGTAACGTTTGAAGAAATTTAACAGCAAAGTTGTATTTATGAAGCAGACAACAAATTGGAAGAAAAAGTAGTTGTGGTATATGCTGCGGCATAAAAGGTTGAGTGCGGTAAACCCTGGCTCCCAATATTTCTCGGAACCTAGAGTATACTCAGTGATATCATGGAAATCGCAATGATAAAAATATTGATAGTATATTATCCAGTCGCTGAGTATAAAGCCACGGAAAGCAAAAAAGAAAAAGAAGCACCCGACAGAGACAAATATGGATAGTTGCTTGGTAGGTTCGCTGTCCTGATTGTCATAAAGCAGGGCGAAGAAACCAAGAACGGTAACCAATAGTACGTATGGAAGCCAAATGGGCATTATGAACTCTATTTCTTTTTGAGAGCATTTTTAATCAGCAGAACCCAAATTGCGTCTACAATCATCCCAATAAATATAAATACAATGACAATGAAAGACCTTGGCGTGCTTGATGCTTTATTGGATGTTTTGGGTTGCTCGATAATGGTAAAGGCTGGTGTATGCTCTTGCACCTTTGCCTTAGCATTTTGTAGTTGCGTAGCCATTTGTGCATATGTGTTAAACTTCAGTTGCATTTCATTCTCGTATTCATCTATTTTTGACTTTACAGATTGTAATACTACGCTTTCATTTGCGTCCGAATATGAGGCATAGGCTGACTGAGCCTTAAGATAATCTTTTTTACTTTGTGTGTAAAGTTTCTGATAATATTGTAAATCTATGCGTGCCTTCCTTGTTTTATAGTCGGTAATATAGTTTTGGAGCCGGTGTTGTAAAGTGTCGGCTACTATGGCGGCAACCATAGGATCCTGGTCTGTTACACTGATTGTGATTACACTTGTCTTGTTATCAATAAGACAACTGATATTATTTTTGATGGAAGCAATCAGTGCTTCGTCCTTTTTAGACAGAAGGAATGTATTATCATTAATGTGCTTTTTAGAGGAATCTCCTTTCTTGGCAAACCATTTAGCTATCCATATCTTGGGTATCTGCCAGAATGGGATTTTACTGTCTTTAAGCAAATGTTCTTTTAAAGTCTTTACTTGATTACTATTCATCTGTTGGACTCTAATGTTAAACATTTGTTTAACAAAGTCAGAAGATGCAAATATCTCTGGATAGATTTCAGGATAAATAGCGTCGATGGAACTTTTTGCTCCCAAATCTATGCCAAATGTGGATGCCATGTCACTTAAACTGGAGGACATTCCTAAACCACCAGATGACAATTCCGGAGCAAGAACTACGGTTGATGTGTAGTCTTTGGGAGTATTCAAAGCCACTACAATTCCGATAATTGCAGAAACACAGATGCTGATGTATAATGATGTTTTGGCAGACCAAACTTTTTTGATAATGCCAATTACATCTATCTCTTTAGTACTTATATTTGTATCCATTTCTTTTTATGTAAAAGGTGAATCCCAGATGCAGTGATATTCCAGTTTTTTATTCCTTTTATTGATAGTTCTTGCAGGGACTCCTCCCACAATTGTATATTCTTCAACGTCATGTGTGACTACAGCGCCAGCACATACAACAGCTCCTTTGCCTATCGTTACACCTTGCAGGATGGTACATCCACACCCCAACCATACTAAATCTTTGATGACAATGGGTAAATAAATAGCGTTAAAATGCTCAGACTGAACATCATGGCTACCTGTAACTATTTTCACACAATGAGATATTGAAACGTTATCTCCAATAATAACTCCTCCTCTTCCGTCAATTAGACAACCTTGGTTGATGTCCGTATAGCTGCCAATTTGAATATGATTGGAAGACATCAAGTATGTTCTTTTCATGATAAATGATTTTTTACCGATTTTCATCTTCCCTTTCCTGAGAATACCTCTTCTTATAGTCCAAAATGGTATGTGAGGAAGAATATCATTAATTACATATTCCATGAAGAAAGCATGAACCCAACGATAAAATGTTGTTTTAGTAAGAAGAGCCTTTATGGTTTTCTTTGCTAAAAACAAAGCCTGATTAAAACTGAAGTGTCCCATACTCGTTATCTTATAGTTATACCACAAGCTTTTAACTGCATGGTTGGAGATACCTTCTCGATCGTATTCCTGAATAAAAGCATCAATTTTTTGGAACTTATAACCAGCCTTATAGATACGATGTATTTGTTCCCAATCCAAGGCAAACCCCAAGTCTTTACTTTTAGTATTAAATAGGAAATGTTGGTGTAAGGTTCGTTTAACAAAGGAAGATCCGTGTCGATAGATAGGATGATACTTCATGAAAGACACTTCATCATCAGCTATAATAGCTCTTTTTGCTCCCTTATATATTTCAATGCTGTTTCCGTATATTACATCAACTTCCTTCTGATTAACATAAGTCATGGCATCTTCAAGAGTATGTGGGGTGGCAAAGAAATCGCCACTGTTTAATATGTTTATCCAGTCTCCCGTGCAGTGGTTCACCCCTTTATTCATAGCATCATAAATGCCATCATCTTTTTCGGAACACCAATATGATAGTCGGTCAGAATATTCCTTCACAACTTCTGCTGTCCCATCATTACTGCCACCGTCAATGACAATGTACTCCTTGTTTTCCCACGTTTGTGAGAAATAACTTTCCATTGTTTCTCGGATGTGTGCTACATCGTTGAAGACTACTGTTATGACGCTTATTTTATCACCCATGATCACTTATTCCAAATTCCCTTTGCCTTACATTTTATCAATAGGTTGCACTGATAGAGATGAACAGTGGCCATCAGTGCATAACTTGCTGCCATAGCTAACACAATACCCTCTATTCCATGTCGTTTACCTACAAAAATAACCACCACAAAATATATTACCGTGATAGTTATGGATGTAATCATTTGTATTCTGATTTTGTTTAAACCGTTAATCAAATATGTCGCGCAGTTATTTAAGTTAAAGAAGCATACATAGGCCAAAACGCTCATAGAGACTGAAAGCGGAACAAAGACTTTATTGCCTACCCATAAATAGTAGAACGAGTTTGCTAATAACAACATGATGGTACCCCCCAATATAGAAAGTATCCATAAGTGTATTGAACGTTTAAAGTTTTTTTCTATCCAATTCCAATCTTTTTTCACATATGCATCTGTATAAGCATTCCACATGGGAGATATTAGAATTGTATAGGCTATAACCAGAAGATTAAAATACTTATAGGCAATGTTATATACGGTTACTTGTGAAGGTCCACAAAAGCGTGAGATAAAAACATTGGCTGCTCCGAAAATAAAAAGACAGCTTGTGATTTGTATGATAAAAAATCCTAACCCTTTGCCTATAACCTGCTTGCTTATGCTTCTGTCGAAATCTGCTAAAGAAGGCTTGAGTTGTGGGTGATGTCTAAATGTGGGCAAGAAAGCTAATAGATATATACAGGTATAGGTTCCTGTATATACAAGAACTACATAAAGGAGGTTGCCGGTTGTGAATTTAGTTAGCAGGTATATAATGAGCAGGGAAACAACATTGCCTGAAACATTAAGCAGATCATTCAGAGCATATTTTTGGAGTGCCACAAAAACCAATCCGATGTTTTTCAGTACAAAGTTGAGTAAGGTAAACGAGACGGCTACAAACAACACATTCCGTAAAGTGGTGTTGTTGATGTGGGTGGTATTAAACAGCCAATTAAAATTTATTAATGACATTGGAATTAGTGTCACTATAAATATAATGATTGCCACAATGGATAATAGTGAAAACGTAGTGCCAATATATTTTCTACTTCGCTTATAGTCTCCAATTGATATAGCTTCTGTTAGATAATTGCGCATCCCATTACCTAAGCCAATATCAAAAAATCCTATCCAGAAAAGCATGGAACTGATAGTCATCCATATGCCATATACTTCATTATCTAAGTAATTGATAGTGATAGGCACGATAAGCAAAGAGGTAAGTAGTCCTATAGACTTTAGCACTCCTGAACCTAATATATTGTTGCGTAGCATTTTGTTACGCTCATTTTTTACTTGGATTATCCCCATTAGATGAATTTGTTGTTTTATTTCACCATATTTGCTATCGTGGCTATCATGGCGGCGATGCTGGTGATGCCGCTGCCCAGGCTTATGGTCTCGGCGATGCTCATCTTGCGCGACAGCTTGGTGGGCACCACTATCTCGCAGCCAGGATTTACCTTGGCACCCTCGCTCACCTTACCTACCATGCCGTTCATGTAGATGATGTAGGCGTTGCTCTTGCGAGCGTTTTGTGCAAACCCACCGGCTGAATTGATGTAATACTTCGCTTTCTTTCCTTTTTTGTAGGCCACGGTGTTGGGAAACATCACGGCTCCGTTAATCTTGACGGTGGCGGTGTATTGTGGCAGGATGAGGCGGTCGCCTTCACGCAACACAATGTTCGCATCACTATTAGGATCGGCAATGGCTTTGTCTAGTTCAATGCCTACGGGAAATGTGGCGGGAATTTCAAATTTCTTCAATTGGGCAGTCGACGTATTTTGTCCCAACTGCTGTATGGCGCCAGCGTTGTTGCTGCTGGCAGCCATCTGCAACAGTTGACGTTGCATCTCTTCTTGCTGCATCTTCAGGGCTGTCTCCATTCTTGACCTTTCTATAGCATTGGGTACGCGCTCCAACCGTGCGCCCTTGACGTAGGATAAGTCGGTCACGCCACCTGCTGCTTGCAGCAGGTCGGTCAGCCGCATGTTGCGCTTGGACATGGTGTAGGTCCCACCAAACATTACCTCACCCTCTACGCTTACATTCTTCTGAACACTGTACCCCGGGCTCTTGCGCACATAAACTTCGTCGTAGGGTTTTAGTACAAAACCGGGTTCGCCGTCAATCACAAACCCGTCTTTCAAGGCAAAGGTATATGTCTTGGCAATGAGTGAGTCAGTGGTGAGGGCTTTGGAGTTGACGATGCGACGGGCAACATCTACTTTTACGGTAGATGCAGTTTCTTTAAGTCCGCCCGCTTGCAATACAAAGTCCTCCAGTGTCTCGTTATCTGCGTATTTGTACACGCCAGGATATTGTACCTCACCATGGATGGTGATGGTTTGCTGCTGCATCATCTCATGTTTCGTGGGGATGAAGAGCACGTCGTTCTCTTTCAAGGGCATGTCGGCCACGGTGCCGTTCATGATGCCCGCCACGTCAACCGACACCACTTCCAGGGTGCGGTCTTCCTTCATGCGATGAATGACGCCACGGGAGGTGAAGGCTTCTTCCTTCAGTCCTTCGGCGTGTTGTACCAAGGTGCGCACGCTGTTGATGTCGTTGCCCAGTTGGTACAAGCCCGGACGGAATACGGCTCCTTTTATTTCTACCGTATTGTTATAGCGTTGAATAATCGAGTCGACCGAAACCGAGTCGCCGTCGGCAATGTGAAAGGTGTTCATGTCGAATTCGGAAACATTGAATACCGCAAATTCGCGACCCGTCTTGCGAACCAAGCGTACTGCCTTTTTATAGGCGTCGCCCGTGAAGCCTCCTGCGTATTTCAGCAGTGTGCCCACGCTCTCACTGCTCTTCATCTCGTAGAACATGGGACGTTTCACCTTTCCTGTGATGGTTACCAGGCAGTTGTAAGGTCCCACATAGATTACGTCACCGTCTGTCAGGCGCACGTTGCCCGTCATCTTGCCATTTAGAATGTAGTCGTAAACATCGGCTTGAGAGATGAGGCGGTTGTTGCGATAAATCTTGATTTCGCGCAGTGTTCCCAAGTCGTTGGTTCCTCCAGCCATGTACAGGGCATGGAAAACAGATGCGAAGGCTGAAATGGTATAAGTGCCAGGTGCCCGCACTTCGCCCATCACGTTGACGGTGATGGTTCGGCTCTGTCCCAGCGTGAGGCGTACCTTGCTGCTGCTGTATCGTACACCCAATTGTCCTCGTAGTCGTTGGTTGGCTTGTGCAATGGTCAGTCCGCTCACCTGTATGGGGCCAAAGCCTTCGATATTGATATCACCGTCGGGTGATACCGTAGACTGGATAGACTTTTGTGACGCGCCATAGATATCAACAAACACGGCATCGCCCGGTCCCAACCGATAACTTTGCGGCGTGGCGATATTCATGCTGGGCTCAAAGGTCAAATCCTTGTTGTTGAAGATGTCCCTCCCGAAAACTTTCTTTTTGTTCTCAGCCTGCTGCTTGAGTATCTGCTTGAGCCATTGGATGGAGTCGGTGGGCGTGAGGTAGCTCAGTTCTTGCTGCATCAGCTTAAACTCTTCGCTGTCTTCATCATATTGGTCTTGCCACTGTATCTGCGGTTGCAGTCTGTTGGTTGAAAGTTGCTTGGCATCTCTCCTTTGCTCCTTGATGGTGTTGTACTTCGCCCTTGCCTCTTTCGAATTGCCATTGGCCTGCCGCATGCGTGTTTCTGTCTGGTCTATGGTCTGGTCGGCCATGCTGCCCAATCCTTTGCGCTTGGTCTGTCGTTCGTATTTATCCTTTATTCTCCTGATTTGTTGAATGTTCACGCCGCGTTGCATCAACTTGGTCACGATTTGTGACTGTGAGGTGCCTGCGGCGTTCTCTTTCATGACGAATTCAAGAACCTGTTCGTCTGACATGGAAGATTGTGCCGTGAGGGTCAGCGGGCACAGCATGAGTAGCAGAATATATAGAATGATTTTTTTCATATTGATGGGTAAAATCTCTTTTTCTCTTTTTTTTTATTAACTCGTTTTTCGTTAATTTGTTGCAAAGATAGCGATATTTATTTTTGTAGGATGATATTCTCCGACTATTTATTCCCCATGCAGCTGATGGTTTACTGTTACAAGGCTCCTGCGGCGAGGTTGTGATGCGCGATGTTTCTAGTTATTATGTTAATAAATCTTTCGTTTGTTAAATAGATTCATTTTCTTTGACAAAATAAAATCGCGAAATAGATAAAATAGGACGATTATTTAGGTGTTGAAAGCCTTCATATCATCATTTTTTGCCACATTCGCATGGAGCAAATCGGCAATTTGCATGCTTTTGCAGTCCAGTATGCATGCTTTTGCAGTCCAGTATGCATGCTTTTGCAGTCCAGTATGCATGCTTTAACCACCCAATTGGTATCCTATTGAAGACATTTATTGCACTTAACTCATCGCTTTTTGATTGTATTTTAGTTGCTAAAATCAGGCGTATAGCTCATTTTGCAGGCTGAAAAGTGTCATGCCATTCGATATATACACATGTTTCGCCCATTCAAGATACCTTCAGTACTAAATTGACGATTCAAATTGCTCAATAGCTCATTTTGCAGGTTAAGACATAGGTGTCTTTCCGATGTATACTAACTTTATGGGCATTTAAATTGCCTAAAAATTCAAAGTTAGTATGTTCAAAATGAGATGTCGTGTGTGTGGCAGTACGCATACGAAAAAGAATGGTGTTCGCAAGGGTGTACAACTGTATAAATG
>QWCE01004915.1_pt1 | contig 12706 bp, 11 predicted proteins | sample 1972531 | NCBI WGS metagenome assembly QWCE01 (sample SAMN09866716, study PRJNA288562) | Human gut metagenome isolate term4_stool, whole genome shotgun sequencing... | reverse complement strand
AGCATCTCTTATTCTTATTGTTACATCTAAAGTTTCTTTTACTGTATCAATATTTATTGTAGTAAAAAATATTCTGTCTTGTTTAGATATATCATTTAAATAGTCTAATTTTATTGTCTTTGCTTTTTTAATTTTAATTATAACACCACTTATATTTGAAATTATTATTCCCTTATTTGTAATTGCTATCGCTGATATTGTACCCCAAAAATTCCAAAACTTATAAAAAAATGGTGAAAATTGTCCTTCAACTATTGGGAATACAATTTTTACTTCTTCGCCTGGTGTTAAATTGTTTTCTATTACTTTAAAAAGTTTTTTTACCTTATGATCTGTATATCCTATTCTATTTACTTCTCTAGTTAGTTTAAACCATCTTAACATATCTTCTGCTCTTCTCATAATCTACTCCTTATACAAATACAATTAAATAACCTATTATATTTAAAATCCAATTACTTAATGAATGAACCATGTAACTTGGTATTATTGTATCTGTTTTTTTATCCATTTTATTTAATACTACTCCTGCAATATATAGTGCTAATACAGATAGTACTGTAAACCATATATTTACTGCTCCATTTACTATTGCTATATGATATAGTGCAAATAACATTGCAGATATGCTACATGCATATCTTTCAGGTATATGCTTTTTAAGTTCTATATATCCTATTCCTCTAAACATTAATTCTTCTATAAAAGAATTAATTATAGCTATATATGCGTATACAAATATTATATTTTTCTTATTCATACCCTTTTTATATATTGTATCTGCTATCTGTTCTATATTTACAAACTTATCTGCAACTTGTGGTATTATTATTATTAAAATTATACCAAAACCTAAAATATAATATACTAATTTAGGTATTTTTTTTGGCCATCTTAACAATTCCTTAAGACCACTTGCTTTTTCTTTTATTACTTCTTTTGCAAGTTTTTCTTTTTCTTTTTCTGATCTAATTTTAACTTCTTTTCTTAATATTAAAAGTGCTGCTCCTACAAATATTATAACTTTTATTCCAGATCTTATCCAATATATCTTTTTTCTATATTTATTTATTTCATTATATGTTTTCTTTGTAAGTTCTTCTTTGTCTATTTCTTGCATTTGTTTTTTTATATATTCATGAGCACCTGGAGATATTTTTTTTATATCTTCATTTTCAATCATACCACTTACTGAATTTTGCATATTAGACATTATACTACTTAGTTCTGATTCTTTTAGGTTAACACTTTTTTCAAGTAATAATGATATTGCAGAAAATATAACTATTGCAACAGTCATAAAAATAATAATATATCTAGCAGCCTTTTTATCTTCTATAGGTATATTACCCATACACTTTTCTTTTTCTTTCATATTAATCTTCTTTTCTTACTACTTTTCCATCTATTACTTCGAAACTGTCCATATCATTTGCAACTGATACTTCATCTAGTTCACTGTTATCTATCTTTTTTTCTTCTTCTATCTTTTTTCTAATATCTTCTGGAAGTTTTTCTTCAATCAATTTTTTAATTTTTTCTTCTTTTTCATTATCTTTTTCCATATATTACCTCATGTAATTCATTATTATTAATATATTATATACATTTTTTATACTTTCTTCAATCTCTTAAAGTATCTTGTAATTTAAAACTTAAAAAATACATATCATAATAATAATAGTTACAATTATAATAAAATTAATCAAATATAAAAATAAAAAAATTAAACAAATAAAAAATATAAATGTACAATTATATTATAATAATTAATACATTTATATATTATATCTATAAATTAAGTTTTTTTAATTAGAATAATTGTTAATAATTTCTAATTACTAGTTATATTATTATATGCATATTATTTTAATTGTTACCATTTAATTTTGGTTCTTCATGAACCCTTTGCCCGAATATTGAAACTATTCCTTTTTTTATCTTTGAAAACAATCCTTTTCTTTCATCTTTTTTAAGCATATTTTTATGTTCGAAAAAAGCTTTCTTTTCTTCTTCATTTTTAAACATAGAGCTTTCAATTATCTTATTTGTATCTTGTACTTGTTCTTTTGTTTTTGCATAATATTCATCTCTACCATAATTGTCTATTATTTCTTGTTCATCTTCGTCTAATTCATCATAATCTTCATCTTCATATTTAGGTACTATTCTTGCTGCTTTAACTTGTTTTTCTTCTTTTTCTTGTTCATTTATTTTTTTAATTCTTGCTTCTTTTGCATCTTTTCCTAAAAGTTTTGCAAATACATCAACATGTTCTAATAAGTCTTCTGGTAACTCTTCATTTTCTTCGATTATAGTTTCTTTTTCTTCTATACTTTCTACTTGTTCTTTTTTACCAAAATCACTTTGTCCTTTTAGATTATATATATCTTGATCTATTGCTATTTTTTCTGTATTTTCAAATGCATTTAATATATCATCTGCTAATGTTTCTTCTTCTATAATGTTATTAGAATTATATGCATTTGTATTTGGTATAACATCTTCTTTTTCTTCCACTAATTCTTCTAATACTTTTGCTCTTTTTTCTCTTAATACATTTTCTACTTCTTCTTCTGTATTAATTTGATTTTTTTCATCTTTTTTAATTGTATTTACATTTAAGTTTTTCTTTTCATTTTCATTTGAAATTTCAGTTTTAGATATATCATTTTCTGAATTTTCTTTTTGAAACTCTTCTTTATCATCTATAAAACTATCGATTTCATTATTTGATTCGTCTATTTCATCTTTTAGTATTATTTTAATTGGTGATTTCTTATCTAGCCCATCTTCCATATTTTTAAATACTATTTTAAATTCTTCTTTTTCTGCTTCTTTAGAATTATTTTCTAATATATTTTGGCTTTCTGTCTTAATATAATTATCTATTATTGGAGATGTAACTATTTCACTTCTAAGTTTTTCCATTTCCATAATTGGATCTAATGTTATTTCATCAAAATTATGTTTTGAATTTTCTACAACTGTATTTTGTATTTTTGGAATATCTTCTGCAATCATATTTCCAAAGTCATTTGCTTCAATATTTTTAGATATATTATATGTTTGTACATTTTGAATTTGTGGCTTTTTAAATACTATATTAAATTCTTCTAATTTTTCACCATTTTGATTATTTTCTATAGTTTCAAAACTTGTATCACATATTTGTGTAATAGGCTCTGCAAAAGATATAACTTGATTTGTCTCAGGCAATTCATTATATGCTATTACATTATATGTTCCAGCATAGGCTTTTTGATTTTCTATAATATCACTTTCTATTTTAAAGCTATCTTGCTCTTCTTGTACTTGTTTTTCTGCTTTCTCTTTTTCAATTTTTTCTTGCTTTCTTCTTTTTTCTGCTTCTAGTTTTTGTAATTCTAATTCTTCTTTTTCTTTTTGAATTTCTTGTTCTAATAATTCTTTTTCTTCTATACTTAGTTTATCTGTATCAACAGGTGCAGGTATTTGTCTTAAGCTTTCTGCAACTTCAATTCCAATATAGCTTAATGCTTTTGTTCTATCTTCTATTCTTTCTAAATCTATCTGTATAAAAAGATTTGATTCCAAATTAGATATTTTAGAAGTTATTGTAGTTCTTGCTTCTTCTATTTCTTCTTCTGTCTTATTTCCTTCATTTGCAATTATCGTTAAACTTTCTGCTATTTTTTTGCTAAATCTTCCTTCGTATCTAACTAAATTATCAATCCAACCTTCTTCTTTTTCAGAAACAGTTTCATATGCTTCTTTTAATAAAATAGCTTGTTTAATATTTTGTTCTCTTTTTGTTATTAATTCTTCTACTTTTCTATTATTTCTACCAAATTCTTCTGTTGCATATTCAACTAAATCATAGGCTTCTTTATACACATCTTGAGGAAAATTTTTTTTGTTAGGGTATTCTTTCAAATATGATGTTATTGATTCTACTAAATCTTTGAAATATGCATCATCTTCTAATTTAATTATTTGCCTTTTACTATTTGGTGATATTAATTTTTTAACTTTATATATGTTTGATATTATCTTTTCTTCAGTTATTATCATCCTAGCATTAAGTGGCATAGCATCATTTAATATATTTTGCATATTTTCCTCCTAAATATATATATAGTATATGCTTTAAGAAATGAAATAACAATATATATATTATTAAAATTATGTTACATCTCTTATTTCCGTAAGTGTTAAGTCTTTATTATATTTATCAAAAAATACAAATATATATTAAAAGTATAAAAAAATAAGAGCTATGCTCTTATATAATTTATTATATATTTTTTTATTTGTTTTATTTTATATTTCTTCTAATTCATTTCTTTGTTTATCTAATTCTTTACATCTACTATATTCTTCTAGGACATTAGAAAAAATGTCTGCACTCTTAATATAACTTTGTACGTCAAACTTATTATCTAAAACTTCTCTTAATTCTTTTTCTCCAAACATATTTTCCTCCTTTTTTGTGAAGATGTAATATTATTATATAATATTTTTACATATTTTGCAATACTTATTCCATTTTTTATACTACGCCAAATATAGTAAGCCAAAGTTTAAACATAAATGTACTAATTGATTTTATACCTATAGATATAAAATTTAGATTAACTCCTGATGCGATTATTAATATCCATATAAATCCTATTATTTCTTCATTTTTATCTAAAAATGTTTTTATATTTTCTGAAAGTAATGGTCTAAATATCTTATATCCATCCATAGGTGGTATTGGTATCAAATTAAATAATCCAAGACCAATATTTGTAACAACTATTTGAAATAATATTGTATATATAGTATCTGTTATTGCACCCATTTTTATACAAAGTACCATTATTAATGAAAAAATTAATGCTGTTAAGATATTTGAAAGTGGTCCTGCAAATGCTACTTTAGCTTCTATTTGGTCCATTCTTTTTTTAGATCCACTAAAATTTCTAGGATCAATACTTACAGGTTTCCCCCATCCAACACCTATAGTTAAAAGTGATAAAAGTCCTAACATATCAATATGTTTAAATGGATTTAAACTTATTCTACCCTTACTTGTATTATCCCCATACTTATTTGCTACAAATGCGTGTGCTGCTTCATGAACAGATAGTGCTATTAAAAGTGCTGGTATTGAATATAATACGCTCATTCCATCTTTTTTGAATATAATAAGTAACATTATTATTGTTGCTATTGTAATTAATATTCTTGTGTTTTCATAGCTATTATATTTTCTATTATTATTTCTATTAATATTATTTCTGTATTGATTATTATTTTCCATAATTCTCCTTAAAATTATATTAAAACATATATTTTTGTATTATTATGTAGTTTTAAAAATGATATTGGAAACTCATCTGTTACTGTTTCTTGTTTTAATAATCTTTCAAATGCATCCTTTTTACTTTTTCCAGATATTATTGCAATTATCTTCTTGCTAGATAATATTTGCCTTAATCCCATAGACATTGCATATCTTGGCACATCTTTTTCGTCTTCAAAAAATCTTGCATTAGCTTTTATTGTTTCTTCTTTTAATTTGACAATACTAGTATTTGCCCTTACATTGTTCGGTTCATTAAATGCAATATGACCATTTACACCCATTCCAAGTATTTGAAGATCTATTCCTGTTTCTTTAATTTTTTCATCATATTTTCTGCATATTTCTTTTAACTCTTTTTCATCATCTGATTTTGGATCAGGTATATTTATATTTTCTTCATCCATATTAATATTGTCAAATAAGTTATCATACATAAACTTGTGATAACTATTTTCATTATCATAGCTTATACCAACATATTCATCTAAATTAAATGATCTAACTTTTGAAAAGTCTACAGCCTTGTCACCATATAGCTTGCTAAGCTCTTTGTATACAGGTATTGGAGATGATCCAGTTGCAAGTCCTAATACAGTATCTGGCTTTTTAATTACATCTTCTATTATTTCACTTGCTACTAATTTTCCTAATTCTTTTTCATTATCTACATATATAATATGTAGGTCATTTTCATATACTTCTTTCATAATAATTACTTCCTTTTAATTATATTATATATAAGTAATCTTATTTTAATTTATGTATGTATATTTGTTTGTTTATTTACATATATTATTATATATTATAATTTTTAATTGTACATTATTTATATATTAATTATTATCTTTTTATATTTTTTAATTTGTAATTTTCTATTTGTTTTTCTATCTGTTTTTTATTTTCTTAACTTCAATTTCTTCAAATAGCCCATCTTGTTTTAATGTAACCTTGTTTTTGTTAGACATCTCAAGTACTGCTAAAAATGCCGCTACATTTTCTCCCTTGCTTTGTTTTCCAAATACCTTCTTAAAACCAAATGTAGCCTTTTTCTTAAATATAATTAATATTTCTTTTAACTTGCTTCTTACTGATACATTTTCTCTTAATGCAATCTTTTCTATATCTTTTTCTTTCTTATTTTCTTTTTCTTTGTAATTTAATATCACCCTCTTATATATTTTAGCAAGTTCAATGTAATCATATTCATCTTCTGCTGCATCAAATTCTTTTTTAGGCAAATTAAGTACATAATTTGTATTTGCCATTCTATAGCTATTTTCTTCATACATTTTACCAAGTTCTTTAGATACTTCCTTATATTTTTTGTATCTAATTATCTTGTCTATTAGCTCTTCTTCATCTTCTACTACTTCTTCCTTATTATTTGGAAGTAGTTTTTTTGACTTAATTACAAGAAGACTTGTAGTCATTACAATAAACTCTGATGCTATTTCTAGATTTAATTTTTTCATATTAGAAATGTAATTTAAGTATTCATCTATTAGTTCTGCAATATTAATATTATATATATCCATCTTCTTGTTTTTAACAAGAAAACATAAAAGATCTAATGGCCCTTCAAAGTCGTCTATTTTAACATTGTATACATTGCTTTCAATCTTTTTCCTATACACATTATAATTCTTATACTTCTTATCTTCTAATTTAATACTTTTTTCTACCATTACTTATCATTATCTCTTTCATATTTGTAGTCTGCTACTGCATTTTGTATATTTCTTGTGTTAAACCCTTTCCTATATAGGTATGATATAACCTTGTCTTCTTCTTTTTTCCTCTTATTATATAATATCTTTTTAATAACTTTTTGTTCTAACTCATTTAGCTCTTCTTCATTTTCAGAAATAGCTTGATATATATAATTTGATGAAACTCCTTTTTGTATAAGTTTTTGTTTAAGCTCAAATATTGAATTTCTTTTTTCTAATATTATTGCATCTTGTATATATAATCTTGCATATTTTTCATCATCAATATATCCATATTCTTTGATTTCTTCAATTGCTCTTTCTAAATACAAGTCACTATCATCATATCTTGAATACTTATCTCTAACTTCTTTTTCAGTTTTTAATCTTAAAAGTAGGTTTCTTACGATCCTACTTTTAAAATTATCATATCTCAATTCTTCTTCTAAATTCATTATTAATTATTACTTTGTTTCCTTTTTTTCTTTTGCATCTTTTTTAGTTTCTTTTTCTTTAGCCTTTGCTTCTTTTTCAGCTTCTTCTTTATCAAATCCAGTTAGCTCTTTTACCTTGTCCATAACTTTCTTTTTGATTTCTTCTGCCTTGTCTGGGTTTTCATCTAGGTATGTTTTAACCTTTTCTCTACCTTGTCCTATCTTTTCTTCACCATAGCTAAACCATGATCCTGCTTTGTTAATAATATCAAATTCTATTGCAGTGTCTATTAAGCTTCCCATTCTTGATATACCTTGACCATATATCATTTCAACTTCTACTTCTTTAAATGGTGGTGCAACTTTGTTTTTAACAACTTTAACTCTAGTTAAGTTACCTATTGGTTTTCCACCGTCTACTATTTGTTGTCCTTTTCTAATATCTATTCTAACTGATGAATAGAATTTAAGTGCTCTTCCTCCTGGTGTAACTTCAGGGTTACCATATCCTCCAACTTTTTCTCTTAATTGGTTAATAAATATTACTGTTGTATTTGTCTTATTCATAGCTCCTGCTATTTTTCTTAATGCTTGTGACATAAGTCTTGCTTGAAGTGCTACATGAGTATCACCCATATTACCCTCTATTTCTGCTTGTGGTACAAGTGCTGCTACAGAGTCTACTACAACTAAGTCTATTGCAGAGCTTCTAATTAGTTTTTCAGTAATTTCCATTGCTTCTTCACCATTGTTTGGTTGTGAAACTAAAAGTCTATCAATATCTACTCCTAATTTCTTTGCATATATTGGATCTAGTGCATGTTCTGCGTCAATGAATGCTGTTTCTCCTCCAGCTTTTTGTGCTTCTGCAATTATTTGTAGTGTAAGTGTTGTTTTACCAGATGATTCTGGTCCATATATTTCTATTATTCTTCCTTTAGGTACTCCACCTACTCCTAATGCTAAGTCAATACCTATAGCTCCTGTAGAAATTACATCAACATCTTCCATTTTGTAATTTCCAAGTCTCATTATTGCACCTTTTCCATAATCTGATTCAATGTCTGCAAGTGCCTTTTCTAAAGCTTTCTTTCTTCCAGATGTATCTTCCTTTTTTAATACTTCTAATTCATCTGCATTTTTCTTTTTTGCCATTTCTTCCTCTTTCTAATATATATTACTATATATTTAATATTATTTTGTTCTTTTGTTTAGTTTTTGCTTTCGCATTTTCTTTTTCTTTTGTTTTTGTTTTTGTCATATATTTTTGTATATATACTTAGTTATATATTTCTAATACTTTTTTACTTTTTGCTTTTTGATTTTTAGTTGTTTCTTTTTTTTAATATATTTTTGTTCAATTTTCTATAGACAATATACCACTTAATATTCATTTTTTCAAAGGATAATTAAAATAATATTTTAACTATCTTCTATACCACTTTTCTATGTTTTGGAACATATCAAATATATTTAAGTTACCATCTGTAGTAACACCGGTATTTAGTATTACACTTTTTGTATTCCTTACTATCCCAATAAATGGCATATCATTTAAATATATATTTTCTACATTATTATATATTTCTTCTAATTTAGTTTTTGTATTTTCATTTAGCTTTTCTTGCTTTGCTTCATTTAATAATTTTCTTACTTCTTCATTATTATAATTTAATATATTTCCTTCACCTAGGAACCTATCTAAATTTGGTGTCATTGATGTTTTTAATGTAACTATTGCATAGTCATAGTTCTTTTCACTTATCCTATTATAGTAATTATCTTTTCCTACTTTTTCAATAATTACAGATATACCGTTTTCATTTAATTGTTTTGATATTTCTGTAGCAATTATATTTTGCATTTCATTATCTTGATTTGTAAGGATTTTGATTGGTCCTTTAAAATTGCTTTTTTGGAAAAGTGCTTTTGCTTCAGGCACACTTGTATCTAATTTTCTAATATCTCCTACATTTAGTGCAATATTTTTATACAAATGTGATCCATAGTCTAATGGGTAAGTTGATCTAATATAGTTTCCATGTAATGCTTCTAATATTCTATCAAATGCAATCATCTTGCTTATGCCTCTTTTTACATCTGCATTATTATTTATTTCATTATTTATTGCTAAAAATGTAAAATTCATATCCTTTATACCAACTAGTTGGTAACCATTTTTACCAATATATTGTTCTATATTTCTTTCATTTGTTGTTATTAAGTCAATATTACCTGATTTAAAACTATTATATAATTCTCCCATTGAATTATATTGTGTTACTATTATATTTTTTATGCTTGGTTCAAACTTTTCATAGTAATTTGTATTTGCTTCATATATTGCAGTATTGTTTACACTTTCTTTGTATATGTATTTACCAGAAGTTACTGGTACTGGATATTGCTCTTTGTTTTTGAAAAATTCTGCATCTACTTCTTTCATTATAGGGAATGTTAAAGTATATTCAAAAAATGCTTGTGGTTTTTTAAGTTTTAATACCATTGTATAATCATCTTTTATAGTTATAGCCTCTATATTTTCTATATTAGAATTATATAATGACTTATTATTGTTTATTTGTTCTATAGTAAACTTTACATCTTTAACTGTAACCTTGCCGCTATTGTTTTGCCAAGTTGCATCATTTCTTATTATTATCTCATAATTTAAATCGTCTAATTTTGTTATATCTTTTACTAGATCATATTTCAAATTATATCCTGCATCTAATCTTACTAAATAACTATAAAATAGTTTTGAGTATTCATATACATTCCTATTATTACTAAATATTGGATTCATTGTATCAAGTTCTGCAACTCCAAGTCTTAGGTCATTTTGTATTGGTGAAAGTTGTTCTTCTTTTTTTACCATTGTTTGACTATCTGCTTTTATCTTACTTGTTTTTGCTATATAATATCCTGTAAGTATTATTATAACTACTATAAATGCACTAAAAAAATATTTAAAATAATTATTTTCCATTATTACCTCACTATATACTTATTTTTTCTAATATCATATTGAAGTCTTGAAACATCTATACACTTTTTGCTATCTTCATCAAATGTATATATAGCTCCCATTATATAATTTTTATCATCTGGTGCTAAGCTATATCTTTCTGGTAATGTTTTAATAAATCTTTTGTATGCAACTTCTTTTTGCATACCTATTACACCTGATTGACTTCCTGTCATTCCAATATCAGATATATATCCTGTATTTTTTTCTAATATTTCATTATCTGCTGTTTGTACATGTGTATGTGTTCCAAATATTGCAGATATCTTACCATCAAAGTATCTTGCAAATGCTATTTTTTCTGCTGTTGCTTCACCATGAAAATCTACTATAATATAATCTACTTCTTTTAGTTTATTTAATAATTTTTCCATAACTAAAAAAGGATTATCTGATAATACATTAATTGCTACTCTTCCTATCATATTTACTACTGCTATTTTCTTTCCTTCTTTTTCAAATATCATATATCCTTTACCAGGTATGTTTTTAGGTAAATTATATGGTCTTATGATATTACTACCATCTATAAAATCAAATATTTCTTTTTTACCCCATGTATGGTTACCCATAGTTATACAGTCAATATTTAGTTTTTTTAATCTTTCATAACTTCTTTTATCTAAGCCTGATCCCATTGCCGCATTTTCACCATTTGCTATTACAAAATCTATGTTGTTATCTTCAATGATCTTATCTAGTTTCTTTTCTAATGCATATATTCCGCAAGTTCCAACTATATCTCCTACTGCAAGTATTTTAAATTCTTTCATATTATTTTTTATTCCTCTTTTCTAATATATACATTATATATTATATTTGTATAAAAAAATAGTGTATTAAAATATTAAAAATCAAATATTAAAAACAAAAAATATTAAAAATAAAAAGACTAAGATTTAATTTTATTAAATCTTAGTCATATCATAATATATATTTTTTAATTACTAAAAAATTCATTAAAGTATTTAGATATTATTTCTTTTAAAATATTTCTATCATATATATCTATTCCTAACTTTCTTGTACCATTATATTTTTTATCTGTATTATACATTATTTCGAATATATCTTTAATATTATTCTTATCATTTTTCTTTAATACATCTATATATTCTTCTCCAGATATATCTTCTAATATTATTTTCTTAGCTATATCATATCCTACTATTTGTGAAATTATATATATTATATCAAAGTATGAATCATATATTAGATAATCTATTGTCCATTTTGCTATTATATTTTTAAAATAATCTTTTTCAAGTTTTTCTTTTTCATATTCAATTTCTAATAATTTTAAATATTCTTTTTCAATTTCTTTTCTAATATTTTCTATGTCTGTATTTTTTAAATTATAATAGCATTCTTCATTATTGCAACTAACTTTTTCATTTTTGTTTAACTTTTCAAATATTTCAAATAATTTTTTAGTTATACTAGCATTATTAAAATACCTATATAATCTTAATATATTTTTTCTTTTAAAATGTTTTTCTAATTCTAAAGCTTCAAAAAACTTTTCATTTTTATTTATATTTTCATTTTCAGATATATATTTAAAATAAAAATATATTAAGTTTTCGTTTACCAAAGAATATATTTCTGTTTCCTTATCTACTTTGTCTTCTTTTAATATATATGCATATTTATTATTTTCTTTTTCATATATATCTTCTATTAAATGTGACATTTCATGTGATAATAGGTAGATATCTTCTTCTGTAAGTATGCCTAGCACATTTAACTTACCATATTTAACATGATTTAATTGTATCTTATTATTCCTATTATAGTAGTCTATATTATTTTCTAAAAACATATTTTCTGTATTTGCTATATAATCTTTTCCTAATACTTTTAATGCTAATTTAAAATTTTCTACTAACTTACTTATACTTATTCTTCTTATCTTTTGACTACTTATATTATTTTTATCTAATCTAGTATAGTTAATATTATTATATGTATATTCTAATCCCTTTTCTTCTATATTATTTGCTATATTTTTCTTATATTTTAATATATTTTCAGTTATTTCTTTTAATAAGAAATCTATGTATCCTTTTTCAAAATAGAATGGATTGTATTCTAATACATTTTCTCTTTTCATTGCAATATAGCTTTTATACATCTCATATTCTAATTTAACTATATTTATCGCTAATTTTTCATAATACTTACTATATATTTTATGAATATT
>QWCE01008758.1_pt1 | contig 12708 bp, 8 predicted proteins | sample 1972531 | NCBI WGS metagenome assembly QWCE01 (sample SAMN09866716, study PRJNA288562) | Human gut metagenome isolate term4_stool, whole genome shotgun sequencing... | reverse complement strand
GAGGTATGCTCCCTTCAGACCTCACCCTCAGCGCCTTGCGCTTCATCCTTTCTGCAAAGTCAGGACAATCTTGCGAGCAAGATTGTGAGACTGTTGACTGTTGCAACAGTCTCAAAGGGGTACAAATACGCAGTGTACTCAAACCAGATGCAAAGGTAGCAAAAACAAATGACATGCCCGGATCCCGCAATTACGGAGTCTAGGAAATAGATGAACCTTTTAGAGTCTGAGCAGCACTCTTATTTAGTCTCAGGAGAGGATCAGTAGCTTCATCTCCCTCGTAGTTAGAGAGACTGACGTCCAAAAGTTTATTTCGTCACTCTAGGACATCCTCCATAACGTCATCGACAGCCTCATCGACGGCATCGCTCAGAGGCTCGTGTAGATCGACCGTCTCCTGAGCGCCACACGGGGAGAAGCCCGCAGGTACTTTGAACGGCGTCTGCACCGAGTAACCCAGCGAGGGATCAGCATAGACAGCCTTCATAAAGTAGCCAAAGACAGGCAACGCTGCCGAGGCTCCCTGACCATAAGCCATCGAGCGGAAGTGTATCGAGCGCTCCTCGCCACCGACCCAGCAACCCGCTACGATCTCTGGGGAGAAGCCGACGAACCAACCATCGCTATTGCGCTGTGTCGTACCAGTCTTACCGCCTAGAGGCATCGTCAGATTGTGTCGGAAGCGTAGTCTACCACCCGTACCACCGTCGACGACGGCACGCATCATATCTAGCATCTGCAGTGCTGCACGTGCGGGGAGGACCTCCGTAAGAGTGGCCGTAAAGGTCGCTACCACATTGCCGTAGCGGTCCTCAATACGAGTCACAGGAATCGGGTCGACACGGATACCTTGATTGACGAAAGCACTATAGGCAGCCACCATCTCGCTGACTGTCACATCGGGCGTACCAAGAGCCACCGAAACGACGGGGTCTATATAGCCCTTGATGCCGAAGGAGTGAAGCAGACGAACAAACGTATAAGGCGATGTGCGTCCCATCAGGTATGCCGTGACCCAGTTAGAGGAGTTTTGCAATCCCCACTTGATGGAGACCATCTCCCCTACTCGCTTAGCACCAGTATTGCGCGGTGTCCACGCCTTACCATTAGCATCATAGAGCGTAATCGGCTGATGCATCACCTGCTCACACGGAGAGATGCCCTGTATCATACTGAGGGAGTAGAGAAAAGGCTTGATCGTCGATCCCACCTGTCTACGTCCCTGAGAGACCATGTCATACTTAAAGGTGCGGAAGTCTACATCTCCGACATAAGCCAGGATATTACCATTGTGCGGATTCATCGCCATGAAGCCCGTGTGGAGGAAGTGCTTATAGTATAGTACTGAGTCCCGAGGAGTCATCTCCTTGTCGACCCAGCCGTTGTAGCTCCAGACGCGCATTTTACGCTTCTGATCAAACGTCTTGCGAATCTCCTCGGGAGACATGCCAAGCTTTGTGAGTGAGCGCCAGCGATCCGTATTGCGCAGAGCTCGCTCGATAGCTTCCTTGCGTTGCTGTGCCGTCAGGTCGCTACTGTAGGGAGCCAGCTTATAGCCCCGCATCTCACGATCGAAGTTAGGCTGTACAAACTCGCTCATGTGCTTCTGCACAGCCTCCTCAGCGTACTGCTGCATGCGACTATCGATCGTGCCGTAGATCTTGAGTCCATCGGCATAGAGATCGTAATACGAGCCGTCCGACTTCTTGTTTTTCTGACACCAGCCATAAATCGGCTGTGTCTCCCAGAGGATCGAGTCGATGGAGTACTGCTCTTGATTCCACTTTGAGTAGTCACTTCGCTTAGGCTTCTTAGCAGTCAAGAGGAGACGCACATACTCTCTATAGTAAGGAGCCAAACCATCGGATTGCTTGTTGCGAGTGAAGTGTATCTGGATCGGCTCAGCAATAGCAGCCTTGTAGGTGTCGTCCGATATATATCCCGCCTTCTCCATCTGTAGGAGTACCGTGTTGCGACGCTTCAGTGGGGCATCGCTATCAGCGTGTAGGACTGGGTTGTAGAGAGACGGATTCTTGCACATACCTACCAGCATAGCCGACTCGGTGAGCGTCAGCTCTGAGGGCTTCTTGCCAAAGTAGGTCTGAGCAGCCGAGCGGATACCGACAGCGTTGTAGAGGAAGTCAAACTGATTGAGATACATCGCTATGATCTCCTCCTTGGTGTAGTTGCGCTCCAGCTTGATCGCTATAACCCACTCGATCGGCTTCTGCAGGAGACGTTGCAACGTTGATTTAGCGTGAGGCGAGTAGAGCTGCTTAGCCAGCTGCTGCGTGATGGTACTACCTCCACCACTAGCCGTATTGCGGAGCATACCACGCTTGACGATGGCACGCCCTACGCCTCGCACGTCAACGCCCGAGTGCTTGTAAAAACGCACATCCTCCGTGGCCACCAATGCCTGCACAAGTGGCTCCGCCAGCTCGTCGTAGCCCACGTAGATACGGTTTGTTGAGCCATGCGCATAGGATCCTATCTGCACACCATCATCAGAGATGAGCACAGAGGCGTACTTGTCGATAGGGTTCTGCAACTGCTCCACATCAGGCATATAACCTATGATGCCAAACCAAATCAGCAGGAATGTTATTAAGACCAAAGCCCAAAAGGCTCCAAAGAGCCACCACAGCACCTTGATTATCTTTCCTTTCATACGAAAGAGTTTTTGCTACTATAATATATAAGAGTGAGAAGCCGACCTATGCACGTCAGAGAGATAGTCTCCGAGGCACTACTTCGTAACAATCTGAGGGAGTGACTTGCGCTCCTTGATGAGTCCTGCGTTGAAGGCCTTGAGGAGCTTCTCCAGATCATTCACCTGCTGCTGTAGCTCAGCACCCACATCGGTGTCGGCCACCAGCATTCGGTGTGTCGTACGCTCCGAGATGACCGTCACACTCTTGATGTCCTCCATCAGCTCGACAGCACGGCGCATCGTCGTAAAGGGCTCGTGCTGTACCAACTGCATACCTTGCGAGTTGTAGATCAAAGTGTAGCCCGCAATGCCCGTACTGCTCTGATAAGCTCGGCTGAAGCCTCCATCGATGATCATCAGCTTACCACCCGCAGCGATAGGCTTCTCGCCCTTGGCAACCTTGACAGGGACATGCCCGTTGATCACGTGGCAGTCTTCGCCCTCTAGACCAAACTCACGGAGGATCATCTCGATGGTCTCTAGATCCTGGCGATACTTAAAGTAGTAGCCCTTGGTCTCCGTGTGAGTCTTCTTGTCAGCAACGAAGTAGCGCTCGAAGGTAGTCATGGCGGACTTGTCAAAGAGTGGCGAGTCGGGGCCGCACCAGAGATAGAAGATATAGTCCACCGCAGCCTCGTGCTTCGGATGACTATGCCTAGAGGGATGTGCTAGACGCACCACTCGATCTATCTCATCTAGCAGAGCGCGTCCACGTAGTGGCTGCGAGTCCAGGACACGCACCGCCTTGAGCTGACCCGAAGCGTCTAGAGGCATCGAGGCGTGGTAGAGCAGATTGCCATTGCACACGAGGTACATACTGCCTAGTCGATAGAAAGCATTTATATGCGTGTGAAGTCGCTCACTTGTGGCGAAGGAGCGACGCAACCGATCCATCACCTCCTCCTCTTGAGGCGTGAGACGATAGGGATCCTTCGGATCGATCGTCGGGAAGTTCATATCTAGCATCTCATGCACCCCGTAGTCCTCGTTGGGATTGGTATGTGAGAGGTCTACCGTGCCCGCCTCAAAGTCTATCTTGTGGAGTAGGTCACGCTCCTGCATCTGCCACTCAGGATGGCGAGCGATCAACTGATGCTCCAGCTTGAACTGAATAATGCTGATCGCCTTGTGCATCTGGCTAATCAGGTAAATGCCTTTATCGTCATACGCAACATCTGAGTCGCCCAGCTTAGGCTTGAAGTAGGTACATGGATCTCCAGCGTAGACTTCACTCGCTAAGCGGGAGAGTGGCATGAGGTTGATCCCGTAACCATCCTCGATGGTGTCTAGATTGGCATAGCGCAGAGCAATACGTATGACACAGGCGATGCAGGCGTCATTGCCCGCAGCAGCTCCCATCCAGAGCATATCATGATTGCCCCACTGTATGTCTACGTTATGGTAGTCCAGGAGCGTGTCCATGATGTACTGAGCGCCAGGACCGCGGTCGTAGATGTCACCGACGATGTGGAGGCGGTCTATGACGAGACGCTTGATCGTCGATGAGATAGCGCAGATGAAGTCCTCCGCCTTGCCCGTGGAGATGATTGTGGAGATGATGCTAGAGATGTAAGCCGACTTGTTCGGATTGACTCCGTCCTCGTGCAGTAGCTCCTGAATGATGTAACTGTACTGTGGCGGTAGCGCCTTGCGCACCTTCGAGCGGGTGTACTTCTCCCCCACCTTACGGCACACCTTGACAAGGCGATTGAGTGTCACCTTGTACCACTCCTCATCAATTTCGCCCGCCTCGTGGAGCTGCTCCAGCTTAGCCTGGGGATAGTAGATCAGCGTAGCGAGCTCACGCATCTGCAGCTCCATCATCTGCCCAGCGAAGACTTCACGTATCTTACGCATCACGCTACCAGAGGCATTCTTCAGCACATGGTCAAAGGCCTCATGCTCACCGTGCACGTCTGCGAGAAAGTGCTCCGTACCCTTCGGAAGGCTCAGGATCGCCTGCAGATTGATAATCTCTGTAGAGACCTCGGCCGAGTTGCGAAACTGGTTGGAGAGGAGCTGGAGGTATCTCAAGTCATCCTTTGCAGCCTGTAGGTCAGTCTTGTCTTGCATCATGTCTATCTATAGGTCTAGGTATATACCACGCCCCAAAGTTACTAAATAAAAGAAGACCGCGAGCAAAGTCGTGAGACGCTAGCGCCCGTAAGCCAACGAACCTGCTGTTGGAATGTACGGGATATGTCTCCCCCTCCCTAAAAATCGCTCTTCGTCTCAAAGGTCCTAGACATTGCCAAATTTTGGAACAGTTTCAAGAGTTGCTCCACAGGTTTAGTCGCTTGTCTATTTCGTCTTTTGGCAAGCGAGTGTTTCTGCTGAAGAGCTGTTGTAGTTTTTGGCAGGCAGTGCTACGAGAGAGTATGTCTTGCTCGACTAGCTGGTCGAAAATATATAGTATGCCTCGGACGTTGATGTCCATCTCTTTAGCACTGCGCATCATCTTCTTGTCTCCAGTGAGTACGGTGGCGCTTAGCGTGATGCCTTGGTAGAGTACAGTGCAGTCTGTGAAGGAGAGCCCTTTGCGTTGTCTCTCGTCAAAGAATTGATACACTTGAGTCATAAAGCCGGGAGCGTCGAACTGCTCAATGATTAGTCCGCCTATGTTGTCAAGGTAGGCTCTCTGCCGTTTGTTTCTCAGCTCGTGAAGTACAAATATATTGGTGTGTACCTGATATCCTAACTGCAGAAAGTCTTTGTAGAGGTCTAAGTCGATTAAGTCTATAAATATGTTTGTGTCGCTAACGACAACGAGCTGTGTCTGACTCATATATTGGCGTTTAGCAGATTGACGACTTGATCGGCTGGTATGCCTGCCTCTTGGAGATAGCTTTGGGCTTTAGCTTGGGTTATTAAGTCTAGGTCTAGCGCTTTGATGACGAGTCTTGAGAAGCGATTGCTCTGAGGCTCTACGTATCGACTCTTCTCTAAGATCTCTCGTAGCTCTTCGGACTTATTCTTCTTGATAAAATACCCTCTGCAATTACTCTGAGATATGAGCTGCATCTCACCTAAACGATATACGATAGCATCAATAGAAATGCCGTAGGTACTTTGTAGCTCTATCAGCTCGGAAATGGAAAATCTCTTCCTACGACCTCCAAAGAACTCTCTGATGATCTCGTCTGGGAGTAACAGATGACTGGCAAATGCGGTGCAGAGCTTCTCGCCTTCTTTTTCAGGGATAGCTTCTAGGAAATTTTTGAGAAGGAGGTGAGCGAGTTCATGCAGTAAGGTCAGTCGCTTTCGTTCGGTACTCCCTATATTACTATTGTAAGCTATGACGGGTATAACTTCGTTGGCAAAGAAACTGACACCATCAAATCCTTTTTTGCCTGCTACTCCAATGACTTTGATACCCATGGTCTCAAGTAGGTTTGAGACGTTTGATATAGGGGATAGTCCTAAATGGCAAAGTTGTCGAACTTCCTTCGCCACCTCTTCAATATCTGTGGGAGTGTCTCTAATTATTGCGTCTCTATCGAAGAAGGTCTTGATATCCATGATCTCCTCTAGCTCTAGGTAATTCTCTAGCTGTCTCTCGATTTTTTGCCAGATCTTTTTATCCTCTTTGCTAGAAAAGGCTTTTAGCTTTCTAAAGCTTACAGCCTCTACCGCTGGAGTGTCTTGACAGACAAAGTAGTCTATGGGTAGGTCAAGAGCTTCTGACAGTGCTATGAGTGTAGCACCTGTGATCTCTTTACCTCCCCGCTCTAAGTTGCTGATATGAGTGTGAGATACTCCGACTTTGTCTGCAAGCTCTCTTAAGGTCATACCCCTCAAGGCTCGCCCTTTTCTGATTCGTTCTCCAGTTGACCGCTCCATACGTTTTAGTTCTTTTGTTTCCGCCTTTATGGCTTAGTGGAAACGCTTCCGTTTACAAAGGTAGCAATAAAATCCGAGTCTGTAAACGAGGAGAGGGGCGATAACTAGACTTTAGAAGTTATAGGAAAGGGGGAAAGGACAATTCCTATTTTGAGGTGCTGGGGGAAGTCTAGACTGGAGCCCTCTAGTAAAATAAGCCCCGCCTGAAAGCGCGATTATAATGCATCAGCCCTGCAGCCCTGAGGTCAGAGCTGACTCCCTACGAAGTTTTTCCCTACATTTGTACGCAGGGTGCTCTTGACACTGGAATGTGCGGTTATAAAAAGAGATTATGAAGAGAGGTTTAATAAGTTGGTTCGTTTGCATTTCCTCTGTATGCCTTACCATTACTATTGTATTGGGATGTTCCAGTAGGAAGTATGTAGGCATGAACACGATTGACTGTACGAGAGAACTCAACAGCTTCCTTTGCGAAGAGTTTAAGAGCGAATATGATGGCGATTTCGATTCTATTAAATATGACATCAGATTCATTGTAGGTCTATACCTACAAGAAAACGGAAACGTCGATTCAATAAAGGTACTGGTGAGCAATCTCAATAGCTTCAATATCAATGAAGATAGAATAGTAAATAAGCTGCTGAAGAAAAAGTACACCTGTTGGGCTTATGTCTATTATAGATCTGAGATAAAGCCTTGGCGGATCACTTATCCTTTCAGTCCGAAGTTGCCTATGGATCGTGATAAATAAAAGTCTGCTCACCTGACGGAGGAACGGCGCTCGCATGGGGGAAAAAAATCTCCACGGAGGAATTGGTTTTTCCTCCGTGGAGTGGATTTATCGCTTCGTAAGAGGAGACTGTTGCAAAAGTCAACAGTCTCACAATCTTGCTTGCAAGATTGTCCTGACTTTGCGCGCTGAGGGTGAGGTCTGAAGGGAGCATACCTCCGTATGTGACCGAAGCCGAATCCCGAAAGCAACACAGCGATTCGCCTTTATGCAACAGTCTCAATAGGGAGGCATCAAGCGTAGCTGTGCATCCCGCCGAGGAAGAAGTTGACCCCGAAGTAGGTGACCAGCACCGACACGAAAGCGATCAAGAGATAGACATGCAGGAACCTCTGCGAGCGGAAGCAACGCAGCGACTCGCAGTGTAGTGGCAAGGCGTAGATAATGAGCGTGATGAGTGCCCACACCTCTTTGGGGTCCCAGCTCCAGTAGCGTCCCCACGAAACATTGGCCCAGACGGCTCCGATGAAGATACCGATAGCCAGCAGTGCGACCGCTGGATAGAGAAGCAGTCTGCTGAGCGCCTCTAGGTGCGTCCCGATGGCAGGGCGACGTGACAGGATTAGCGCCATACAGCTATTGAGCATCATAAAGGCCAAGAGACTATACGCTATCATGATGACCAGCACATGAATGCTCAGTAGTGGCGAGTGAAGCACTGGCATCAGCGGAGTGATCTGAGGATTGCTTCCCCCGAAGGAGGCTACCAAGAGCGACAATCCGCCCATGAGTAGGCCAAAGGGAATCAGGACACGATGCTTGCGTCCCGTGAGTATGGTCAGCAGGAGCACGATCCAGGCTAAGGCTTGCATCGTCTCAAAGCCATTGCTCAAGGGCACATATCCCGAGACGATCCAGCGCAGGATCACCATCAGAGTGAGGTAGAGCATGCTAGCGTAGAGGATACCCCAGAAGCACCACTTGACCAGCGGAGGGTCTTGGAGCCGCCCCACGGAGAGCTGATAAGCGGTCCAGATGAAGAGCAAGATACCGACGGTGGCGAGGATCTTGGCGAGGAGTCCTATATAGGGCGACAGCTGATTATAGTAGATCTCTGAGCGAAAGCGTAGTGCCGAGGGGCAACTCTCACCGCCCTCCTTGAGCTGATACTGACGGAGCTTGACGAGGAAGTTTTGCGCCTCGTCCCATTGCTGCATGATGACCAGTTCGCTGAGGTAGTTAAAGCCCTTGCGCACGAATGTCCACTGATCTAGCGGCATCTCTGCGGGTAGATCGGTAGAGGCTGGATGGTACCACGCGATACTCCCATGGCTCTGTACAGGGAAGATCGCAAGCGACTCCCCTAGCCCTAATCTCTGTATCACCTGACACTTCTCATGCGCCTCAAAGAGCGCCTTGCGCCCAGGCTGGTCGGGGTGCTGTATGTAGTTATCCAGCAGAGACTCTAGACGGTAATTGCCCTGGAAATCAAAGAACTGACGATAGCTCACCCGCTGACCCTCGTAGCACTCGAGTAGCTTGCGGATGCTCCGATCTTTGATCCGTATCATCGGCTCATCGACCCAATTGTCGTAGTAAAAGATCCAACCCGCCAAGACTTGCTCAGCCGAAAGTCCTCGGTAGCTACTGCGTCCATAGAGTTTCTCGGTAAACTCCTGAGCGTAGGTTCCTAGCGGACAAACGCGATTATTGTATAGGATATGTAGTTCGCCCAAGCTTTTCGCCACATTGGCTGGGACCGTCTTGGGGAGAGGTGTCGCAGGTGCTTTTGCCTCTGCCGAGAGCGTACCACCAGCAAGGAGTATCAGGAGCATAGCCACGGGAGAGACGAGTGCCTGCTTGAGGAGCTGTCTCACCCGATGACGACGTGCGAACATGCCCCCGACGAGACTGATCGCTAGGAGCGCATAGCCTAGGTAAGAGATCGCTATACCCCACGGATCGTAAGCGACGGAGAGTATCGAGGAGGTCGTCTCTGGGTCGTAGCCTGACTGATAGAAGCGATAGAAACGGTAACGGAAGATGCGATTCATCGAGACCGCACCACGGAGGCTCTGCGACCGCTCCCCGTCCTGAATGATGAGATTGCTCTGGTAGTCTAGCGGGAATTGGGTCCCTGTGTAGTAGGTCAGGTCAAATCGCTCCAAAGCGACCTCAAAGGGGAGGGTCAGTGTCTCTCCCTGATCGCTCTGATAGCGATCCGTGGGGGTAGCACCCTCCTGGAGCTTAATACGTCCATGTATAGCGGTCCAGCTGGTCAGTCCTGCGCCCAGCAAGATGACCAGCAGTGAGACGTGGATCATCCAGATCCAGAAGCGTCGGTAGAGCTTAGCCCGTAAGATGTAAAGTAGTCCAGCACAGGAGAGTAGCACCCACAAGATGGTAAAGAGCGGGGAACCATACCAATGCTCCTGCACGAAGGGCGTACCGTAAAGCTTTTCAACCACAGTGGCTGCCGCAAGGACAGCCACCGTGATAAGTAGTAGTATGAAGGGGAGCTTGCGCCACACCATATTTATATAGTATCTAGTGTGTGAAGCTATACAGCGTTGATAAACTTGACAACCGCCTCACGATCCTTGCGGTCGAGCTTGCGAAACTTCTCTACGCTAAAGCGAGCATCACTATCCTTAGCACCGTGCCACATGATCGCCTCGATCACATTGCGCGCACGGCAGTCGTGCAGACGATCCTGATGTCCAGAAGCCTTCTGGCTCAGACCACGTCCCCAGAGCGGTGTGGTACGGCACCAACCTGTGCGGATATCGTTTTGCATGTAGAGCCGGTGCTGGATCAGGTCGGTATAGGGCCAGATCTTTTGCTTGGGATAGCGAGGCATAGCCTTCTTGCCACCCTCGGTCAGACCATACACATCCACAACAACATCGTCGCCCGTAGTCCAAGAGGGACGATGGCAAGTGGCACAGCCTATCTCGGTGAAGAGTTGCTTACCACGCTGTACATCGGGAGCATCTATATCTCTCGCAGCTGGCACCGCTAGACCACGTATCCACACCATCAAGTCGTAGCAAGCCTGTGCGTTCATCTCGACGGGGAGGTCTGTAGCTGTAAAGAAGTCGTAGATATCCTTTTCTACATTGCCAGTCTTCTTGCGATCTGGATAGTATTTGTAGAACTGTGCCTGCACCTCAGGATCTTTGCTAGCCGTTCGTGCGTAAGCCTCAGGTATGTAGAACTTACGAAACATCGGCGTGATGATATTGGTCACCTCCCATAGGCTCACATTGGCAGAGAGCTTGGTGAAGTCGCAAGCATAGTCAAAGCGCATCGGGTGACCTGCAGCGTCTACCCCCGTGGGAGCGAAGTCGTTGCCTGCCCAGATGGCGGGATTGAGCGGCGTGTGCGGAGCCTCCTTGATATACTGCTGACGTATATCCTCATCGCTGATCGCATCAAGCAGACCCGTACCATAGATACCGATAGTAGACTCAAGCGTGACAACCGCCTGATCAAGCGGGAAGGGCTTGCCTTTCACCTCTAGTGGTGAGTAGAGAGCCTCCGCAGGTAGGTGTACCTCAGGATAAATGAGGTCGTAGGTCTCGCCATCGTCAAACTTATTGCCCCACTCATCCGTATAGCTACGCCAGTCGATAGTCATCTTGTCAGCATCGATCATAGGCTTGAAGGGAGGCAGTGCGACAGTCATAGGCACTAAGCCGAGCGAGGTAGCCATATTCCCCTCTTTGTCAGTCACGATGATGAGACACCCATTGCCCATCTCCTCGCTATTGTAGCGTGTGATGCGCTTACCATGACCATAGCCAGGGTGACAAGCCTCACACGTTGTGCGATTATACAGCGGGCCCAGTCCCGTAAAGGTGAGACCAGGCACATCGCCAGCAGCGTGTGCTGTCTCAAAGCGACGCTCACCCTGCTTGAAGTTGGCATCTAGTCCAGCTAGTGCGATAGCCTCCGTGGGCTGCTCGAAGCAGGAGGAGGTGTTGTTGAAGGTAGTGCCGAGCTTACCGCCACTGTAGTACTCCTCGCTAAGCGTCTGAGGAGTGTCCGTCCCACAATCCTGCTGACAGGCTGTCAGACTGGTGAGGATGAGTGCTAGTAGAGCTAGCTGTGTAGTTAAGTGCTTCATAGGGATAAAGAGTTTGTGTGTATGTGTCTCCCCTCCCCTGACAGCTTATATCTATCATCATAATCTATTGCTCTGGCAAATGCTTGCTCAGGGGAGGGGTAGAATTAGAGAGAGTCTAGAGATTAGACTTTAGAAGTTAGAGATTAGATAGACTCAATGAAGGTAACGACAGCTTTGCGCTCCTCCTTGCTGAGCTTGCGAAACTTCTCGATCGGACGTCTCGCATCGCTGTTCTTAGCGCCGTGCCACATGATCGCCTCGATCACGGTACGTGCACGGCAATCGTGTAGACGGTCGCCAGCTCCTGTAGCCTTCATGCTGAGACCACGACCCCACAGCGGAGTGGTACGACACCAGCCTGTGCGGATGTTGTTCTTCATCTGTAGCTGGTGCTGGATCATGTCGGTGTAGGGCCAGATCTTCTGATGTGGGTAACGTGGCAGGAGATTGGCACGAGCCCCGACGAAGAAGTTGTTCGGATCACGGATCTGATCCTCGCCCGTAGTCCAGGTAGGACGGTGGCAGGTAGCGCATCCCATCTCCTCAAAGAGCTTCTTACCCTGTTGGAACTCTTTGCTATCCGCATCTCGTGCTGACGGGACGGCTAGTCCACGGTGCCATACCATAAAGTCAATGTACTCCTCGTCGGTCATATCGGCAGGGAGCTCGCTAGAGGTTAGGTAGTCGTAGATGTCCTTCTTGACATCCCCGCTCTTCCTCCACTCTGGATAGTAGGAGTAAAACTTTGCCTGTACCTCGGGGTCTTCGGAAGCGACCTTAGCATAGGCAGTAGTCATATAGTGGTAGCGACGATCGCTACGAGTCACGTTGGTGATGTTCCAGATAGCATTGGCTCCAGGACCATCCTGTATGCTACCACGTGTCAAGCCATAGGTGTAGCGGGGAAGGTACTTAGTGCCGTCGCCCTGCTTCTTATTGACGTAGTACCTAACGAAGTCGCCATTCTTCCACACGGTGGGGTTGAGGTTGGCGCCATGCTTCTCCTCCGTCTGATACTGAGCACGGAGGTCTTCGTCACTGATAGCATCGAGCAGACCCGTACCGTAGATACCGATGGTGCTCTCGAGACGGACGCGTAGATCGGAGTATGGGATGTCCTTGCCCTTGGCCTGCAGGGGTACGTAGAAGGCATCCTCCGGTATGGTCACCTCTGGGTAAATAAGGTCGTAGGTCTCGCCATCGTCAAACTTATTGCCCCACTCATCTGTGTAGGGGAGCCAGTCTATCTTGATCTTACGCTCATCAAGTGGTGCCTTAAAGGGAGGCGCAGCTTGC
>QWCE01004913.1_pt1 | contig 12712 bp, 8 predicted proteins | sample 1972531 | NCBI WGS metagenome assembly QWCE01 (sample SAMN09866716, study PRJNA288562) | Human gut metagenome isolate term4_stool, whole genome shotgun sequencing... | reverse complement strand
CAGAATATACCAGAATGGAACGATAATAAGAACGATAGATCTGAGTGCAGTAGAAGAGCCTTACCAGTTTACCATCTGTGGAGCAGACGGTGAGGAAAATACGATAGAAGTAAAGAACGGAGAAATAGGTATGATCTCTGCAAACTGCAGGGATCAGATATGTGTAAAGATGGGATTCATCCATTCTGCGGCGATGCCCGTGACCTGTCTTCCGAATCATATTGTGATTGAGGTCGGAAGCAGCTCTGAGGAAAATGAACCCGATGGAGTGGCATACTAAAGACAGAACCGGATGAGGTAAAGAAATAGAGAATATTAAGGATTGACAATGCAATTCACAGCATGATATAATAAAATATATACAATATATAAAGACTGTGACGAAGACAGTAGCCGTTATAGGAACGTGACAGAGAGCCTGGCAGGGTGGGAACAGGTATTAGTACTATTATGGTGAAAATCACTTCTGAGTTTCCGCCTGAACGCAGCAGCAGTAGGGCAGGACGTAGAACCGGCGTTAACGGAAATCATATAACCTGAGTAATTCAGAGTATGAGTGTAACAGGTGGTAACGAGAATTAACCTCGTCCTTTTACAGGACGGGGTTTTTATATTTTTATGGAAAATCATAAGATTTTTCCGGTATAAGGAGGTAAAAATGTTATACGAAAAAGTTTCCGCAGACATGAATTTTGTGGAAAGAGAAAAGAAAACAGAAAAATTCTGGAAAGATAATGACATCTTCAGAAAAAGTATGGAAAACCGCAAGGAAGGAGAAACCTATACTTTCTATGACGGCCCTCCGACGGCAAACGGAAAGCCGCATATCGGTCATGTGCTTACCAGAGTAATCAAGGATATGATACCGAGATACCGTACCATGAAGGGCTACATGGTACCGAGAAAAGCCGGATGGGACACACATGGACTCCCGGTTGAAATCGAAGTCGAAAAGAAGCTCGGACTGGATGGGAAAGACCAGATTGAAAATTATGGATTAGAGCCATTTATCAAAGAATGTAAGGAATCCGTATGGAAATATAAGGGGATGTGGGAAGATTTCTCAGGAACCGTAGGTTTCTGGGCAGATATGGACAACCCGTATGTAACTTATGACAATAATTTTATCGAATCTGAATGGTGGGCTTTGAAAGAAATCTGGAAGAAAGGTCTGCTTTACAAAGGATTTAAGATTGTACCTTACTGTCCGAGGTGTGGAACACCGTTATCTGCACAGGAAGTGGCACAGGGTTACAAGACCGTCAAAGAACGCTCTGCCATCGTAAGATTTAAGGTAAAGGGCGAGGACACATATTTTCTTGCATGGACAACGACTCCATGGACCCTTCCGTCAAACGTTGCACTCTGCGTAAATCCGGATGAAACTTATGCGTTAGTAAAGGCTGCAGATGGTTATACTTATTATATGGCATCCGCACTTTTAGATACCGTACTCGGCAAACTGGCAGTAAAAGCAGATGAAGAAAATGGTGTGGAAGCAAAGCCAGCATATGAAGTATTGAAGACCTTCAAGGGAAAAGAACTTGAATACAAAGAATACGAGCCATTATTTGTCTGTGCAAAGGACGTGGCAGACAAGCAGAACAAGAAAGGCTTCTTTGTGACCTGTGATAACTATGTTACTATGACAGACGGTACCGGTATCGTACACATCGCGCCGGCATTTGGTGAAGATGATGCCAATGTTGGAAGAAATTATGACCTTCCGTTTGTACAGTTTGTAAATGGTAAGGGGGAACTTACAGAGGAAACCCCATTCGCCGGATTATTTGTGAAGAAGGCAGACCCGGAAGTAATCAAAAACCTGGATGCCAGAAACCAGCTCTTCGAAGCACCGCAGTTTGAACATGAATATCCACACTGCTGGAGATGTGATACACCACTTATCTATTATGCAAGGGAATCATGGTATATCCGTGAAACCGCAGTAAAAGATGACCTTATCCGCAACAACAATACCGTAAACTGGATTCCGGAATCCATTGGAAAAGGACGTTTCGGAAACTGGCTGGAGAACATTCAGGACTGGGCAATTTCCAGAAACCGTTACTGGGGAACACCGTTAAATATCTGGGAATGTGAATGCGGACATCAGGAATGTATCGGAAGCCGTGCAGAACTGGCTGAACGTGCAGGAGATCCGAAGGCTGCAGAAGTAGAACTGCACAGACCATACATCGATGAAGTGACATTGACATGTCCGGACTGCGGAAAGACCATGCACAGAGTACCGGAAGTAATCGACTGCTGGTTTGATTCCGGGGCAATGCCTTTTGCACAGCATCATTATCCGTTTGAAAACAAAGAATTATTTGAACAGCAGTTCCCGGCACAGTTCATTTCCGAGGCTGTGGATCAGACCAGAGGATGGTTCCATTCCCTGATGGCAGAATCCACACTGTTATTCAACAAAGCACCATATGAGAATGTTATCGTTCTGGGGCATGTACAGGATGAAAACGGACAGAAGATGAGTAAGTCAAAGGGAAATGCAGTAGATCCGTTTGAAGCATTGAATACACATGGGGCAGATGCGATCCGCTGGTATTTCTATATCAACAGTGCGCCATGGCTTCCAAACCGCTTCCACGACAAGGCAGTTACGGAAGGACAGAGAAAGTTCATGGGTACATTATGGAATACTTATGCATTCTATGTACTCTATGCAAATATTGATGAGTTTAATCCGTTAAACTACACACTGGAATATGACAAACTTCCGGTTATGGATAAATGGCTGCTTTCCAAGCTGTACAGTGTAATTGGTGAAGTGGACAATAATCTTGAAAATTACAGAATTCCGGAAGCTGCAAGAGCATTACAGGATTTTGTGGATGAGATGAGTAACTGGTATGTAAGACGTTCCAGAGAACGTTTCTGGGCAAAAGGAATGGAACAGGATAAGATCAACGCCTACATGACATTGTACACCGCACTGGTGGAAATCAGCAAGGCTGCAGCACCAATGATTCCATTTATGACGGAAGATATTTACCAGAACCTTGTCAGAAATATTGATAAGAATGCACCGGAAAGTATTCATCTGTGTGACTTCCCGACCGTAAAGGAAGAATGGATCGACAAAGAACTGGAAGACAATATGGAAAGAGTTCTGGACATTGTTGTTATGGGACGTGCGTGCCGTAACGAATCCAATATCAAGAATCGTCAGCCAATCGGACAGATGTATGTAAAAGCAGGATTTGATTTGCCTGATTTCTATAAAGATATCATTGCAGATGAGCTGAATGTAAAGAACGTAGAGTTCACAGATGATGTGAGAAACTTTACAACGTATGTATTTAAGCCACAGTTAAAGACGGTAGGACCAAAATACGGCAAACAGCTTGGGGCAATTAGGACATATCTTGCAGGACTCGATGGAAATGCAGCCATGGATGAACTCGAAGCACAGGGTGCATTGAAATTTATCGCAGGCGACGTGGAAGTAGAGCTTACAAAAGAAGATCTGCTGATTGAAATGACACAGATGGAAGGCTATGTATCACAGAATGACCATGGAATCACGGTCGTAATGGATACCAATCTGACACCGGAACTTCTGGAAGAAGGATTTGTGAGAGAAATTATCAGTAAGATTCAGACCATGAGAAAAGAAGCCGGATTTGAAGTAATGGATAAAATCAATATCTATGTGGATAAGAATGATAAGGTTATTGAAATTTTACAGAGAAATAAAGAAGAAATTACATCAGAAGTGTTGGCAAATGAGGTAATTTTTGGTAAAATAAATGGGTACTGTAAAGAATGGAACATTAATGGAGAAAATGTAGAACTTGGTGTTGAGAAACAGTAAGTGAAAGTATGCGGAGGTCATGGGACGGTCCCGGCACACGATTTTGCCGGGGACTGTTTTATGACATTATAGGAGGTATCGTATGGCAGAATTGGGAACATTCTCAAAGGAAGAATTTAAGAAACAGGTAAAGGATTATGTAAAGGTAGTTTCAAGAAAGACAATCGAAGAAGCATCGGATTTGGATATTTACACAGGTGTTGCTTATGGTCTGAAGGATGTTATCATCGACCAGTGGATTGCAACTCATAAGGAATATGAGAAGAAAGATGCAAAGACAGTATATTATCTTTCTATGGAATTCTTAACAGGACGTGCACTCGGAAATATTATTATCAATTTATCCGCCTGCAAGGAAATCAAAGAAGCGATTGAAGAATTAGGACTGGATCTGAACGTAATAGAAGATCAGGAGCCGGATGCAGCACTTGGAAATGGTGGTCTGGGAAGACTGGCAGCATGCTTCCTTGATTCTCTGGCAACACTCGGTTATCCGGCATATGGCTGTGGAATCCGTTATAAATACGGTATGTTCAAGCAGAAGATCGTGGACGGATATCAGGTGGAAGTACCGGATGAATGGTTAAAGAACGGTAATCCGTTTGAAGTAAGAAGAGAAGAATACGCGTGTGAAGTTAAGTTCGGCGGCTACACAAGATGGGTAAAAGGCGAAGACGGAAGAGAAAGAGTTGTTCAGGACGGTTATCGTTCCGTAAGGGCAGTACCATATGATCTTCCTATCGTAGGATATGGCAATAACGTGGTAAATACTTTAAGAATCTGGGATGCAGAACCGGTTCAGCACTTTGTACTGGATTCCTTTAACAAAGGTGATTATATCAAGGCAACAGAGGAAGAATCCCTGGCAAAGAACATAGTAGAAGTATTATATCCTTGTGATGACCATTATGCAGGTAAGGAATTAAGACTGAAACAGCAGTATTTCTTCGTATCCGCAAGTGTACAGACAGCCATTAAGAAATACCTTGATAATCATGATGATGTACGTAACCTTCCTGAAAAAGTAGTATTCCAGCTGAATGATACACATCCGACCATCTGTGTGGCAGAATTGATGAGACTGCTGATGGATGAGTATGATCTTACCTGGGATGAAGCATGGGCAGTCACAACAAAATGCTGTGCATACACAAACCATACAATCATGGCAGAAGCTTTGGAAAAATGGCCAATCGAACTGTTTTCAAAACTCCTTCCAAGATGTTATCAGATTATAGAAGAGATTAACAGAAGATTCCAGCTTGAAATCTCGGCAAAATATCCTGGAAATCAGGAAAAACAGAAGAAGATGGCGATCATTTATGATGGTCAGGTCAAGATGGCAAATCTTGCTATCTATGCAGGATTCTCTGTAAATGGTGTTGCAAGACTTCATACAGAGATTCTGAAGAATCAGGAATTAAAAGATTTCTATGAAATGATGCCGGAGAAATTCAATAATAAGACAAATGGTATTACACAGAGAAGATTCCTTCTTCATGGCGATCCGTTGCTTGCAGAATGGGTATCAGGAAAGATTGGTTCCGAATGGATCACAGATTTAAGCCAGATTAAGAAGCTTGAAATCTATGCAGACGATCCAAAATGCCAGGCAGAATTCATGAATATCAAATATCAGAACAAACTGCGTCTGGCTAAGTATATCAAAGAACATAACGGTATCGATGTAGATCCTCGTTCCATCTTTGATGTACAGGTTAAGAGATTACATGAATATAAGAGACAGCTCTTAAATATCCTTCATGTTATGTATCTGTACAATCAGATCAAGGAACATCCGGAGATGGATTTCTACCCAAGAACATTTATCTTTGGTGCAAAGGCGGCAGCAGGATACCGCAGGGCAAAACTTACCATCAAACTGATTAACAGCGTGGCAGATGTAATCAACAATGATAAGTCCATCAATGGCAAGATCAAGGTTGTATTCATTGAGAACTACAGAGTATCCAACGCAGAGTGGATTTTTGCAGCAGCTGATGTCAGCGAGCAGATTTCAACAGCCAGCAAGGAAGCATCCGGAACAGGTAACATGAAGTTCATGTTGAACGGTGCTTTAACACTGGGAACAATGGATGGTGCCAATGTGGAAATCGTAGAAGAAGTAGGTGCGGAAAATGCATTTATCTTTGGGCTTTCTTCTGATGAAGTTATTAACTACGAGCAGCATGGCGGTTATGATCCGATGGAAATCTTTAACAACAACATGGATGTGAGAAAAGTTCTCATGCAGTTAATCAACGGTACTTATGCACCGGACGATTCAGAAAGATTCCGTGAAATCTATGATTCCCTGCTTACCAATAAATACGGCAGACCGGATGTATACTTCATCCTGAAAGACTTCGTATCTTATGCAGAAGCACAGAAGAAAGTGGAAGAAGCATACAAGAACGAAGCCGGCTGGGCAAAATCAGCACTTTTAAATATTGCAAATGTAGGAAAATTCTCTTCAGACAGAACGATTGAAGAATATGTAAGAGATATCTGGCATCTGGAAAAAGTAAAAGTAGACATGGATAATGTAGAAGAATAATAAAATACAGGAAAGAGGAAGTTGCTTTAATGGAAACATTGAGGCGGGCTGCCTCTTTTTTTTCGGACATAGATATGGTACAATTAATATAGTATTCAAAATGAAGAGCATGGAAGAAGAATTTGGCGAAAGCAGGTGGAGCAGTGAAAAAGATAGTCAGTATTGGAAACCAGGGATTTGAAGATATCAGGATAAATGATAATTTTTATGTGGATAAGACGGCATTTATAAAGGAATGGTGGGAAGCAAGGGATATCGTTACTTTAATTACCAGACCGCGCCGGTTTGGTAAAACATTAAATGTGGATATGCTGAAATGTTTCTTTTCCAACAAATACGCAGGGAGACAAGATTTGTTTGAGGGACTTTCCATTTGGGAAGAAGAGAAATACCGGAAGCTGCAGGGAGAATACCCGGTGATATCCCTGAGTTTTGCAGATGTGAAACAGACAAATTATATCGATGCCGTAAAAATGATAAAATTTATCATTTCAGATGCTTTCAGGGAATACAGAGATATTATGCAGAGTGACAGATTTACAGAAACAGACAGGCAGCGGTTTGAAATGGTAAATCCAACGATGGATGACGTGACAGCACAGAGAGCCTTAAAGGAACTGGGAGGTTATCTGGAAACTTATTATGGCAGAAAAGTCATTCTGTTTCTGGATGAGTATGACACTCCGATGCAGGAGGCATATGTCGGCGGATACTGGGATGAATTTACCGCTTTTATCCGCAGTCTGTTCAACTCAACATTTAAGACAAATCCATATCTGGAACGTGCTATTATGACAGGTGTTACCAGAGTTTCTAAGGATATGTCATATCCCTGTCAAGGGTATGACCTGCGCCCGCATCAGCGGGCTTCCTTTTTGGAATCGATTTTTTCGGATTTGAATAATCTGAAAGTAATTACCACTACATCCAACTGCTATGAACAGTGTTTTGGTTTTACGGAGCCGGAAGTTTTTGAGGCATTGGACAGTTTTGGACTTTCGTCTCAAAAGCAGGCAGTGAAACAATGGTATGACGGATTTATCTTTGGAAATCATAAAGATATCTATAATCCGTGGTCTATTACGAATTTTCTGGGAGAGCAGAAGCTGAAAGCTTACTGGGCAGCGACAAGTTCTAATCATCTTGTTGACAGAATTATCCGAACTGCTTCTTCTGAGGTCAAAGAACAGATGGAAGACCTCCTGGAGGGAAAAGAAGTCGTGGTTACTTTTGATGAACAGATTGTGTTTAATCAGTTGGAGCAAAATGAATCTGCTATCTGGAGTCTTCTGATGGCGAGCGGATATCTCAAACCGGAACAGGTGGAATATCGCGGGGAGTTAATGAAACCATGGTACCATTTAAAAATTACTAATTTGGAAACCCGCGTTATGTTCTTTGAGATGTTTGCCGGATGGTTTCAGAATAAAGATGCGTCTTACAGTCATTTCATGCAGGCACTGGTTCAGGATGATCTGGAAGCCATGAATTACTTTATGAACCGCATGACAAATGCAACATTCAGCTACTTTGACGTGGGAGGAGATGGATATCAGCAGCCGGAGAAATTCTATCATGGATTTGTCCTTGGCCTGATGGCAGAACAGACGGAAAACTATGTGATAAAATCAAACCGGGAGAGTGGATTCGGAAGGTACGATATTATGATGCTTCCGAAAAAAGAAGCACTTCCGGGAATCATTATGGAATTTAAAGTTCGGAGCAGCAGAAAAGAAAAATCTCTCGAAGAAACGGTTGGAGCAGCTTTACAGCAGATAAAAGAGAGAAATTATGATGCGGAACTGCTCTCTCTTGGCATTCCGGAAGAACGAATCCGGCATTATGGATTTGCGTTCGATGGAAAAAATGTACTGATTGGGAGCGATGGGGAAAATATACAATATTAATATATTTTCTGTGAGTTTTCAAAATTTTATAATTTCGTGTATAAATAGAACGAATGAAACACAATATATAATTGTGTTTCATTCGTTCTATTTATATTATCGGTACAATGGAAAAATACTTTAGATATTTTTTTATAAATTTACATTTAAAAATACAGTATCTTTGTCATCTTGTTCAATTCCCAGATATCGTTTGGTTATCTGATAGGATGAGTGATTATATATGTTCATTAATAAGGCAGGCTGAACACCCTGCTTCCAGGCATGATATCCAAAGGTTTTACGCAGTGAATGACAGCTTACATTTTCCGGAAATCCGGCAAAAATGGCAGCCTTTTTTATAATACGGAATGCCTGGCAGCGGCTGAGCGGAGAATTTGTGCCTTTTCTGCTGCGAAACAGGTAACTGTTTTTGGTAAGTGAATTTCCGGTTTGTGAAAATATTAAAAACTCTGATAAAACACGGTTTAACTGCTGATTTATGACAATACGGTTTGGTTTTCCGGTTTTTTTTTCTTTTATTTCTATATGGTCTAATAGTTTAAGCGTATCAAAATCATAAACATCTCCCCATTTTATATGAAGAATATCATTAATACGCAGAGCAGTATTCAAACCCATAATAATTAATGTGTAATTGCGGAAATTACATTCGGTATCCCTGTAGTAATTTTTAAATGTCTGAAGTGCGTGTAAATCTCTGATTGGTTGTGTAGTATTCATTTTTTAGTCCTTTCTGTGTTTTGAATGAAACTCAATTATATATTGAGTTTCATTCGTGTAAACAGGAAGGAGGAAAAGACAAGGATGTTAAGACTTACTGTTGGAATTGAAGACTATATCCAGATCAATGAGGATATAAAAATTATTTTTCTGGGCGGCAGTCAGAAGAATATGCGGGTAATGATTGATGCACCCAAAGAAGTAAAAATAGCAAGAGGAAAAGCTATTAAAAAACGTCTGGAAGAAAAAACTTCACAATAGGTATTAACTGGTTTGTTTTGGATGGAAGATACAGGAAGAGGCCCTCTGTTAAAACAGAAAAAACAGATTAGTTTATATATATTTATTGATCTGTAAACGGAGTTACAGATTTATCACAAGGAGGTAATTTATTATGGTAGTACAGCACAATTTAACTGCGATGAACGCAAACAGAATGTTAGGAATCACAACAAATGCACAGTCTAAGGCAACAGAAAAGTTGTCATCCGGATATAAGATTAACAGAGCCGCAGATGACGCAGCAGGTCTTTCCATTTCCGAAAAGATGAGAAAGCAGATTCGTGGACTGGATAAGGCTTCTTCTAATGCGGAAGATGGTGTATCAGCAGTGCAGACAGCAGAAGGTGCTTTGACAGAAGTACATTCCATGCTTCAGAGAATGAATGAACTGGCAGTCCAGGCATCAAATGGAACGAATTCATCCACTGATCGTCAGGCAATTCAGGATGAAATTTCACAGCTGACAACAGAAATCGACAGAGTAGCGGAAACAACCAAATTTAATGAAAGTTATCTGCTTAAAGGCGATAATGCAAAAACAAAGAATGTATACATGGAAGGTCATGATGCAGGATTAAAAGGTACATTAACAGACAATTCAACATCAGCCACATTTACTGTAAAAGGCGGAGATTTGGATGCAGGAAAATCTGTGACAATTGGTGGAAAAGAGTATACAATAGGAGCATCTGTTGATGAAGCCAAGAAAATGCTTGGTACAACATATGATGGATCAGTTAAGGCAAAAATTAATGGTGTGGAATATACATTAGTAGCTGATGGAGATGAAGATAAAACTGCTAATAAATTAAAGAAGGGTACGATAGAAGACATGATTAAAAATGGTGGTGTTACTGTCGAGGCTGGTGGAAAATCAGCTACAGTTTTAACGGATGCTAACACCGATGGCATAGATGATAATGATTCTTCTGTTATAACAGCAGCAAAAGCAGTCGAACTGATGACGACTGAGCTTACAGCGGCAAATAACATCGGAACAGTTGATCATGCGGCAACAGTAGCAGCAGGTGGAGCTTATGATGCAACAAATGGTGTAACATTTACTATTACAAAAGGTTATGCAACAGTAGCAGATAAATTATCCTTTAATCTGCATGTTGGATCTGATGCCGATATGACAAATAAGATCACGGTTGAAATTGAAACCATGAGTGCGAAAAATCTTGGAATCAAGGGATTAAATGTAGCAGATGAAACAGGTCTTGGTGCTACTTATGCAGTAGATGCAATAGCAGATGCAGTACAGAAGGTTTCAGAACAGCGTTCTGCTCTTGGTGCAGTACAGAACAGATTAGAGCATACCATTGCAAATCTTGATAATGTAGTTGAAAATACTACATCAGCAGAATCCCGTATTCGTGATACTGACATGGCAGAAACAATGGTTGAATACAGCAAGAACAATATTCTTGCACAGGCTGGACAGTCTATGCTCGCACAGGCAAATCAGTCAAATCAGGGTGTACTGTCATTACTTCAGTAAGGAAAAATACAATCAATATTTGAACAGCAGAGGGCAGCGGTTGAAACGCTGCCCTTTTTCCCACTTTAGATATTTTCTACAACAAAATCCTTCATAATTTGCTAATCATAAATTTAAAATTGCAAAAATCGTTAATAAGGTATATAATATGCTTATGATGATAATTAAGAAAGGAAATGTTGGAGAATGAATATGAGAGAAAAAGCAGAGAAGGGACAACCGATGACGATACGGACGAGTATCAGACGGAGCAATATGGTAATCATGCTGATTGTAGGAGTGATGATTATATGCAACGCGATTAATCTGTATCTGATTTACCACTATATGAACGAATTAAAGGCTGTTCTGGATGGAACGGCATCAGCCGCATTGTCATCGGAAGAAGCGCATTATTTTAATCTGTTAGAAACCAGAGTAGTGACGGCCATGTTTACGAATCTGATTCTGGCAGCAGTTGTATGGGTATTTATACGCAAATCGGCGGAGAAGCTTGCAGATAAGATAGCACATCCGGTTTCAGTAGTTGTAAACTGGGCTTCCGCACTGGCACTTGGTTCGGCTCAGCTTGAGTTTGACGAGGAACAGTCCGATCTGGTGGAAACCAATGAGATGGTAGATGCATTTAAGAAGATGGCGGCAAGTATCCAGGAGAATGTCCATGTTGTACAGAGAGTTGCCGAAGGTGATATGACAGCCTTTGTTAATATCAGATCTTCACAGGACAGCCTTGCAAAGAGTCTGTATAAGATGGTGCAGACAAATGACCTTATGTTTAATGAGATCACACAGATTGCAAATGAAGTTGCCGAAGGTGCGACCGATATTGCAGAGGCAAGCGGAGCATTGGCAGAGAGTTGTACGGCACAGGCGCATACGATTTCAGATTTTAAGGTGGCTGTAGAAAATACAGGTAATTTATTAAGAGAGAATACTTCACGCCTGTCCCATTCACAGGAGATCTCAGCAGAGATTAAGCATGAAGTGGCAGAAAGTAAGGAAAAGATGGAAGAACTTCTGTCATCCATGACCGATATCACAGAGGCATCCAGAAAGATATCCACTGTTATCCAGACGATTGAGGAAATTGCGGACCAGACAAACCTGCTTGCACTGAATGCATCGATTGAAGCTGCCAGGGCAGGAGAAGCCGGAAAAGGATTTGCTGTTGTTGCAGGAGAAGTAGGAGCACTTGCGGCACAGAGTGCAGATGCAGCGGTACAGAGCCGCGCCCTGATTGAAGATACGATTTCCAAAGCTGCAAGAGGAAATGAGATATCGAAGCAGACATCGCTTACCTTTGACAAGATTGTGGACAGCATGGATGATATCTATCGAGTAACAGAGGAAATCAACCAGGCAGGTAAGGAACAGAGCAGCCAGCTTGATGTTATTGAGAAGGATATCCGTGAGATCGCAGAAGCTGTGGATGGAAATGCCGCAGCGAGCGAAGAAACAGCGGCATCCAGCGATATGCTGACGAAGAGTGCGGATGAACTGAGAGAAGCTATGAGTAAGTTCAATCTTCGTAAGAGAGAGCCCGGAAAAGCTTATATTCCACCGGAAAAGATGCATGATGAAGAATTCATAAGAGAAGCACAGGCAAATTATGAGAAGGCAGTAAAAGAAGGACTTGTTAAATAAACATAAGATAATGGCACAAAACGGGCAGTGAAGGTTGCCTGCTTTGTGCCACTTTTTCTATAAGCAGGGAAGGTATTCCCTATGATGAAGCAACAGGTAATCAGGTACGTTATTGGAGGGAAACGGGTATCGATCATCTGATAAAATGTGGGAAAAGACCTGTTGACTTATCGTTGTATTATAATATATGCGTGGTTTGGCGGAAGGTGCGTTAATTTTCATCAAAATTCAGATAATCAAGCGGATCGGCAGGTTCT
>QWCE01004910.1_pt1 | contig 12719 bp, 9 predicted proteins | sample 1972531 | NCBI WGS metagenome assembly QWCE01 (sample SAMN09866716, study PRJNA288562) | Human gut metagenome isolate term4_stool, whole genome shotgun sequencing... | reverse complement strand
GACGAATCCATAGCTGCATAGGTTACGATCACTTCGCCATTTCCGGTTTCTGTCACCTTTTCAATCAGTAAGGAGGCTGTCACATCCCCGTCATGGGAATCGTAAGCGGTTACGCCTTCCAGCAGCTGATCGGTATCTGTGCCGATTGTATAGGTCTGCTTGGTATCCGGCAGTGTGATCACCGGCGCTGTCCGGTCCATTTGTAAGTAGAAGAATGTGCAAAGCGCAATTAAAGCTGCATCTGCAATAAAAAATCCGATGGTCAGACCTTTTGTACTCATTTTGCATCCTCCTTTTCTCCCGTGTTCTGTTCCGGTACAGCAGTTTCTGTCTCAGCAGCTGTCGCGTCGGTTTTGGAGCCCGCATCCAGCGGCAGCTCACCCTGTGCTTCGTCTGCACCATCCTGTCCGTGGCCGTAATAGTTGCCATAGTAATGGCCATAATATTTTCCATAATAAGGATTCTTTTTGGTGTTGACCTTGTTCAGGACACATCCAAGAATCCGGCAGCCTACCTTGTCCAGCTGTTCTTTTACATTCTGAGCAAATTTGTAGCTGATGGCTCCGCTTTCGACAACGAGTACCGTTCCATCGCAGATCGCACCTGCAACCGCGCCGTCGATGACGCTGCCAAGGGGCGGGGTATCTACGATGACATAATCGTATTGCATCCGCAGCACTTCCAGCATATTTTTGAACGCATCGCCTCCCAGAAGCTCACTGGGGTTGGGCGGTACAGGTCCTGCAAAAATAATATCGAAATTGTTGACGTTGGTTCTGCAGCATACATCGTCCAGTTCCATCTGTCCGCTCAGGTAATGGGACAGTCCGTATTTTTCACGGTTTGCTTTATAACGGCCCCGCAGTACTGATTTTCGCAGATCTGCGTCAACCAGAATCGTCTTCTTGCCGCTTTCTGCAAGGGACAGGCATAACTGGAAGGAAACGCTTGTCTTTCCTTCGTTTGGCGTACAGCTGGTCAGGGAAATCACTTTGACATTTTTTCCCGCAAAGCTCAGATTGGTACGCAATGTTTTATAGGCTTCTTTTGTTCTGAAATCCAGACGCTCGATGGAGCGAATTATTACGTTCTGCATATTTCCCTGTCACCTCACTTTCCGCTTGTCGCTTGTTTTTTATATTTTTTCTTTTTCTTCTTGCTTTCAACTTCATTCAGCGGAATCATCGCAAGGGTGGAAATTCCAAGATATTTTTCCACATCCTCTTCCGTCTGAATCGTATCGTTCATCAGGTGGGAAAGGATGATGATGGCTGCTACAATCAGGATACCAAGCATTCCGCCCAACACCGTGTTCTTTCCGACGGAGGGGCTCGCCTTATGGGTCGGTACGTTTGCAGTTTCTACGATATTCACTGTTTCGATATCCATAACGTTGCGGATATGGGTCGAGGCTGTTTCACGGATTGCATTAGCAATTTTCATTGCCGCAACCGGATTGCTGTCCGTCACTGTAATGGAGATTACTCGGGTGTCTGCGGGCGTGCTCACTGTAACCTTACCGCTTAACTGCTCATAACTTAACGGCAGATTCAACTGCTCGATCACCGCTTCCAGTACGAAACGGCTTTTGATCAGCTCCGAATAGTCCTTAACCAGCTGCGTGCCTGCCTGCAGGTCGCTGTAGGTTACATTTGTGTTGCTACTGTCCTGTTTGTTCAGGATATAGATTTTTGTTACAGACTGATACGTGGGCGTCATCAGGAATTTGCTTCCCCCAAAGGCCAGAAGTGCTGTAAACAGTCCCACTGCAATCATCAGCGGAAGCTTTCTCCAGAGTACCCAAAAAAGTTCTACCAGATCGATTTCGGTTTCCTCGTTGCTTCTCTGGTTTTGATTTTCCATGTCTCGTTCCCCTTTTTCTATTCGATGTCTTCCATATCTGTATTGTCCAGAATGTGTGCTGCGTTTTTGTAGAGCAGACGTGCCGCATATTCCGGGCTGCAGTGTCTTTGCAGCCATGAGGCCCCTTCCGCCATCGATACAGACCGGTCTCCCTCTGCTCTGTGGGCGTCCGTTCCTATCAGATCTGCAAGCTCTTCTTTTATCAGGCTGCGTGCTGTGCGTTTTAGCTGTCCGCCCAGCAGTCCCGGCAGCTCTCCTGCGTTGATCTGGATTCGGCAGCCCATGTCCTTTAATTCTTCGACCCGGTTGAAATCCTTTACCACGTTCCGATAGCGCTCGGTGTGGGCGACAATCGGCCGGTAGCCCTCGCAGAGTAGGTCATACAGGCAGTTGCGGATGTACGCCCATTCTTCGTCCGGCGAAAATTCGGTCAGAATATAATCCGATCCGGCGAGGGTTCCCGCCTTGCCCTGTTTTAGCAGCTCGATGGTATCCATACAGCAAAAAATCTCACCGCCGCTGTAAAGTCTGATGTCAATTCCGTTTTCTTTCGCAGCCTGCTGCAGCTTCTGTGTCCGTTCCAGTGCAGAAGCAGCGGTAATGCTGCGTCTGTTCGGTTTCTGATGCGGAGTCAGGATAACTGCTGCAGCGCCCTGTTTTACTTCCTGGCGCAGCATCGCCAGGCTCTCTTCCAGATTTCTCGCGCCGTCATCCACCTCCGGCAAAATATGACAGTGAACATCTATGTACTGATTTTTCTTCTCCGGCATCTCAGGCCTCGCTTCCGGAGTCTTTTTCGCTGTCCGAACTGCTTTCTGCTGTCTCCGGTACTGTCTCGTATTCTGCTGCAGCTTCCGCCTGTGCTGCCCGAAGTCCATCGGCAAACAGCCACAGCATCCGCAGGCAGTAATCCTGTACAACCTGAGGCATCCCGTCGAGTCCTCGCATCAGCTGTTCTTCCTGACTTACCGCGGATTTTTTCTCTTCTTCACCATAAATCAGCGTATCCAGACTCACTCCATACAAGCGGGACAGGTTAATCAGTGTTTCCACACTCATGCCGCAGGTTCCCCGCTCGATATCCGCATAATATTTGTTGACGACACCGAGCCGCTCTGCCACCAGCTCTCTGCTCCAGCCGAGCTCAACCCTACGGGAGCGCAGCCGCTCTCCGGCAGCGATCCGGTCATATGCCGGCTTCTCCTGCTTTCTCTTCATTTTGTCCCCCACTTGTTTCTTCTTCATCCTAACGTATTTCTACTCCGGCAATTATGTTTTTTGTCGAAATTACAAACTTCTTGCCAGCTATTTTATTATACCATCTAACGTCTTCTTTACAAGCAGGCAACGCGGCAAATATTTATGCCATTTTTTTAAGATTTCTATTAAAAGTGTTAAAAATTGATATAAAATCTCCCCTTGTATCTCGTATTTCGGGTTCTTTCCTTCCGAATTGATATGTTTTTCCAGAAATCCCGTTCGCCTGAATATTCTCTGTTTTCCCATTATTTTCCGGTTTTTACCCCCCCTAAGCAAATAAAATACAGTCATTTTTATATTGTTATATCGTTTGTTCTCCGTTTTCCATTTTCAGGATTCGTTTAAATGTTTGTTTCTGTTCGTTTTATAGTTTGTCTTGCTTTTTCTGCAGTCTTTTCCCTTTTATTACGCAAACGTTTTTTCGTATTTTTTAGTTCTATATGACTTATTTTTGTCCACTCCGACTTGTTTCTATTTTCACTTTTTTCTTTCCAACATACACCTGTATCGCGCCGACCTCCGCCGTGGAATACCAGCGGATTTCCCGCTCTTCCAGGCGTTTCAGCGTTTCCGGCGCCGGATGCCCGTACCGGTTGTTTTTGCCGCAGGAAATCAGGACCAGCTCCGGCTGTGCCAAATCCAGCAGTGCTTCTCCCGTCGCGTTGGACGCGCCGTGGTGCCCGGCGTCGAGGATGGTGCAGCGGAGGGGATTTTGCGCAGCAGGCTGGGTTGACGGCGCACACGGAAGTGCCTGCTCCTGCCCAGCGGGCCGGGTTGACGGTGCACACGGGAGTGCCTGCCCCTGCCCAGCGGGCCGGGTTGACGGCACACACGGGAGTGCCTGTTCCTGCGCAGCGGGCTGGGGCTGCTCCACGGCGGGTCGCACCTGCTCTACCAGCCAGTCTTCGCCGCTCTTTTCCAGATCTCCGGTCAGCAGCATCTGAAAATCGCCCTGTGACAGGCGCAGCACCAGCGACGCATCGTTGCGATCCTCCGGCACTTTTTTCGCATAGGGGTGCAGGCAGGAGATCTGCAGCGCGCCATCGGTCATGTGCTCTCCCGCAGAAAGGTATTCCACGGAGACCTCCGCCTCTTCGATCTGCTGCAGCAGCGTTTCCAGCACTTCATCCTTCAACGCCACATCCGGCAGAAAAATGCGCCGGATTTTGACCCGGCTGCTTTTCGACCACTCCAACAGCTCCCCTACCGCGCTGATGTGGTCTTCATCCCAGTGCGTGATAAAAATTCCTTCCACGCTCCGCGTCCCGATATATTTCAGCCATGGAATAATCTGGTACTGTCCGGTCTTTTTCTTCGACGTACTTCCGGCATCCACCAGATATACATGATGCTCCCGGGTTTCGATTCCAACGCACTCTCCCTGCCCGACGTCCAGCATCGTGACGTTCAGTTCGCCCGGCAGGCGGATCAGGAAAATCCCCATCAGACACACAGCTGCTGCAAGCCGGAGGTGCGGACGGAGTTTTTTGCCTGACACAGCCAAAGCAATCAGTCCGATTGTATACACGGCCAGTGCCTGCCAGGTCGGATATCCGGTGTGCAGGATACTGCCCGGAAGCGCCGTTGTGAACCGGCACAGCTGCTCATAGCAGGAAAAAATCGCTTCGATGGCGGTGCAAAGAAGGTGCTGGGGAATCTCCAGGCAGTGGACAAACGCAGTCAGACGGGCAACCAGCTGCAGTCCGATCAGGCATGGCAGCAAGATTCCCATCAGCGGAATGACTGCCAGATTCAGCAGCACCGACCATGGACTCCATTCATAAAAATGAATCAGCAGAAACGGCAGCATCGTCATGGTAATGCCCAGACCGGCAAGGATATTTTTGCGGAGGAGACGGCAGGCCCGGGCGATGGCAGCCCGAACAAGGTTCCAGCCGGCAACTCCATCGGTGACTCGCAGCGAGGGTGCTGCTTCCTCCCAACCATCCTGCAAAACCGGAATCATTACCGCAATCCCGAGCACTGCCGAAAAAGAAAGCTGGAAGCCTGCATCAAGAATCCGCTGTGGCTTGGGCACAAGCAGAAGCAACGCCGCAACCGCAAGGGAGGTTGGCAGATCGGGCGTGCGTTTGAGCAGTCCCGCCGCCAAAAACAGCAAAAACATGACAAGGGCGCGCCGGGTAGAAATGCCCATTCCGGTCAGCTGCGCGTATACAATCAGAATCCATGTGGAAATTCCGGCGCTCAAAGCAACCGGAAGCCGTACTTTTTTCAAAAGTCCGAACAGTCCTGCGCCGATCAGGGACAGGTGCAGTCCGGAAATTGCCAGAAGATGGCTGATTCCTGCGCCCTGGTATAGCGCTTTTACTTCGCTGTCCATTCCTTTTTTCCGTCCGAGCACCATGGCGGATGCGGTCGCACCGTTCTTTTCCCCCAGCAGCTTCCGGAACAATACCTCCGATTCATAGCGCAGCTGTGAAAGAAATTCTTCCAGCCGTCCATAGGTTTTCGTCTGAGCGGTAATTTTTGTTTTTCTCAGCGCAAACAGACAGTCTTTTCTCCGATAATAGGCTGCTGCGTCGAATTCTCCAGGATTCGTTGCCTGTAAAAATGGCGACACTTCGCCGAAAACCCGAACATAGCTGCCTGCCTTTGGAAGCGTTTCGTCTTCCTGCAAATAGCACAACGCACTCGCGTTTTTCCCGAATATTTCCTGCATTTCATTGATTTGTGAGGTTGTTTTCTGAGAAGAAATAAGAATTGACATCTGATCCGCATCTGCCGAACCGGATATCTGTGACAGGTTATCGGTCGTTTCCGCCGAATCCCCTGAAAAAACAAAAGATGAGGCATCTGCCTCGATAGAAAGGTCTTTTAAATAAAAGCTGGCGTTTTCCTGGGTTCCATCTACAGGCTGCCAGCAGTCTGTGACTTTGCCCGTCAGGCACAGGGTTTCGCCATCCATGGCTTCCAGCCAGGTGTCAAGCAGTGTAAGCGAGGTGCGTCCGCCAATGGGTGCTTTCTCTGACGTGTCTGTGCCAGCGTCCGTTCCCACCCACTCCGGCAGCAGACGCGCTGCCAGATAGAGGGTCAGGAAAATCAGGATTGCCGTACACAGCGGTCTTCTGCAATTTTTTATGATTGTAATTCCTCCGTTTCGTAAACCAGATCAAGGTTCCGGTCAAACACGTTAGACAGTGAAATTTTTTCCCGGAAAATCATATCTGTATTCCCGTTTACCGCAATCTGCACCTTGTTGATGTTCGACAGTTCTACCAGAGAGTTGACGATGGAATAGATCTGAACCTCTGCGGAAACATTGTAGGTCTGTGTCAGGAAACCGTTATCCAGGTTTACATAACACGTTCCATCCTTTACCGTCACGCCCAGCACCTTTGTCGCAGGGTTGATGACCGGATAAAGCTCTTCGTTTTCTGCATCCGGTCCGGCAATCAGCCGCTCTACCACCAGCTTTTCCATGGAAATGTTGCTGCTGTATACAACCGGTTTTGTCTGGACGCCGATCAGGCGCTCGCCGCTTTCATTGGTAAAATAAAGAAGCAGACGGGTTTTTTCGTATGCATTGATTTCATTTCCGGCGTTGTCGATAAACAGATCCGCCGTCATAGGGCCCACCACATTGCCGAGGCTGTCCGTCAGCGCTTCTCCACCCACCGTCACCGAGACATAGGATATTCCTTCCAGCTGGGTCATCGTGCGCACAATTGCGGCCCGAACCAGCACTTCTGAGGAGGGAGACAGTTTTTTATATTCCACGCTCATGTCCAGCACCAGCTGATCGTCTTTGACATTCCAGCTGTTGATCGTAAAACCGCTGATCGGCGAACGCAAAGACAGTTCTACCGGATTTTCCTTCAGCCGGGAAATGCCCCATTCCGCCTGTTCGGAAAGGGTGTCGCCCTCCGGCGCTTTTTCCACTGCCGTGATTTTCGTTTCTTCTTTATTGATATAATAAACGCTGACCGTATTGGCAGGCGTCTCTTCTTTCTTCCCGCACCCGGCAAACATTCCGGTCAACAGCAGGCAGCCCAAAAGCAGCACAGCCGCCCGCATTTTTTTGATTCCTGACATAGTTTTCTCCAAATTTTCTGAAATCACTTGATGTAGGACAAGGGAATTTTCACCGTAAAGGTCGTGCCCTGTCCTTCCACGCTGCTCACTTTGATCGAACCACGGTGCAGCAGGATCGCATTTCTGGTGATGGCAAGTCCAAGTCCGGTTCCGCCGATTTCACGGGAATGCGATTTATCTACTCTGTAAAAACGTTCATAAATATGCTCATAATCCTCCTCCGGGATACCAATGCCGGAGTCGGAAACCTCTACTGTAAAAAACTGATGATCCGCGTCCAGAAGCACCTTGACCCAGCCGTGTTCTTTATTGTATTTAATCGCATTTTCCACAAGGTTCGTGAAAATCTGAGACATTTTGACCTCGTCCACCTCTGCCGTAACCGGGCGCAGGCTTTCCAGAACCACCTCGATGTCCCGTTTGCGGGCGATGGGACGCAGGCGCTTTAGCGTCGTTTCCAACAGCTCGTTGATATCCACTGCGGAAATGTCCATTGAGCCTTCGGTTTTGTCCATTTTTACAAGGGAAAGCAGATCGTTGATGATTTTATTTTCCCGCTCGATTTCCTCCGTAATGTCCTGCATAAACTCCTGATACAGCTCCACCGGCACGTCCGGCTGCTGATTCAGGGAATCCGCCAGCACCTTGATCGAGGTCATGGGCGTTTTCAGCTCGTGAGAGACATTCGATACGAATTCCTGCCTGGAATCGTTGATGACCTTCATTCTGCCCAGCAGCTGGTTGAAGGCATCCACGATATGCTCGGTTTCCAGATAATCCGGTACGGAAATCGGCTCGTCCGTGAAACCGTCCTTGACCTCACTGATCGCCTGGGTTACGCGCTTAAAGGGCATAATCAGGATGTGCGAGAAGAAAAAGACAATGCCGATAATGATAATTCCCATCACGATTTCCAGAATCAGGGCTTTCCGGCTCAGGATGTCCAGCGTCGTCGCAATGCTGTCCGTCGATGCACTGGCCAGAATCACGCCGTGCACGATGCTCGTCTGCCCGTTTTCCCCGTCTACCGTCTCCGTAATCGGAACCGTCATCTCGATATAGCCGTTCGTCTTGTCGTAGCGGGTCGTACTTTCCCCGCGGAAGCACTTGATCACTTCCTCGGAAATCATCGTTTTCCCCTCGCTCATGGCGTAGGTGTCTTTCACAATGCGGAAATTACTGTTGATAATCAGCACACGGCCGTCATACAGGTTGGACATCTGCTCCAGCTCGGCATTGACGACATCGGAGGTTGGATTTTGCAGGTAGTTGTAATTGACCAGGTGGTTTGCGATAATCCGGTACTGGGACGCGACGTCCGAGCCGCGCAGATTCACCGCACGTTCTTCGTAATTATTCAGAATGCCCAGCCGCATGATGTCGCTGGGCACGATTCCGATGATCAGCATCAGGAGGAAAATGTAGGCCTTCAGGCTGCGGAAGATCGGAATTTTATAAGTGAGCCGCCGGAATAATCCGGGGGTTTTGCTGCTTGTGTTCATGGATACCTCCGGGGGATAAAAGGATGGGGCTGCCGACGGGAAACCGGACCTTTTGCTTCGCAAAAGCCCGGTTCGCGTTGCTCACCGGGTCATCCGCTGACAACCGGCAAAATCTTCTGCAAGCAGAGATTTTGCCGCTTTTCATCGTCTGGTCCGGTTCTGCTTATACGCGGAAGAAGTACCCCACTCCCCATTTGGTGTGGACGTAGCGGGGTTCGCTGGGGTTGGTTTCAATTTTTTCGCGGAGGCGGCGGATGTGGACGTCTACGGTGCGGACATCCCCGGGATAGTCTGCGCCCCAGACGAGGTTTAGAAGTTTTTCACGGCTGTAGACTTTATTTGGATTGCGGATCAAAAGCTCCATCAGGTCGAATTCTTTTGCAGTGAGATTGACCTCTCTTCCGGAAATGCTGACGCGGCGGCTTTCGCAGTCTACGCGCATATCTCCGCTTTCCAGAATGCTTTCCGGCTTTGCGATCTGTCCTCTCGCAGAGGTACGGCGCATGATCGCCTTGATGCGCGCCTTTACCTCAAGGATGTTAAAGGGCTTGGTGATATAGTCATCTGCACCATATTCCAGTCCCATGATTTTGTCCATGTCGTCGTTTTTGGCTGTGAGCATTACGATCGGAACATCCGAAAACTCCCGAATCTGCTGGCATACTTCGGTTCCGCTCAGTTTTGGCAGCATAATGTCGAGCAGAATCATATCAAATTTCTGCTCTTTCGCACACAGCAACGCCTCTTCTCCGTCATATGCGCAGGTCACTTCCATTCCGTCCTGCTCTAGGCTGAACCGGATTCCTTTTACAATCAGCTTTTCATCGTCCACAACCAAAACTTTCTTTGCCATGTTTCTCCCTTTTCCCGACCGGACAATCCGTTTCTCGCTGTTTGTCCGGATTCTTTCTGTCTATGATTAAACTGTAATTTTGTCTTTGATTTTTGAAAATGCAGCCTGCTTGATTCCGCTGATTTTCATGATATCCTCAATCTGCGCAAACGCTCCATGCTGCTCCCGATAGCTTATGATCGCCTTTGCCCGGCTTTCCCCGATTCCAGGCAGCGTCATGAGTGCAGCGACATCCGCTGTGTTGAGGTTGACCAGACCGTTCTCCAAAGCTGTAGCGCTGTTGCTTCGCACATTTCTGTCTGTCGTTTGCATATCGCTGTCCGGCGAAGTCTGGATTCCGGCTTTCTTTTCTGTCTGTCCGTCGGCACAGCTTTCCGTTTTTGTCATGATATAAATCTGACAACCGTCCACGATTTCTTCCGCCAGGTTGCAGCATGCTTCATCCGCTTCCGGCAAAAAACCGCCTCCGGCCTCCACGGCGTCTATAATTCTGCTGCCTGCCGGAAGCTCATAGACCCCCGGAGCGGATACTGCTCCGCAGATGTGCACCACAAGGGTTTTTGTTTCCTCTGAAGAAGCATCGGAGAGCTCTGTCCGGTCTGTGCTTCCGGCACTTGGCTCAGCCTTGCGGTTTTGATCCGTGTCCCCGGCATTTGACTCAACCTCGCGGTTTTGGTCTGTATTCCCGGCATTTGGTTCAGCCTCGCGGTTTTGGTCCGTGTCTTCGACCTTTGATTCTACTTTGCGGTTTCCATCCCCATAGGCTATGCTTTCCTTTTCCGACAAAAAGAGCTCTTCCCGCTGTGCCCCACAGGCCCCTAGCGTCGGGCATAGCGTTGCCCACAGAATTCCCCATAAAACCACTCTCCAAAGCCGGTCTGTTTTTTTTTTCTGTTTCCAGGATCTCAACTTTTCTCCTGCGGCGCGGCATGCCGCAGCAACTGTTTGAAATATCGGCATTTTATCCTCCATTCCGCAGGCGCTTTGCGCCGAAGGAACCGCGAGCAGAACTTCCAGTTCTGCTCTGCGATCCTGGCTACTTTGTGACGCCTGCGGCACAAAGAGCTGTGTGAAAAATAAGCGATCACGCTTATTTTTCACACTATCTCCTTTTCCATGTTCGAAAAGGCCCCATTTCCTGCCGCATATCAGTATTGTATGTCAGAACCGGGTATTTGACAAGCCGGAAAGCTTTCCAAAAATGCTTCCGTCACAGCCCCTATTTCCTGTATTTTGCCAATACGGAAAGCATTTTCCCAACGTCCAGCGGTTTGGGCAGATGCTCATTCATTCCTTCCCGCTTCACCCGTTCTGCATCTTCCCAAAAGGCGTTGGCCGTCAAAGCAATGATGGGGATACTTTCGGCATCTGCACGGCCGCTGCTGCGGATCGCCCGTGCCGCCTCGCAGCCGTCCATGATCGGCATCATCAGATCGGTCAGGATCGCATCAAAGGTACCTGCCGGCTGCTCCAGATAGCGCTCCACCTCTTCTTTTCCATTGTATGCCTTTGTGACCTGTACACCTGCATCTGTCAGAAAGGTTTCCGCAATCTCCATATTCAGCTCATTGTCCTCTGCAAGAAGCACACGCATTCCGGAAAGATCCACGTTCTGATCCTCTTCTTCGATTTTCTTACATTCCTGTTCCTTGAGCCCTTCAAACAGGAGCGTGACCGTAAATATGGTTCCAACTCCTTTTTTGCTCTCCACCGTAACGGTTCCGTCCATCTTGTCGATCAGATGCTTGACGATGGACATTCCCAGTCCGGTTCCCTGGGTTACACTTTTTTTATCGGTATTTTCCCGGGAAAAGGGTTCAAACAGATGGGGAAGAAATGCTGTGCTCATGCCGATCCCGTTATCCGAAATCACTGTCTGACAGGATATCAGGTTTTCCCCGATAGCCTTTATAGTCACCTGACACAGGACATATCCTCCGGCATCCGTATATTTGATCGCATTTCCCAAAATATTGATAAAGATCTGTCTGACATGCAGAGAACTTCCAAGCACACAGCCGACTGCTGTACCTTCTGTCTGTTCTTCATATTTTAAAAGAACTCCCTTATCTGCTGCCCTGGGTTCCACGATCGTGATAGTTTCCTGCCAGAGCTCTTTTAAGCAAAACGGCTCTTTCGTAAGCTGAAGGTTTTCTTCATCCAGCTTGTTAAATTCCAGTACATCGTTAATCAGCTCCAGCAGATGCTTTGCCGCAACCTTTTCCTTCGCACGGTTTGCATCCACCAGCGCTCTGTCCTCCCTGTGGCGGTCGCTGATTTCGATCATTCCGATAATGCCGTTTAACGGTGTCCGGATATCATGTGACATTCGGGACAAAAATCCGGTTTTTGCTGCATTTGCACGCTCTGCCGCCTCCTTCGCCTGCTTTAACTCCTCTTCATTTTTATCAATCGCAGCGATCGAGCGCTCCGTAATATAAAAAATGATCAAAAAAGAAAGCACCAATACCAGAAACATGGTTGCTGCAACATAGATCAGATTTTGGTTCGCCTCTAAAATGTCGTAGGAAACTGCAAGATTATATTCCCCATATTTTTCATAGACCAGATACTGCTGTCTGTCACTGATTTTCACACTGGTCCGATACCGCTTTCCTTCCTGCAGGTTTCCTTCTTCCAGCCGGTCGGAATCCTGCAGCTCATAGAGCAATACATCCTGCCGCGTGGTTGCAAGCATTTTTCCTGTGGTGGCATTTAGCAGAAAAATATTCATTCCGGAGGTAATCGGCATCTGCCGAACCAGATTTTCCACGCTGGCACTATTCATTTTTGCAAGCAGTCGGCTGGGGGTAATGCCAATCTGGATCATGGCCGTGCCGGAGGAATTCCAGACGATGGCATACATCATCATTTTGCCTTCTGCAGTATTCGGCACCATATCCTGACACATGGAAAGCGTTTTATCTGTCAGCATGGGCTTAAAATATCCCATTTGTTCGCCGGAAGAAAAGCTGTAGCCAAAATACTCCGGATTTGTTCCTGCCACGATACATCCGCCCGTATTGATAATGTGAATTTCGTCCACACGCAGCTGTTTTGCGATCTTGCGGTACTCCTCTGTGGTCTGATATAGTCTTCCTTCCATTTCAAGGAGATTTGCCACAGTCTCTGCCCGCAGCGTATATTCTTCCTTCAGGGTTTCCAGAAGTGTCTGATAGCTTTCTTTA
>QWCE01006440.1_pt1 | contig 12723 bp, 26 predicted proteins | sample 1972531 | NCBI WGS metagenome assembly QWCE01 (sample SAMN09866716, study PRJNA288562) | Human gut metagenome isolate term4_stool, whole genome shotgun sequencing... | reverse complement strand
TGAATGCGGTAAACATGCCTACTAGATACGTTTATTTTATCTGCAATCTCATCCCAACTTAGCCCACCGATATATCTAAGCTGCATGATGTCTTTTTCTAATCCGTCTAACACCTGCAACTTTTTATAAACAGTTTCTTTTTTCTCAAGTACCGCTGCAATATCCTTTTTAAGTTCTCTTTCAAGGTCAAGGTATTTGGTTATAATTTCATTTTCGCTTCTGCTCGATGTTTGAACTTTTAGTGTAGTAGTGTCTATACCTGGAACTGATATAGCAAGCTCATATAATGCGGCAGCTGTTTCTTTCTTTGCCCGTATTTTTTTATCTGCAATTATAATTTCTGTTAATTCATCTTTGGTCATTTTGTACCTCAAAATTGCCCTGCTACAGTGCAAGGCTCATCTGCTTTTCTACCCTCGTTCTTATGCGGTCCTTTTTATATTTTCTTTTTCTGCCACGTCTATATTTTTTATATGGATTAGAATCAAGTGATACCTGGACAAACTCTAAGTATGGTCTATCAGTATCGGGATTGATTCCTTGCCATATACTTTCCTGGTCTATGTAATATCCTTTTGTTGCCTTTGCCTCAAATATCTGCCTTATGCTCACCTCTTCAACTCTTACATCTGGAGACACTACGCTTCGTGATGTTTTGTATCTCCTCTTTGAGAATGTATCTGCCTTTCTAAATGTCTTACTTGTTTCTTTAATCAGATAATCTGCAAGTGCTCTCCAGTCTCCTGTTTTGTCTAAGTGTGATGTATGTATATATCCATGCTCCCATATCTCTGCAATCTTTGCTGGATCCACATAAGTTAAGATAAAGTGGTGATGGATTCTTTTATTTTCGTATTCTGTTACTTCAATCCACTTAAGATATGTGCCTTGCTTCTTGTACAAGGTTCTAAGTCTTCTCTTGAAATTATCAAGATTCTTCCTTGCTTCTTCTTTGCTTGGCTCATCTCCTGCATAAGTCAAAGATACATGTAAATCTCCTGGCTTAAAATTATGATGAAGTTTTATATTCAAATCTTTAACAGCCATCTTATAATTTATTTTTGCCACGTTATCCGATGTCGGGTTTTTTCTCTCTGTTCTTTTTTGGAAATCCCTTTTTCTCCTGGTAGTGATTTTTGTGAAAAGAAGTTTACCAGCTTGAACGGTTTCTCTTATAGCTTTCATGTCCTATTATTAATATCCTGTATCAAGTTATATGCGGAATTTCACCGCAACTTTTTCTTCCTATATATTTGCCCTGCTAGGCATCTAGTAGGGTTACTTCTATTTATATGTATATTGCTTTTTACGTCTTAGCTTCCTTGAATATCTTTCTTCTCTATATTCATATCCAATATCTGCTTTGGCTTCTCTCATAGCCTTACGGACTTTATCTACTTCAGCTTTCCATTTTTTATAGTCTTCACATCGACTGTGGCAGCCAATATCTCTTCTTGTGCAATCAATACATTTACATTCGTTTAACATACCGCTGCCCATTTCTTTTTTTACTCCTGGAATATAACTGTCTTGTTTTGTGCTATAGCATAGCCAAATTCTATTCTTCCACTTGAATTGCTATATACTCTTCCTGTGTTCCAAGATTATATGTTGAACTTACACATGCTATATCTTTTAGTTCTGATCTACCTTCTACTAGCACGTCTTTATCTTGATCACAACTTTTTAACTTTTCTACTAATTCTGCTACTGTCATTTTTGTCTCCTTTATAGTTCTTCAAATTCTTTTCTTAACTCTTTTAGATGTTCTTTCATGATTTCTTTAATTTTTACTTTCAATTGTTGTGGTGGATCATATCTGGAGTTTAGATATCCCACATCCATAAAAAAGTTTTTTAACCAGTTATCCCTGTTTAAAAAGTTTTCGAGTTCTTCAATTTCTTTATTTAGCTCGTTTGCTTTTTTCAAATATTCCTCTTTCATAGTGTCCTCCCTTATGATTCTGCTGATGTAGTGGACACATCTCTCCTGGTTACTTTAATTTTAGAACTTGTTTCTTTTATATTTATGGTAGACTGACCAACTTTAAATGTTGCACTGTTTAGTCCTGTCTTTATAACTTCTTCCGCTGCAAGCTTTAATAGCTCTACCGTCTTATATCCTAGTGATGGTGCATAAGCATTGCCTTGAGATATTTCTTCGATATCTTTAAATACTTGCTTTTTCTTTTGTACTAGTTTTGATTCTGGGCAGTCACAGTTATCACTTGCTATTTGGTCTGCTTGTGTTTGGTCTGTAGCTCTTACGCTTTGGACTTGCCCACAGTACTCACATACGCCTTGCATTACTTCCATGTTTTGTCTCCTTTTCTTCTTTAACCGCTGCAATGTTTGTATTCTGTTTTATTCAAAATAAACCTCTGTTGTGTATACAACCTTTTTAATCTTTTGCGATTCGTCATCTTCCTCTTCTTCTAGTTTCTTGAGTTTATTATTTAAGTGTTCGTTCAAGGTTTCTAACTTATCTAGAATGTCGGTTTTCATTTCATTTTCCATTAGGTCTGATACTTCCATGATTTCAAAATCTTGCCTGCCTTTATAATAATCGTAAAAGAATTCTGGATAAGAATATGAAATTGTTTTATTTTTCACCCATATATGAGAATCTGACATTGCTGAGTTCCAATCCTCGTCATCATCAATTGGTGGGCTTCCATTCTCCCACTCACACCCTGCCTCATCGAGTTTTTTCATCAACTCCATACAGCATAAACTGTTCCACCACCTTTGAGTTCTACGACAACCCCTTGATAGCAATTATGATCAAGGCAAGCGGTATGCCCATATCTAAATGGGTGTCCCCTTGTGCTACTTGAAAAAGCTTTTAAGTCAATTGCTACTCCATGTCTATCCTGCATTGTGAGTGTAAACATTGGATCACCGTCATCTTTAAACCGTCTCCCGTTTTGCCTTTTGCTTATTCTGTCAGGTGTTAAAACTGGAATTACAACGGCAGTGCCCTCAGATTTTCGGTTTGACAATCCTCTATCCTCTCTTGCACTTATGCAGTTGGAGATATTTAAGGCTTTAGGATTGTTTCTACTTTTATCAATTCCAAAAGCATATAGTCCAGTTTTAGCGCCTTGACCACCGCCTAGCGAGCTAAGAGTGCAGCTGATCCCAGCAGAATTGTAAACACGATTGCCTTGTTTGCCCGGTATTAGCTGTTTAAGATGATTTTCTCCGCTTGCTCCCTTGATAGGAAGTATTTTGCTTCCACCTCGTCCTCTAAGATGTCCGATAGTGTATATCCGCTCCCTGTTTTGTGGCACGAACCACTTTGAGTTGATATTTTGCCACTCGACATCGTACCCAAGCTCATCCAGTGAAGCGAGGATTTCGAGGTAGTCGCCCCCCCCTATTTGATGAAAGCATTCCTTTAACATTTTCATAGATAATCCACTCGGGTCGATCTTCTTTTTGCCTTTCTCCAAGCAGTCTAAAAACTTCTCTAACGAGGCTACTTCTTCCTCCGTCAAGTCCTGCCCTTCTTCCTGCAATGCTGAAATCTTGACACGGCGCTCCGAACGTCCATATGTCTGCTCTCGGGATATTTCCTGCTTTTGTGATGTCGCTTTCGTACCACTCACCATTTAGATGTTCCTCCTTTAAAATTTCCTTTTGTCTTTGCTTAAGCGGTAAGCTTAAGAGATATTTCCTTTGCTCATCTGTGATTGTATGCATTGAGCGGTAACTTGCCTCAGCAAATTTATCAAGCTCACAATGGCCTACGCACTCATGCCCCGCAAGCTCGAGTCCCCTTGTGAAGCCACCCACACCACTAAATAAATCTATAAATTTCATAGGTTTTTACCAATTCCATTTTTGTGCTGTTTTCAATTAAACTACCTCATTTCCCCAACAGTCATAACCCTCTCTTTCTGTTCGAGCGTACAATTCAATTTTTCTCAAGTCTGGATATAATCTGTTGATAATCTCAAATGATTTCTCAGGTTTCTGACTATGTTTCTAAACTTGCTCTTTGAATACTGTATGAATCTTTCCTCTTTCGTCCTTTGCGACAGGTGTTAATTTACCTTTGTAACAATAGAGAAAGTATTCGTGTCCGTATCGGACTGTAAATGCTGAAGGTATGCCAGTAACCTTATTCCAAATCATTCTTGCGTGAATTTTATAGCCTAGACTCTTCGCTATTTCTTCTGCTTCAAATAAATATTTATCTATCGTCCACAGGAATAAAATTGAGTTTTCTTCTGTCAAATCAGTTGCCACCTTTAAATGGTTCTTGATTTCTTCTATTGAACATGTTGGATAATCTAAACTTTTACCGCTCGTATTTGGTCTTACTGATTTCTTACCGCCTTTTGACTGTCTCCACGGAGGATCTGCGACAATTAAGTCATATTGATTATTTGTACTAAAAATATCTACATACATCAGTTGAACCACCTCACTATCGGTTCGTCTTTAAAACCTTTCTCCCATATGAACCAAGCGTATGCGACTGCCATCCCGACGCCATTTTTATACTTTCCAAAATCACCGTTTCTAGCACATTGTAATCGGCTCGATGAGACATAAATAACTTTTGGTGGGTACTTATCAAACAGTTCTCGTCTCTTCTTGCTTTCCAGGAATGTTAGTTTTAGGAACATCGCTACTTTGTGCCCATCTGTTACAACTTCAAGTGCTTTTTCGACAAACTCTTTTGCATATTTATATGGTGGATTAGTGATTATATCTCCATCCCATACATCATTGCAGTTCAGGAAATCCTTTTCATAGCACCAAAAATAATCTCTTTTTACTATGTCGGATGACCTTACCAAGTAATCGTGCTCTTCTAAGACTTTACTCATATGACCATTCCCGCATGCGGGTTCCCATATTGGGCCGTTGAACTCTTCGAGTTCCAGTAACATCTCAACAGTTCTTGGATCTGTTGCATAAAAGTCGTGTTGTTCTCGCTCTTGCTCTGAGTGATTGCTTGCACAGTTACAGGCAAGTGGAGATTTATTGTTGCCTATCCAATTTTTCATTTGTTTTTACCTATCCATGTTATTGCAACAAGTGTTATACATATTATTGCGGTTATGATTATAGAAGTCATACATCCTCCTTATTATCTATTTAATTTACTTTCTAAATTTTCAATTTTACCTTTTAAGTATTCTGCTACTAGCCCATTGTCTTGATATTTTCTCAATTCTTTTTTTAATATAACGAGTTCTTTCTTTTGCATGAGCTCTTTGTCCATAGTGCTTAATCGATTTTTGATATAGAAACCACATGGATAAAAATTATCTTTTTTATAGAATCCGCATTTAATGCAGCAATTTATACATACTGGCTTACCTTCGTGCAATGGGCACTGTCTAGATTCTTTATATTGTACGCTTCCACATTCTGGACATTTCACAAATAGTTCCTCCCTATTAGATCAATCCAATTTCTTAAAGCTTCCTCTTTGCTCTTTCCACTTGCAATCTGCTCGTCCATATATTTCTTTTGATAGTATTTTCTCCAGTAATTAGTTATACTTTGTCCTAATGGTGTTTGCTCGTGAACCTCTTTATGTAATTCTGGGCTTAGGTCTACTTGGAATCCATAATCTATACTTATCTGTCTTAGTCCACTGCCAAAGAAAACTTCATGCCTTTCTGCGTATGGCTTTCCTGTGTAATAGCAGTATCTATTTGGTTTATCTTTCCAGCCGTTTGTTTTCCTTTTCTTCTTTTTCTTTTTAGGTTTTGGAAAGGGACATATCTCATAATAATCTTTTGCCATTTTATTGTTTTGCTACTTGTTCTTTCTTTTTTATAAACTTTGTTGCTACAGCTGCAACCTGCACCGCTTCAGCCGCTGCAAGCACAGCATGCTCATATATGTGGTCAAGGCTTTCTAACTTGCTTTTATCATCAGAATCTAGAAAAACTTTTGTTTTAAGATATTCCGAGTGATGTTTTACTAAATTGGATTCTGATCCAAGTTCATAAATTTCTTCAAGTAGTACTGCCCATGCTTCATGGTCTGAGTGGAATTTCTTCTCTGGTATGTCAATTCTATTGAATTCATTTTCAACTGCTTTAATAATTTCATGTGTGTGTAACATTTTCTCTTCCTTTGTGATATAATCTAGTTGGTTAATTTGATGGGCACCTTTCGAGGTGTCTTTCTTTTTATCTATGCTATAACCTTTACTAGTATCCATATAACTGCTCCTATAAATGCTAGGCTAAGTCCTGTCCCTATAAGTGCGGTGATAGCACTCCATTTAAAAGTCTTTTTTACTTGTTTTTCTACTTCATTAAAATCATCGTTAAAATTCATTTTATTCTGCCTCCCTTATTTCAATTTGTTCGTCGTCAGCATTTTTTATTGCTTTTTCTATTCTTTCGTCAGTCCAGTACCAGTCATCAACTACTTCATCACCTTCAACTTTTACGCCTCTTACTAAAATTGTTTTATTTTTAACTTTGAACTCTAAGTCATAAGTGCCATCTTCGCTGTTGTAATAAGTAAAATATAAATTTTGTTCTACTAAATCTCTTAACATTACTCCATCTCCTCATATACTAATTTAATTTCTCCATAATTTCCCTGTAGTGTTTAACTGCACTATTCGCTAAATTATTGTGATTAAGTAAAAACTGCTCTTCGGGAATTGTTTCTTCTCCACATAGATAAATACAGTCAATATAAAAGGTCTCAGGCTCATCTGCGTACCACCTTAGGCAGTGCTTGTGTCTATCTTTATTTTTTCTAAGTTCAAGACAAAGGAATGTCTCATCTGCTAAGTTTATTTCTGCAAATCCTAGCTCTTTAAGTTTTGCTTCGGTTATCATTTCATCATCTCCTCTAGCTTTATCTCTCCGCATTCCTCTACTCTGTGAAACTTATTGGCAAAGTCTATCAGTTTTGATAGTTCATCTTTCGTTTCTTCGCTCGCATTTTTACTGTACAGTCCTGCTCTCACTAAGTGGTATGCAAGTTGATATAGTTGTCTATCATCAAAATGCACTTCTAAACTTCCGCACCATAGAGGAATGCAAGAAAAATCTAGGTCTGCCCCTCTTAAGTCTGCCCCTCTTAAGTCTGTCCTTGTTAGGTCTGCCCCTCTTAAGTCTGCCCCTATTAGGTTTACCATTCTTAAGTCTGCCTTTCTTAGGTCTGCCTCTGTTAGGTTTGCTTCTGTTAGGTTTGCCTCTTCTCCACCATGTACTCTTTCAATCCAGAACTTATGCTTTCTTAATATCTTTTTAAGTTTTTCCTGTTCCATTTCACTCCATCTCCTCATAAACTCTATTTGCATACACTCTGCTACCATCTCCATGCCCACAGTTATAAGCTGTAAGTACTTCATCAAGCGTACCGTATTTATCCATAAGTTCTGTTAGGATTTCGCAAGCGATCCTCGTATTAACTTCCGGATCAAGTAGGCTTTCACCTTCTTTGAGTCTTTGTGAATGCCACTTTGGCTGAATCTGAAAAAGTCCTATGCTCTCACCATCATCTCCCACCATGTTTGGCTGTTCTCCTGACTCTACTTTTGCGACGGCCTTAAGAAGCTTTGATGATATGCCGTACTGCTTACCGTACCTTTCGTAGATACTTACCTCTTTGACTTCCTCTACTTTTACTGCCTTAGCCTCTGTGTGCTTTATCTCTTTTTCCTGCCCCGCTACACTTCCGGGGCTAGCATAAAAAACGTTATATAGATTAGATAAAACAGTAGAAATGTTGGTATGATTCTTACGATAAACCAGGCAAGTCCGAATTCCTTAAATCTGTATTTTTTCTTTTTCATATCATCCTCCTTTCTTTACATTTCGCAATTTTGCCTTTCATAAAGCACAGTTGCAATGTCAGTTATGTAGTAATCTTTACTTTGGCCTCTCCTAAGATTTTGTTCTGCGGGCTTTAAATCTTTTACTAGATTCCTAACCCAGTCTTTACTCTTACCTCTGTATTTTCGGATTTCTGTTAAATTCATTGTTCCTCGACCATTAACAAAATCCTTTAAATCTCTCTTGAATTCTTGTTTAGTCATGGTTCTTCCCTCTCCTGTCCAAGTACTACGCTAACTCCTAAGTGTTAGTCTGATGATTGAGTATTTAGGTCAGTATCATGAATAGCTTTCCAAGTCTGAATAGGTGTTTTTACCGTTTGCTGCCCTTGATTGTCCTTAATGAGGTCAGCAATTATTCTTGCAATCTCAGGCACAGATTCAATTGCTTCTTCCGATACCATTATGTCCGTGTCTGTTATTGCTTTTAAATAATTAAACATTAGATTTATTAACTCTATTCTTTTCTCATTTCCATATTCTTCGTTCATGCTTTCTTTTTCTCCTTCTAATCCTGATGGCAAGACTGGCAACAATCTTGGATAAGTTCTATAGAATAATTGTCTTTTGAAATAATGTCGTTATCAGTAATCGAGATGATTAATTCATTTGATTTATTGGTAACGACTATTTCTTTTATTTCTTTTTCGCCTATGATCATATTCTTTCTCCTAAATCTCTATTCTCTTTTTCCAAAAGCAAATTGCGTATCCAAAGATATTTATCTGCAACCAACTTTCTGCGTATCTTATGCCGTTCTCTGTGTATTTTGTTATGTAGTGTCTCATGTCTCCTCATTTCTATATGCTATTGTCTGATATAACCTGATGTATCCCTGTTGCTAGACTCTGCACTAGGTGTTCATTTTCCGAATCTTCAAATCCTAGTTGATTTAAAATTGCATGTATAATTTCATGCCATAATGTAACGTTTTTAATATCATTGCTTAGGTTATTCATAATTTTTATTTCCTGATTGATGTAGTCAACCTCCCCAATTTTCAGTTCTTCTTTGGATATATAGTCAACATACTTAATCGTATATATTGCACCTAAGATGTTTATTTGTTCTGACATATTTCCTCCTTCCTTTTCACCCCTTATCCTGTCTACATCCTTTAATCAAGACGATAAAACTATGTGCTTGATATCCACCCCTTCGCCGTGTAAAATTTATTTGTATCGACTGACAAAATAAGGTGTTAAGTCACCTAACGAACTAAGCGGAGGTATCAAATGATTAGATGTAGAATGAATAAAATTCTAAAACTTCTCGAAAGCAATGATATTGCAACTGTAAAACAACTTGTACAATCAGATAAGTATGAACATGCCTTGCGTTCTTTATCCGATATAGGATGTGTTAAAATAACTCGTGCTTGGGGTGGCGACATAGTTAATATGAAGATTCTCGACCATTCCTTTACTTATCAACTTGAACGCTTTGACCTCTGGCTTAATCGCGTTATTGGCTTTATTTGTGGGATAATAACAACCATTGTCGGGCAGTTTATAATATCCCTTTTGATTTCATAAGAAGTATGGTTAAAGTTGTTACTATAATCCCCAATATGTATGCTATTGCTGTATCCTTCATCTCTTATCCTTCCTCCTCCTTGTTTTACCGACTTGCTTAAGGGATGTATTATCCTTTTTTACAAAGTGTGTAATTATTTGTTAAAAAAAATCTCCCCTACTGGCTTTTTAAGCAAATTTGCAATTCTAATTTTTACTGAATCACGTGGTACTCTTTCGCCACTCTCATACATCGCAACAGCAGATGGTGAAATTTCAAGTAATTCTCCAAGTTGTTCTTGGGTATATCCTTCTTTAATCCTATAATTTTTTATGGCATCAGCATAATTGTTCAATTATATTTCCTCCTTCCTTTCACTAAGTGTGTAACTATATTATATTCTATTTTTACATTTTGTCAACACATTTCGTGAAATTATATTTATTTTTTTCACTTTAAGTGATATTATTTATACAGGAGGTGAAAAAATGAATTTTCGTACTAGACTTAAACAATTAAGGATGGAAAAACAATTAAATCAAACTGATTTAGGTAGCGCCTTAAACCTAGCAACGTCTACAATATCTATGTATGAGAATGGTAAGCGTGAGCCTGATTTCGAAACTTTAGAAACGATTGCCGACTATTTTAACGTAGATATTGATTATTTACTGGGAAAAACAGATAAAATTACTAGAATTGAATTTGATGACTATTCCGATGTTAAGAACCTTATTCACCCCTCCGCTTACCGTATACCTATTGTTGGCAAAATATGTGCTGGAGACGGCGGTTTTGTCATTGAGGAAAAAATGGGATACTTTGCGATTGACCATACTATCAAAGCTGATTTTGCCCTTATCGTTAAGGGGGACAGCATGATTGATATTGATATAAATGACGGGGATATTGTTTTAATTAAAAAAGTATATGATTACTATGACGGCAGAATTTATGCTATTAGGCTTATTGATGAGAATGAGGCAACAATTAAAAAGTGTTACTTTGAGGAGGATAAGGTGATTATGCAGCCTTGCAATCCTGAATTTAAACCGATGATTGCTGACGGTAAGAATGTATCTGTGGTTGGTGAGTGCGTGGGCGTGTATCATGCACTATAAAATATATTAAATGAGAAAGGAAGTTACTATGGCGAATATTCCAGTAAAGGTAAAAAAGAGGTTTTCTGATAGTCTAAAAAAGTACAAGCCGATTCTTACAAGGGCGGAAAAGCAGGATTTAAATGAAAGCGACACCGTAACAATAATTGTTGATATGCTGTCAGATATATTTGGCTATGATAAGTATAGCGATATTACATCAGAATTTGCTATAAAGAAAACATACTGTGATTTGGCAATACGCATAGACGGTGTTGTGAAAATTTTAATTGAGGTCAAGTCAATTGCGACTAATCTTAGAGAGAATCATCTGAAGCAAGCTACCGATTACGGATCAAACGCAGGTATTGATTGGGTTGTTTTAACTAATGGGGAAACTTGGAAGGTATATAAGATTATATTTGGTAAACCTATTGAACATGAGCTAGTATATGAGTTTAATATGCACGATTTGAAAGCGACTAATGCTGATGACATATGTTACCTGTTTATGCTATCCAAAGAGGCCATAGGCAAAAAAGGTGACTCTTTAGATGAATATCACGCCCAAAAGAAGCTCCTAAATCCCCCTATGTTAGCGCAAATTATTTTGCATGATGATGTTATAAACGCTATAAAAAGAACTCTAAGAAAAGTATCTTCAGATACAAAAGTAAGTAGCGATGAAATTTATCAAATACTGGTAAATTATGTGCTAAAAAGAGATGCGCTTGACGACGAAAAGACGCCGGAGTACAAAAGAAAGATTGCTAGAGCCACAAAGAAAAAAGTAAAAGCATAATTTTATTCATACACATAGGAATGAGAAAAAATGGAAAATCAAAGCTCTTATTTTGATGGGGTCTTTAAGTAAACAATCTTTTATTCCTGCGTAATCGTGAGCTAATCGTGTGACAAGCTAAGACAAACGGCTTAAATTGGCCACAATAAGCGAAAATAATCGTGTGAATAATTAGCGAAATTATAAAAGCATAAAAAAGGGACAAGATGAGTAGTAAAAAAACTAAAACCGAATTATTAAATCACAAAATAAAATCTATTAATAATATATCTTCTTATATAGATAATCTAATTAATAGTAATCCCAAGGATCAAAGCTGTGCCGACAAATTGTGCTATTGGATAGATGATTATACTAACTTCTTGAATAAAGAAAAAACATTTGATTCTAAAAAAATAATTAGTTATAGAAAGGGAGATATTGTAAAAGTCCATTTAGGATATCGTATAGGTAACGAAGAGGGCGGACTTCATTATGCAGTTGTCATGGATAAGCGTAACAATAAAAGCAACTCTTTGGTTACAATTATTCCTTTAACTTCAATTAAGCCAGGCAAACGGGTGCATCCTAGTTCTGTAGAAATTGGTGGTGATTTATTTCAATTAGTAATTAGCAAGCATGATAAGTTACACAACAGTGTTCTAGAGAAACAAAGTCAATTAAAGGATAAAATAAATGATATTAAATCGAGAGATATAGAATCGTCCGAGGATGTGTTAAATGATTTGTACTCTGATCTTAACATATTAGATGGTGAAATCAATAAGCTTGATATCCTAAAGAAAAGTATTTTGAATATGAAAAAAGGTAGTATAGCTTTAACGAATCAAATAACGACTATAAGTAAAATCAGGATTTATGATCCGTTATACAGCCACCATGTATTGTATGGTATACGTCTGCAACCTACTACACTTGCGAAATTAGATAATAAAATTAAAGAATTATATTTTTAAATGTGATTTTCCCCTAAAAATTAAATAAATTTTGTATATTTTTAAAAAAATTGTGGTATAATATCAATATAAACAATGCACTATATGTGCCGAATTAAAAGACATTGCCATTTTATGGCCAAAAGAGTTCCACAATTGTGGGACTCTTTTATTGTTTTTCATCACTTTATGAATTTAAGCTAACACTTTCTGGATCCACAAATAGAGAAACATTGACACATTTATGCTTTGGGTATAAACTGGATATAAATTTAATGACTGGATTAGCTTCTAATCCTACCAGATGCCTTAAGCAAATAGCCTAAGGCATTTTGCGTTTTATTGAAAAATTTGACTGGTATAATACAAGTCAAAACTACAAATTAAAATTAAAAATCCCCAGGCATAAAACCTGAGGTGAGGCTGCTTTGATACAACCCGATTCGCACTCAAATTGTATCATTGCAGCCCCTATATGTCAAATATATGGGTATTTTTATGCCCAAAACTAAGGAGATGTTATGGCTTCTAAACGACTAAGAGC
>QWCE01004899.1_pt1 | contig 12741 bp, 11 predicted proteins | sample 1972531 | NCBI WGS metagenome assembly QWCE01 (sample SAMN09866716, study PRJNA288562) | Human gut metagenome isolate term4_stool, whole genome shotgun sequencing... | reverse complement strand
TTATTCTTCGTTTCCAAAGGCTATCCCCTTCTCTAAGGCAGGTTACTCACGCGTTACTCACCCGTCCGCCACTAATCCACTTAATTTCATTCCGAAGAAATCAGTTAAGTTTCATCGTTCGACTTGCATGTGTTATGCACGCCGCCAGCGTTAATCCTGAGCCAGGATCAAACTCTCATTTAAAATTTGTATGAGAGCCATTTTGTTCTGGCTTTTCATTTACATCTGACTTAATATCAAATGCGTGATTTAAAATTCTTTTTTCAAGAATCATTACTGTAAAGAAACTAACTAGGTTTATAGTTGTTATCTTTTTAAAGTAATTATTGTATTCCATCTTTTGGAATAGTAGTAATTAACTTTATCAATCTTCTATATAATTTTTATTGATAAGATTAAATCTTATCTCGGTTCAATGCCGCTTTCTTATTGCGACTCTTATATAATACCACCGAAGTTTTATCTTGTCAAATATTTTTTGAAGTTTTTATAAAATATTTGTTATTTTTCGATAAATGCTTCAAGCAGCATTAATATTAGTATACGATATAGATTTTATTTTGTCAAATATTTTTGCAAATATTTTTTAGGCCCCTTGGGACCTATCTACACCGTGCCTATATATAGTACTGCCCCATATATTAGTTGTCAACTAGTTTTCCTAAATTTTTTTCATTTTCTTATTTTCACTTTTTCCTTCTATATTAACAACTATAATGACCTATATTTTTACAATTTTAAGAGGAAAATATCTAACTTTAACCAATTCTTATTTAATTATTTTTCTTAAACTAAAAACCAACTCCCATTTCTTTATACTAGGAGTTGGTTTTCTTTTTTATTTATATAACACAATCGACTCATAAGGTCTAAGGCTTAATTTATCATAAATTTTACTTTCTTTGTAATTTGATATTAAAACCTCGTATTTTTCAATATTTTCTATCTTAATAATGACTCTATCCTCAGATATATTGTTTACTACCAAAGCTTCTCTGTTATTATACTTTCTTTTAAAAGCATATATATTTTTCTCATTTTTAAATACCCTTTCAAAACTACCATGGCTTATGACTTTGTATTTTTTTCTGATTTCTATCAGTTTTTTATAATAATAAAATATCGAATCAGGATCTTTTAGGTTATTTTCTACATTTATATATTTTTTGTTTGAATTTTCCTTTATCCATGCTACTTTTTCGGTAAAACCGCCTAGGTCTGTCCATTGCATTGGACTTCTAGCGTTGTCTCTAGATTTTGTTTGGATAATTTTTCTTATTTCCTCTTCGTTTATATTTTTTTCTTTTAATATATGGTAGTAGTTTATTGTTTCTATATCTCTATAGTCACTAATATCTGCAAAGTAATTATTTGTCATCCCTATTTCTTCGCCTTGGTAAATGTAAGGAGTTCCTTCTTGCATATGAATTATTGTTGCTAACATTTTTGCAGATTCTTTTAGGCATTTTTTGTCATTCCCAAACCTTGATACAGACCTTGGTTGATCGTGGCAATTTAAAAATAGTGCATTCCACCCATTTCCTTCTTCCATACCTATCTGCCATTTTTCTAATATATCTTTAAACTCTTCAAAATTTACTGGAATATAAGACCATTTTTCACCATCTTTGTAGTCGACTTTTAGATGATGAAAGTTAAAGGCCATATCTAGGGCGTGATTTTCTGGATTTGTGTATTTTATGCAATCATCTATGCTGGTTGATGACATTTCTCCTACAGTCAGGACATCATCGTAATTTCCAAAAGAATTTTCATTTAATTCCTGCAAATATTCCAAGACTTTTTTGCCATCAGTATAAAATCTTCTACCGTCGCCTTCATAATCATCTTCAAATTTATCCTTGCTTATAAGATTTATTACATCAAACCTAAATCCTCTTATGCCTTTTTCTAGCCAGAAATTAAGGACTTTTGTAAGTTCTTTTCGAACATTTGGGTTTTCCCAGTTTAAATCAGCTTGACTCTTGTCGAATAAGTGAAGGTAATATTGATCAAGATCTTCTACATATTCCCAGGCAGAACCACCAAATTTAGACTTCCAATTTGTAGATTGTTTTCCAGTATTATCCTTGAAAAAGTAATAATCTTTATACTCTTCATCTCCTGCTAAGGCTTTTTGAAACCAAGTATGGTTGGTAGAAGTGTGATTAAAGACCATATCAAGCATCAAATATATATTCTTCTCACGCGCTTTGGCTATTAATTCTTCCAAATCATCCATACTTCCATAAATAGAATCAATTTTGTAATAATCTTCTATATCATAACCATTGTCATTTTGAGGTGATTTGAAAAAAGGAGTTATCCACAGATAATCTACACCAAGCATCTCCAAATAATCTAGCTTTTCTATTATTCCCCTTAAATCGCCTAGTCCATTTCCTGTTGTATCTTTAAAAGATTTGGGATAAACTTGATAAATTACCTTATCTTTAAAATCTCTCATTTCTTCCTAACTTTCTAATTCTATTACTTTTTCGTTTTGTTTTATGGTATCTTTACCTAAAAGTTTAATTTTTTCACCAGATGTGAAAATTACCGGTGATACCAATGATTTTCCATGGTCCTTTACATAATCAAGGTCTATCTTACATAATAATTGACCTTTTTTCACCCTATCATTAGTTTCTACAAAAGATTCAAATCCTTCTCCATCAAGCTCTACTGTATCCATACCTAGGTGGATTAAAATCTCTTCACCACTATTAGCTTTTATACCAAAAGCGTGCTTTGATGGATAAGTCATTTCCACAACGCCATCTACTGGTGAAACCACTTCGCTTTCTGTAAGTTCGATTGCAAAGCCATCGCCCATTAGTCTGTCAGAAAAAACCTTGTCGGAAACGTCATCTAGGTCTAAGATCCTACCTGTCATTGGGGCTACAAAGTCAAATTCTCCTTCTGCTGCAAGTTCGCCATCAATTAACTTTTCTGGATTTTCTTCTATATATATATCTTTTCCGTATAAATCTTCAGGGGCAAGTCTTTTCTTACCAAACATAACTGTTAATACAAATGGTACAACAATTGCTATTGCCATTGCTATGCCAAATTTTAACCAAAATCCAGGTTTGATAGATAAGATTCCAGGAAGTCCTCCAACACCGATTGATGACGCCATAACTCCTGTAGATACAGAAAATAGTGCCGCTAAAGCAGATCCTGTCATTGCTGAAAAGAATGGGAAGGAATGTTTTAAGTTGACACCAAACATGGCTGGTTCTGTTACACCTAGGTAGCAAGAAATACATGATGGAATATTAATTTCTTTTGATTTTTCATTTTTTCTTTGTAGGTAGATCATAGCCAAAACTGCTGAACCTTGGGCAATGTTTGAAAGGGCAATCATTGGCCATAAAAGTGTACCACCAAAGGTATTGGCAAGCTGAACATCTATAGCATTGGTCATGTGGTGAAGACCAGTAATAACAAGTGGTGCATAGATAAAGCCAAAGAAGAGAGCAAATAGCCATTTGAAATTAGATGTCAAACCAAACCATACACCTTGGCTTATCCAATCGCCAATCTTCCAACCAATTGGTCCTACAACTGTGTGGGAAATTATTACCGCTGGCACTAATGAGAAAAATGGAACGACTATCATTGAAATATATGAAGGAGAAACCTTCCTAAAGAATTTTTCCAAATAAACTAGGACAAAACCTGCAAGGATAGCAGGAATTACCTGTGCCTGGTAGCCTATCATCTGAATTTTGAAACTTCCAAAATCCCAAACTGGTATGTCAGCTGGGGCTGTGCCTGCAACTGCGTAAGCATTTAATAGTTGTGGAGACACGAGAGTAATACCCAAAATAATACCCAAAACTTGGCTTGTACCCATTTTTTTAGTAATTGACCAGACAATTGCTACTGGCAAGAAATGGAAAACCGCCTCACCTATTAGCCATAAAAAGGAATCTACCCCTGCCCAAAATTGGGAAATCTCAACTAAGGTCTTGGTTCCATTTTCAAACATAGCAATCTGATCAATAACATTTCTAAAGCCTAAAATCAAACCACCACAGATAAGGGCTGGGATTAGAGGTGCAAAAATCTCTCCCAAATCTCCCATAAGTTTTTGAAGCTTATTTTGGTTTGACTTAGAAGCTTGTTTTACCTCTGCCTTACTAACTCCTTCAATACCACTAACTGCAACAAAGTCGTTATAAAAATCAGCTACTTCATTACCAATTATTACCTGAAATTGTCCAGATTGGGTAAAGGTTCCCTTGACAATGCCAATATCTTCAATTTTGTCAATATCAGCCTTCTTTGGATCGTTTAAAACAAAACGCATCCTTGTAACACAATGAGTGGCAGCAGAAACGTTTTCTTTTCCGCCAACATATTCTAAAAGCTTTTTAGAATCTTCTACATACTTTCCCATAACTTCTCCTTTACTTGTACGTATATCTTATAATTTTATATTACCATGTACATATTAATTTGTCAATACGTATTAATATAATAAAGGAGATGATTAATAATTATCGTTTTTAAAATCTCCAATAAAAAAAGACCAAATGAATTAAATCAAATAGTCTTTTCTTTATTTCTTCTAGCAAAATCTACAAACCTAAACTTATCAGGTCTGTGTTTTGAAATTGTATACTCAAAAAGTTTGCCATCGTCTAGATAAGTATAGGATTTGACGCAAACCAAAAGGTCATAATCACCCATATCCAGAATATCCATTTCTCTTTCGCTTGCTTTAACAACTGTTATTTCCTTTTTAGCAAATGATACCACAAGTCCCAGGTCTTCTTCTATGTATTCGTAAAGAGAATTTTCTGCATTTTCTAGACTCAAATCTTTTATAAGTTCACCGTTTAGATAGTCAATATCAAGGATGACCTTTTCGCCATCAATTTCTCTGACCCTTTCTATGTGGTACATCTTGCCCTTATCCATAGCAAGTTCTTTTTTTATCGGATCAAAAACTTCAGTTTGAAGGAAGATATTTACATAAGTTTTGCTCTCACCTGGTATGATTTTTTGTAGCTCCTTGTAACTTGAAATTCCCGATACAGGAAATTCTATGGTATTAAAATCTAAAACTAGAGACCCTTTTCCTTTAATTTTTTGTATGTAACCATTTTGAAGAAGAATATTTAGCGCCTTTCTAACAGTGTCCCTGGAACAATCATACAAATCTGACAATTCTTTTTCTGTAGGAAGACAAGTGTTTATCTCATATTTTCCCGACTTTATTTTGCTTAAAATATCTCTATAAATTTCAATATATTTCGCCATCTCGATCTCCTAATAATATTATATTATACTAATTTTACATATTTCTTCCATTTAGGTAAAATTTAAACTTTCTTTGTAACATTTTCAAATCTCATTCGTTATTATAGTAGAAAGGCTCTTAAAAGAAGTAGAGTATTTCATATAAGCGAGGAAAAATATGGATTTTGCTAAAATTTATGAGGATTACAACAAAGACGTATATAGGTTTGCCCTCAGCTTGTGCAAAAATCAAGATTTAGCTGTCGATATTTGCCATGAGACCTTTGCCAAGGCTATGGATAAGATTGATACTTTTGATGGATCACAAGATATTAGGGCCTGGCTTTTTACTATTGCTAGAAATACCCTCTATGATTTTTACCGAAAAAATAAAAATATTAGGCCTGATTATGACATAAACCTAGTCGAAGATAAGAAGATATCCTTTGTTGAGGACCTTGCCAACAAGGATCTCGCCCTCAAAGTCCACTCCTTTCTCCATTCTATGAATGAACCCTACAAAGAGGTTTTTAATCTCAGAGTCTTTGGCGAACTTGATTACAAAAGTATAGGTCAAATTTTTGGCAAGACTGATAATTGGGCCAGAGTTACTTTCTATAGGGCGAAGAATATGATTATAGATTGTTTGGAGGATAATAATGAAATATGAATGTGATATTGCAATGGACTTGATGCCTTTGTATGTAGATGATTTATTAAGTGAAAATTCCAAGATTTTTATAAAAAACCACATAGATTCTTGTGAATCTTGCAGAAAATATTACGAAAAATTATCAAGTGAAATAAAAATCCCTGTTAGCAGAGAGTCAAGGATTTCTGATCTTAAACCAATAGAATACTTAAAGGAAAATCTTTCTAAGAAAATTATAAAAAAAGTTTTGGCTTTTGTCCTTGTGATTGGATTTCTTGTAGGCAGCTTTGCTTTTGCTACTCTATATGAAATGCCAATTGATTCATCCAAGGTGGATTTTTATGTAAAAGATGATTTTTTGATGATGAAATACGATGGTCAGGGCAATCTCCTATACAGCGCAGGAGAATCTTGGGATAACAAAAAAGTCTGGACAATATATTTTTGGCAAACCCCATTGGGAAAATACCTATCACCCCTATATGAGAAAGAAAAATACAAGACTGATTTCATGCCACTCTACAATGTCAAAAAAGTTTACGACAAAGAAGGAAATATTTTGTGGGAAAAGAAGGAAAAATAAATCTTTATTTGAAAAATACCCCCTTTGCACTTGCAAGGAGGGTATTTTTTGTTGTCATTATTAAAGAATCGCTTCTCTTAAATCTTTCATAGCTTTTCTTGCAACATCCATTGCAGATTCCATGGCAGTTTTGTTTGTCATGTCTACCCCTGCTTTTTTGAGAACTTCGATTGGGTATTCGCTTTCGCCTGCTTTAAGGAAACCTAGATAAGCTTCTCTATCAGCGTCTGTGCCGTGTAGGATTTTTTGGCTTAGGGCTACTGCGCTCATGAAGCCTGTTGCGTATTGGAATACATAGTAGAACATATAGAAGTGTGGGATTCTTGCCCATTCTGCTGCTATATAGTCGTCTACTTCTATGTCTTTGCCGAATAAATCTTCGTTTAATTCCTTGTAGATTGCATGGAGTCTTTCTGCTGGGATTGGCTCAGCATTTTCTACTAATTTATTTACCTTGTGTTCAAATTCTGCAAACATGGTTTGTCTAAATACTGTTGATTTAAATTGGTTTACAAAGTAGTTTAGTAGGTATTTTGTTTCAGCTTCTGACTTACTATGCTCAAGCATATAGTCAAGTAGTAATAGCTCGTTAGTTGTTGATGCTATTTCTGCTAGGAATATTGAGTATGAGCCGTAATAATATGGTTGTTCACGTCTTGTGTAGTAAGAGTGCATAGAATGACCTAGTTCGTGTACTATTGTAAATAAGTCGTTTATTGAGTTGGTGTGGTTTAATAGGATAAATGGTTGGGTATCGTATGATCCAGATGAATATGCACCAGACCTCTTTCCTTCGTTTGGCATTACGTCAAACCATCTTTTTTCAAAACCTTCTCTTGCAACTTTTACATATTCTTCGCCAAGTGGTTTGATTGCTTCAAGTACTATTTCTTTTGCTTCATCAAATTCAATTTGTCTGTCATAATCTTCTACAAGTGGCACGTATATATCGTGGAAACCAAGATCATCTACTCCAAGATATTCTTTTCTTAGTGTTGTGTAATCTCTGTGAATATCAGCATTATCGTGGATTACTTCTAATAAATTGTCATATATTTCTTCTGGAATATTATTTGCAGACAGACTCATTTCTCTAGCTGATTTATAGCCACGTAGTTTTGCTTCTACGTTGTGGGCTGTGAATTCACCGTCTATGGTTGATGCTAATGTATTTGAATATTGTCTATAAGTTTCATAGTATTTCTCATACACTTCACGTCTAAAGTCTCTATTTGGGTCTTCCTGTAAAGTTACAAAGTTTGCATTTGTAATCTTAATTTCTTCGCCGTCTTTTTTTACACTTGGGAATGATAAATCAGCGTTGTTAAAGATCATGTAGGTATTTTGTGGGTTGTTTTTTAGTTTTCCAAAAGCTGCAAGGATCGCTTCGCTTTTTTCATCTAAAACATGGTCTTTTGCTCTAAACATATCTTCAAAATAGTGTTTAAGGTAAGAAATTTCCTCATCTTCTAGGTAAGAATTTATAACTTTTTCATCTGTAGATAAAATTTCTGATGAAATGAAAGATAGTTCGCTTGCTGCGTAAACATAAGTATTTTCAGCCACTTGACTCATTTCTTGGTACTTACTCACTGTGGTATCTTCATCATTTCTTAGGGATGAATATACATAAGTCTTCTCCATTTTTCTCTCAAATTCTTCGTTAAGTTTTAGATATTCTTTGAAAGTCTCAAGGTCAGATGTTAGTTTTCCCTTAAATTCTTTAAGTCTTGCTACAAGGTTTTTAACCTCTTCAATATCCTTGTAGAATCCTTCATCATCAGTATAAATTGATGAGGTATCCCATTTTAGTCTTTCTTCAACTTCGCTTCTTTTCATTTTTGCCTCCTAAATTTATTTTATGCTTAATATAGCGTCGTTTTCGTCTTTACCGAGTAGTTTAAGCTCCATAATTCTATTATCACTTGCTTTTGGCATAAATCCTACCAAGATTTTTCTATCATTTATTTCAGCTTTTATATTTTCACCGTCTATTTTATAAACCCCAAAAATCTCTTTGAGATATTCTTCTTCCTTGTCGATCCTTTTGGAAATAGCCATTTCTATATCGCCTGGATTTGCTTCTTCACCTGTTTCTACAAGCTCGCTCATTCTATAAACATCCACATTTACATCATCTATAGAATTTTCAAAATGAAAGGAATCTATAAGCGACATATACTTATTATAAATATAATAGGCACTCTTGGTTTGATATCCATCCACAACAACTTGACTTGCAATGATAGAAGGACCTGACTCTGCCTCGATTAAGTCAAAATTAACCTGACTAAAAACATTATCGCTTGTAACAAGTGGGCCATATTCTTTTTCTACAATATTATCATTGTCCTTAAAGGAAAGAACTGCCGTATAAGAATTCGGACTAAAAGAAGACTCCAAAAGCTCTACTCCCATTTCTCTACCGGCAAAATTAAACTTTTTAAGAAAACCAATCGCATCTGCCAGATAAATTTTGCTAGACATACGACCCTTGCCATATATTTCCTCAAAATCTACCCTGTTTTCTGGTTCGGTATTTGATATATACTTAATCTCTGGTAATTCAATATTTTCTTCGCTTACAGTCTCTCCCATATCTTCCTTAAACTCGCTTTTTGATTCAAAACCGCAAGAAGTAAGGACAAGACTTAAGATGAGTAATAAAACAACCTTCATCTAGACTCCTAACATAGACCTAGCACCAATCCTGTAAAGGGCGAAACTAGCTACTAATAAAATAACTAAGGATACAAGTCTCCTTGGGCTTGCAATCTCCCTACCAAGGATAGGAAAAATCCCAGCAAGTAAAAAACCCGCAACAAAACCACCAAGGTGGCCATAAATACCAACCCCAGGTGCAAGAAGTGAGTAAATTACGTTTATAACTACAACTGAGATAAAACTCGCCCCAAAACTTCTTATAATCTCATCATCCCTATAGGTCGCCATAAGACCTATAGCTAGACCCAGCATACCATAAAGGCTGGTTGATGCTCCTGCTGACACAGTATAAGGACTACCAAAGGCAAAGGATAAAAGATTTCCAAAAATTCCTGCTATTAAGTAAATTATCAAAAAGTTCATAGATCCAAAAAGTCTTTCAAAAACAGGACCTAAACTATAGAAAAAATACATATTAAACAGAATATGGAAAAAACCAATGTGGATAAAAGAAGCTGTAAAAAGCCTCCACCACTCACCTTCTGCCACAAGTATCTTGGAGTTTGCTCCAAATCTTATTAAATTTTCGATATTTTCGCTACCACCGCTTAAAGTCATCATGATAAAAACGATTATATTTATAATCATAAGTCCCGATGTGACCTTAGCTTGGCTAAGTCTTTCAAAATTTATATTCATAAAACTACTATACCCCTAATTTTTCCTCGCTAAAACAGACTTATCAAGACTTTTAGCAAGGTCTGCTATTTGCTTGTGGATATCCTTTCTATAATAAAAATCTTTAAGTTTGTAAGGATAAATAAGGTCAAAGTCTCCCCTGTTTTTAATTTTGGTACTCTCTTCGTCTTGAAGGAAGATAACTTTAATATCTTTCTTGTATCTTTTTGCAATAGAGGCAACGTTTTGAGAGCTATTTCCCTCAAATTGTTCTACATTTTCTCCCAGAATTAATACGTCTTTATCCTTGATAAGTTTTTCAAAATCTATGGTCTCTAGAATAAAATCCATGGACTTGGAAATTTTTGCCCTAAAGAACATATACAAGGCCCAAGCGACTCCTCCGCCAGATCCCATGGTAGGCATATCCACATCTCCTGTACCCAAGGTATCTTCGATAACCTTCTTAAAATGCTTACAACCATTAAAAAGTCTAGCAGTATCGTAATCTGTAGCACCTTTTCTGTAAACTCTATCCTCTAAAAAAGAATTCTCTCCAAAAAGTGTCTGATTGGTAGAAGTTGCTATCCTAATATCAACTCCCCTAAGTCTCTTATCAAGTCCATCTATATCAACCCTTGCTACCTTTTCCATATTCTCTGCTACTGGATTTAATGAATTATCATTCTCATCATAAAACCTCACGCCAAGAGCATAGAGCATTCCCATACCGAGGTCGTTTGTTGCTGTATCTCCTATACCTATGTAAAAAGACCTGGCTTTGTTATCAAGTCCATCCAATAGCATCTCCCCAAAACCAAGAGAAGACGACTCCATAACCTTAAGCTCCTCCTTATACAAAAGCCTAATACCAGAGGACTCTGCCATCTCCATCACAGCGAGATCGTCTTTTAGGATGTACCTTGCAGTAATTACGTCATTTAGGGGATTATGTACATTTACATATTTATATTTTCCCTTAATAATAGCCTGCATAGCCTCAACAGTTCCCTCTCCTCCGTCAAGAAATGGCATAACCTCAACATCTGAGGAGAGATTGTTTTTAAAAATATTTCCGATTTCAACTGAATTTTCAAATGTTTTTATAGAATCTATTCCAACTAAAGTTTTCATCACTACTCCAATCCTTTGTATTTATACCCGAAAAAACAAAAAAATATTGACAAGTTTTTCACAAAACCCAATAAATTTTTGCAAAAACTTTACATATTGGCTAAATCCTGCTATACTAGATAAGAAAGTTTGTAAAAATTGGTAGAAATCCGAATTTTTACGACTTGCTGTTTAACTCATAGGGATTATTCCCGAATAAGAGACCATTAGAAATCTAATGGTCTTTTATTTTATCTCAGTATAAATTTTGATATAATCTCACAAACAAAGTAGTTCTCACTTATTGATCATTTCATTTAAAATCACCTTATCGGTCTCTCTCATTCCTTTTTTTGCAATATTTCCTACTCTTTTTATCAATTTATCAACATCTGAAGTTGCTATTCCATCTCCTTTTTTAAAGGTATTTCCAGTTTTGGCTTGGATATAGGATAGATATGCGATTTTTAGACTGGATGCGATTTTAGCAGCACAAGACTCTTTAGCTCCGTCACACAAAATTCCAGAATTTGTTGCCAAAGTATTTATAATTGTGTTTTTTATAATTTCCTTATCTTGATTTTCTATAAAGGCAAGACCTGCCATAGCGGCTGCCGATGCGGATACCACTCCACAATAGGCAGAAAGTTCGCCGATTCCTTCTTTTATGTAGAGAGCAATTAAATTAGAAAAAACAAGACCTCTATAAAGGGCATCCCTACTTAAATTATTATCGTAATAATAAGCTATTAAAGGCACAGATACTGTTATCCCTTGATTTCCCGAACCAGAATTAATTACAACAGGATTTTCACAACCTGCCATACGAGCATCTGAACCTGCTGCTGCATAGGCTATATATTTTTCTATAGGATTATCTTTTGCTTCTTTTAATAAAAGTTTTCCAATATTAGCACCCCAAGAATTTGTGAGCCCCTCTTTGGCAATAGAATAATTGTAGGAAATCTCCTTATCCAAAATATCGGTAAGCATTGAATAATCGCCATTTTTGGAAAATTTATAAATTAGATCAAAATCCAAATCCCCAGTATTTGCATCACTAATTTCTTCGCATCTCTTATCAAAAATCTCTCTTCCGTTAACTTCTTCATAAACTATATTTGTGTGAAAATCTTTTATAATTACTTCTGAGCTTTTTTGTCCATTTTCCATCCTAATATCAATATAAAGACCAATCTTATCATGGTCTAGCTCTACCTCTACCAGACCTTTTTCAATAAGTTCATCCATATATTCTAATTTTGACTTATCTATATCAGAGATCACCTCAAGTTTTCTTGTATAATCGCCTAAAAAAGCTCCAACCGCCAGAGAAATCTCTATTCCCTTTCTACCCTCAGTTCCTGGAACTTTCACGCTATTGGCGTTTTTTATAATATTTCCAGATAATTTAGCATATATTTTTTTAGGATTTTCTCCCAAAAGATATTTTGCCCTACTTGCTCCATATGCTAGGGCAACTGGCTCCGTACATCCAAAAGCCAGAACCATCCTCTCTAGTAAAAGTTCACAAAAATCCATCATTCTCCTCATCTTTCTATAAATATTAATAATCAAAGTAAGAAACTTTCCTTAAAACGTTTTCACAATCTTAAAATATACAAAACCTTATCTATATTTTTCATAAAACTATATTAATAATGTGAATTTAAATTTATAATTATTCTAAAATCAATTGATTTATTAAGTATTCACCTATATTATACCGTATATATTCATTCATGAAAACAAATTTATGCATAACTATCTTTACAAACATCATAAAAATTTATATAGA
>QWCE01004897.1_pt1 | contig 12744 bp, 11 predicted proteins | sample 1972531 | NCBI WGS metagenome assembly QWCE01 (sample SAMN09866716, study PRJNA288562) | Human gut metagenome isolate term4_stool, whole genome shotgun sequencing... | reverse complement strand
CCGCAGGGAGAAGCCCATGAAGATCGGACGAAAAATCACACTGATATTGCTTGCTATATTCTTCATAGGTCTCTCCCTGCTGTTATACCCATCTATCAGCAGCTATTGGAACTCCATCACCCAGTCCAAAGTGGTGGCGGACTACGACGCCATGCTGAAAAGCCTGACGCCCAAGGACTACTCGGACATTTTCGCGGCGGCGGCGGACTATAACACCCGTCTCGCGGCGCTGGATTTCCCGCTTATGGAGTATACGGCGCTGACGGAGGACTATAACTCTGCGCTGAATGCCTCCGGCGACGGGATGATGGGGTATATCGACATCGATAAAATTCAGGTGAAGCTGCCCATTTATCACGGCGTGAGCGGCGGCGTGCTCAGTCACGCGGTGGGACACATCGAGGGCAGTAGCCTACCCGTTGGTGGCGAGAGTACGCACTGTGTACTGTCAGCGCACCGCGGGCTTCCCAGCGCAAAGCTGTTTACTGATCTCGATAAGCTGGAAATCGGAGACACTTTTCGAATCACCGTCCTTGATCGGGCGATGATTTATGAAGTCGATCAAATCAAAACTGTCCTGCCCACCGATGTGGGCGACCTGCTCATCACCGAGGGCGAGGACTATTGTACACTCATCACCTGTACGCCCTACGGTATCAATACCCACCGTCTGCTGATACGGGGACACCGCGTGTCAGCGGAGGATCTGCGGAAAATGCAGGTGCTGTCCGACGCCTTTATCGTGGACAGGCTCATCGTTACGCCCATCGTGGCATTACCCATTATCTTTATACTGATGCTCTATGTGTTTTTCGAGCCGCCCAAGAAAAAATTGCCCATAAATGAGGAGGGAGAGATCGAATGAAAAGAAAGCTGCTCTGCCTACTGCTTTCCATGCTGTTGGTCACAACGACGGCACAGGCTGCGGAAAAGCCGAATGCTGCCGTGGACACCTCCCGCAGCTGCACCTTGACACTGCAATACGCCGCCTCCGGACAGACCGTCCGGCTGTACCGTGCGGCGGACATTTCGTCCAACGGGCGTTACACTCTCTGCGGTGCGTTCGCGGGATACGGCATCTTTATGCCCGCCGGGAACGGTCAGGCGGAGTGGGATGCCCTGCGTGACACTCTGCTGGCGTATATAGCGGCGGATGCCCTCGCACCGGACCGCACCGCCGTTACCGGCGCAGACGGAAGGGCTGTGTTTACCGGGCTTTCCGCAGGTATGTACCTTGTGGATGAGGCCGACATGGAAGTGGGCGGCAGCACCCGGCAGTATGCGCCGTCGCTCATTGCCGTTCCCGGCGTGGGCGGAGGTGGAAATTGGAGATACGATGTGACCGCTGCGCCCAAGTACACCGAAAAGCCCGGCGGGGACGAGCCGGACACGCCCGTCACCTACACGGCGGTAAAGCTGTGGGCGGGAGAAAAATCCTCAGACAAGCGCCCCACCAGCGTGGAAATCGCCATCTACAGGGACGGCGTGGAGCAGGAAAGGCAGACGCTGTCTGCCGACAACGATTGGATGTACCGCTGGACGGCTGTCGGCGGCACATGGATCGTTTTGGAGCGAAATGTCCCGGAGGGCTACGCCGTCACGGTGCAGCGCAGCGGCAGCAGCTTCTTTGTGACCAATACGCACAGTGCTGTACCCGACCCGATACCCACGCCGGAGCCTACCCCAAAACCTACGCCGGGGCCGGGAGACAGACCTCAGACGGGAGACGAATCCCACCTGACGCTGTATATCGTCTGCATGGCGGTATCCGGGCTGGCGCTTCTACTGCTGGGAGTGTTGAACAGAAATCAGAAGCATGAAAAGAAATAGAACATTTTCCGGGCTACTCCTGCTTGCGGGAGCGATTTTGGTGGCAGCGGCGGTGGGGCTTGCCTTGCTCAGCGTACGGAAAAGCGCGGCGCAGCGGGATGAGCGAACCGAGGCCGCGCATCGGCTGCAAATGCTGACGGCTGAGCCGATCGCCGGCGTGATCGGCGACCATGCCGACGAGGAAATGCCCCGGCTGGAGCTGAACGGGCGCGACTACATCGGTCTTATAGAACTGCCGGAGCACGGCGTTTCGCTGCCAGTAGCGGCGGATTGGGACACAGGATTGTTCCCGTTCCGCCCCGCGTGCTACAGTGGAACACTGTATAGCGGGACATTGGTCATTGGCGGCAGCGGCGGTGAGGACTGCTTCGCCTTTATCAGTCAACTGGACGCCGGAGAATGCGTGATGTTCACCGATGCACGGGGCGTTCGGTACGCCTTCACCGTGTCGCGGATTACACACCACGCGGCGCTGGGCGCGGCGGAGCTGAACGACCCGGAATCGTCGTTGTTGCTTTTTGTGAAGACGGGTAGGACATATCTGCTTGCGCACTGTGTAACCGCATAAGAACAGAATAAACCGACAATATGATGCTTTGAGAGATCCGGCAGATATTCGACTCTAGGCGGCATAACAACCACCGAAGCCATTTGTGCCATGACGATCCTGAATTTTCGTGAAAATTTTGAGTGTGGGAGAGACTGCTGTATGGCAGTCTCTCTTATTTTTTCTCTATGATCGCTGCAAGATCCACACGGATGCCGTATTTGTCCAACAAGGATATAGCCTTGGCTTTATGGCAGGGTCCCGTCAAGATTTATGCGCAAAATTGTTTGCAGGCTCCGGCTGAGTGAAGTCAGCCGGCAATAGAGGCATCGTCCAGAGCCGTCTCCAAGTGCTTCCTGTTCATGTATTTCTTGCAGCCTCACTGGGCTTCGCCATGCGGCGGGCACAGACCAGCATCAGGGAGACAAATTTGTTGTCCCCGGCCTGTGTGGTGCCGATGCAGAAGTTCATCAGGCTGTGAATCAGGGCGGAAAACGATACATCGCCCATATTGTCCAGACATGGTATGAGGCCAATAAGAACAAGGACATCATGTTCAGAATGCAGGATTGGGTAGAATCCGGGAAAAACAGAGAGCACTGGGAGTAGTTCTATCAAACAGGCTTATCAAAACATTCTTATTTCCGGCAGTGCTGGAGATGTCCATGCATCAGGATGCTGGGCCAAAGGTGATTCCGTGCCGCTGACCTCCGGCACAAGCCGCAGATTCGGGATCGTGCTGCGTTTTTAGTATTCGGATGGTACGGAGGACGAGGAGATCGCCAACGTCAATCCGGATTGCAGCAGTCAGAACGACTGGCAGTATCTGTCCCTGCGGGCAGTTGCGAAAAAAAGCGTATACCTCCATGCGGATCGTGTTGCGTTATGACAAGTACCCCTGTAACCGTCAGGTTACAGGGGTACTTCTTTTTTCACAGATGGAACATATTCACCAGAAACAGCAGGGCCAGTCCATAGTAGGTCACCACGGCCACCAGATCGTTGACCGTTGTGATCAGCGGGCCGGAGGCCACCGCCGGATCAATATGGACCTTATGAAACAGCATGGGAACCATCGTCCCCACAAGGCTGGAGATCACCATGGCCACCACCAGCGACACCCCAACGCAGCCGGAGATCAGAAAAGCCGGCCCCCACGCATAGCCCTTGCACACATGGATGTAGACCCCTAAAACCGCCAGCGCCATGAGTCCCAGACACCCGCCGTTGAGAAGGCCCACCCGCATCTCCTTGCCCAGCAGGGCCAGCTCCTCCTTCAGGGTAAGGTTCTCGTCCATGAGGACACGAATGGTGACGGCCAGCGACTGAGTCCCGACATTACCTGCCATGTCCAGCACCAGTGACTGGAAGCAGATGACGATGGGCAGCACCGCCACCACGGACTCGAAGATGCCCACCACCGATGAAACGCCCATGCCCAGAAACAGCAGCACGATGAGCCACGGCAGACGCTTCCTCATGCTGACGGCGGCAGGCTCCCGGAGGTCCTCCTCCGAGGTCAGGCCGCCCAGCTTGGCGTAGTCGTCGCCCATGGCGTCATCCACCAGCTCCACCAGATCCTGAGCGGTGAGGATACCGGCGATCCTTCCGTCCTCCGTCAGCACCGGCAGGGAATCCTCCTCATACTCTGCGATCCGGTCGATGCAGTCCTCCACCTTTTCATGGGCCAACACATAGGGATAGCTGCGGCGGATGATCCCGCTCAGCGGGTCGTTCTCACGGGCGATGATCAAATCCTTCAGGTCGATGGCCCCGGCAAAGACGCCGCCGCCGTCCACCACATACAGCGTGGAGATATTGTCGTGCTCACCGGCCTGCCGCACCAGCTCGTTCATAGCGCCGCAGACAGTCAGTGTGTCCGGGATGCAGACGAAATTGCCGCTCATGCGGCTGCCGATCTCCTCCTGATGAAAGGCCAGCAGCCGCCGGACATCCTTCCGGGTGTCGTCGTCCAGATGGGCGGCTAGAGCCTGTTTCTTCTCCTCCGGAAGCTCCCGCAGCATATCCAGCGCATCCGCCGTGTCCATGTCGGTGATCACCGCCGCCGCCAGATCCGCCGGAAGTTCCGCCAGGAAGCGGGAGGCATCGTCCAGATAGGGGAATATCTCTGCCAGCGTCCGGGCGTCCAGCTGCCGGAACAGCCGCTCCCGCTCCGCATCCGTCAGCAGGGTGACGGCCTTGGCCACATCCCGCTGGTGATAGTGCTTCAGCAGCTCCGGCAGACGGTCCCCGTTTTGGGCCGTGCGGATGACCGCTGCGATCTCCTGTGCGGACTCCTTGTTTACCATTCTGTTCATCATATTCTTGTCCTCCTTTGACGCTACTTTGGGCAAAATGGGCGCAAAAATACACCGCCTCAGAGATAGTTGCCACAGCAAGACGTCTCCGGTGCGGTGCAGGAGGACACGACAAAGTAGAATGTGGTCAGCTCCTGTCCGTGGATGACCACACCCTGTGTCTCTGCGGGCCGCATACCCGGCTTCGTCCTGTACTTCCGCAGCTATCCATGAACATTCACCTCCGTTGATGGCTGAAATAGGTCTTTTTTGACCGCAACCCATCATAGCAGAACCCATCGGCACTGTCAACCGTTTCTTTCCCCGGTTTTTTGCAGCCCCGGAGGCCCCATGGCCTCCGGGGCTGCACTCCCGGCATTTACTGTCGCCGGATCTCCACAGTCCTGCCGCCAAGACTCTCATAGATGCGGTGGGAAACGGAGAGGACGGTGCGCCCACGGGAGGCCTGACGCAGGGCCTCCCGCACACGGGCCTCCGTCTCGGCATCCAAATTGGCAGTGATCTCATCCAGCAGCAGTACGGTAGGATCTGCCGCTGCGGCCCGGAGCGGGTCTTTCCCTACAAGGACGAGTAGTTCATCCGGATGTAGGTGGCGGACGTGGAGTTCGCCTTGGCCCCAGAGATCCGGCAGGCCATCGTGGAACGGGTGAGCGGAAGATTTTGGGCTACACCATCGTCTCCGACGAGGACTACTATGAGGCGCTGCGGGCTTGGTGCCAGAGCCGCTACGGCTGGATCTTCCCCGTGAGGAGCTGGCCTTCTCCCCCGGCGTTATCCCGGCCCTGTATCAGATCGCGGAGGATCTGGTGAAGCCCGGCCATGGCAAGGTGCTGACCATGACCGCGGCCTACGGCTTCTTCCTCCACGCCTGCGAGTATGCTCCGGGATTTTCTCATCCGGCTGGGCGTCAGCGAGGCCACCGCTGCCAAGGATGCCCGCAAAATGGAGCACGCTGTCGGCGCAGCAGACAGAGCATCTGGTGTACTTCCTCTGCTTCGTCAAGACCCTCTGCAAGGAGCCGGAGACGACGGAGTCCTGAGCCGCTTCTTGCAAAGTGTAAGGCTTCGGGTATATTTTCTTCTTCCTTTCGTTCCGTTTCTCTGCTATACTGGAGCCATACCAAGAAATACACGGCGGAGGTTCTTCCCTTCTCTGCCGGAAAATCGTAAGGAGGATACCACCATGCGTTATGAAATCAAAGGCACTCCCTTCCCCGTGGTGATCTGCCAGCTGGAAGACGGCGAGCAGATGGTCACGGAGCGTGGCTCCATGGTCTGGATGAGCCCTAATATGGAGATGCAGACCCATGGCGGTGGACTGGGGCGGATGTTCTCTAAAATGTTCTCCGGCGAGAGTATGTTCCAGAACATCTACACCGCTCACGGCGCCGGGATGATCGCCTTCGGCTCCAGCTTCCCCGGCCAGATCAAGGAGATCGCCATCACTCCCGGCCACGATATGATCCTCCAGAAGAGCGCCTTTCTGGCCGCCGTGCCGGGAGTAGAGCTGTCCATCCACTTCAACCAGCGGCTGGGCGCGGGCCTCTTCGGCGGCGAGGGCTTCATCATGCAGCGCCTCAGCGGCAGCGGCATGGCCTTTGCCGAGATCGACGGCACGCTGGTGGAGTACGACCTCCAGCCGGGTCAGCAGATCGTGGTGGACACCGGCAACGTGGCGGGCTTCACCGCCGGGGTGCAGATGGAGATCCGTCAGGTTCCCGGCATGAAGAACAAGCTGTTGGGCGGCGAGGGCCTTTTCAACACCGTCCTCACCGGTCCCGGACGTATCTGGCTGCAGACCATGCCCATCTCCGGCGTGGCCGCCGCCCTGCTGCCCTATATCCCCACCGGCAACAATTAAGCTGTCTGTCAGGCCCGCAGAGTCCTTCTTTGCGGGCTTGGCAAATTTTTTTATTTTTCACGCAATAAAACCGCATCTCCACGCATTACAGGGATGACAGGAGATAAAAGCCTATGACTGCATGGCCCGCCACAACCGAATATGCCGGCAGCAGTGCTCATCTGACGGGGCTGCTGGCCGCCATCGCCGCCGGGCAGCAGGATGCGCTGGCGCAGCTCTACCATCTCACCCGAACGGCGGTGTATGGTCTGTCGCTGTCGTACCTGAAAAACACCCACGACGCACAGGATATCACGCAGGATGTATTCGTTCATGTGTGGGATCACGCCCCGCAGTATCGCCCCACCGGCTCTCCCATGGGCTGGCTGCTGACGGTCTGCCGGAATCTGTGCCTGATGCGCCTGCGGCACACGGAGCGCCACGCCGTTCTCAGCGAGGCAGAATGGGACGCCATTCCCCAGCAGGAGACCGGTCTGACCACAGAGGAGCGAACGCTGCTGCAGCACGTTCTGTCCCGTCTGGGGGAGGAGGAGCGACGCATCGTACTGCTCCATGCCGTCACCGGGCTAAAGCACCGGGAGATCGCCGCTCTGCTGGAGCTGCCCCTCCCCACCGTCCTGTCGAAGTATCACCGAGCAATCCGAAAAATGCGTGCTGATCTGGAAGGAGATAACGCCCATGACAAATGAAAAGCTGGAACAGTGCCTTGCACAAGCGCTGGAAAAAACAGCCCCCCATGACGTGGACGGCGTTCTCTCCCGCTGTGAGAAGCGGAAAGGAACGGAAATCCCCATGAAAACAAAACCTCACTCCCTGAAAAAATGGATGGCGATGGCGGCCTGTCTGGCCCTTCTGCTGCTGTGCGGCGGCGGACTGTTTCTGCGGCAGGCCAATGCTGTGGCCTCCGTGGTCTCCATCGACGTCAACCCCAGCATCGAGCTGCGGGTCAACCAAAATGAAAAGGTTCTGGCCTGCGTGCCTATGAACGACGACGCCCATGCCATTCTGGCGGATATGGGCGACGGCGAGGATCTGAAGGGGGCCAAGCTGGATGTGGCAGTAAACGCCATCGTCGGCAGTCTGGTCCGCAACGGCTATCTGGAGAGCATCTCCTCCGCCATCATGATCTCCGTAGAGGATCGGGATCAGAGCCGGGCTCACCGACTGCAGCAGGATCTCTCCGCCGCCGTGGACGGCATCCTGCGGGACAGCGCCTCTCAGGCCTCCGTATTGACCCAGACGGTCACGCAGGACACGTCTCTGGAGAAGCAGGCCAAGGAGCACCACATCTCCACCGGCAAGGCGGCGCTGGTGAACCGCATCCTCGCCCTGAACAACAGTCTGTCCTTTGAGGAGCTGTCCAGGCTCTCCATCGGTGAGCTGAAGGATCTGGCCGAGACCGGCGCTCCTGCCATGCCCATCGGCATGGAGCGAGCACTGGAGATCGCCCTGCTCACCTGCGGGCAGTCCGCCGACCAGCTGACCAAGCAGGAGGTGGACGCTGAACTGGACGAGGTTCCCGCCCACTACGAGGTGGAGCTGGAGGACCGCAGCGGTACGGAGTACGAGTATCGCATCGATGCCTATACCGGCGCTGTGCTCACCTCCTATGTGGAGCCGGACGGTCACGACGATGTGGATGACCATGATGATGACCACGACGATGACGACGATGATGCCCAGCACACCGGCAGTGCCCAGCACACCGGGCAGATCGGCCACGCCGCAGCCAAGGCCGCTGCCCTGACCCACGCCGGTGTGTCAGAGAGCCGGGCCTACGACATGGATGTGGAGCTGGATGACGAGGATGGCCGCTGGGTATACGAGGTGGAATTCAAGGCGGATGGCATGGAGTACGAATATGTCATCGATGCCTATACCAGCGCTGTACTGGAATACGATATGGAGCAGGACGATTGACCCCTTATAGCAAAAGAGGCAGGCACAAAAGTGCCTGCCTCTTTGTCGTTATTCCGATTCCGGCGGCGCTCCGGGGTCTCCCTCCGGCAGCGATGTCTCCTTGTCCTCGTCCTCCGACAGGGTGGGGATAAATGCCTGCGCCAGCTTTCCCTTGCCCCGGTGCTTGATGTAGAAGTAGCCGATGACGCTGAAGGTCACAGCACCGATGAAGTTGACGAACAGATCCTCCATGGTATCGTACAGCCCGATATCCAGATACCCGTCAAAGCCCAGATCCGTGCCGTTGACGGCCACCGAGTGGATGCCGTCGATGGTGATGGGGGTGTTGCTGTTGGTGGGGTCCAGCATCACGGAGGTAATGCTCTGCACCACGGTGTCCTTCTGCATATCCAGATGGAACACCCGGTCCATGCCGAACTCGAAGAACTCCCACAGCACCCCCACGGTCATGGAGAAGCAGAAGGCCGCCAGCGCCACATATACCGGCGACAGCTGGAACTTGATGCGGCTGTTGCGGTTCAGGATGTCGATAAGGGCAAAGCCCGTGGCGGCGCAGAGGAAGCCCGTGGTGGTGTGGAGCATGGAGTCCCAGTTGGGGTAGGTGATGAAGTAACACTCCAGCTCCCCCAGTATCTCCGCTGCGAAAATGAACAGCAGGATAATGATCTCCAGCACCGACGGCAGTTGGATACCGAAGTTCTGCTGAATGAAAAACGGCAGGATGAACAGCGCCAGCACCAGCAGGCAGATGAAGGTGCTTTCATATTCGCCCCGGATGATGGACATTACCAGCTCCGCCAGCACGATCAACCGCAGGGCCACATATACGGCGAACACCGCCGGCTGCTTGTGAATGGTCTCCTTCAGCCGCCGGACCGTATCTCTGGGTTTGGGCGTTTTTTTCATAAAGACTCCTTCCCGGCACAGCACTGCGCCGCTGTGGTTTTTTCTGCATGGTATCATATCCCCGGTCAAAACGCAACGGAAAATGTGACAAAAATCGTGGCGGCCCGTCTTGACAAGCGGCCCGCTGTGTGGTAATCTAATAAAAATTTGCCATGCGGAGGTGATGACCGTGACCGTCGTTTTTCAGGATGCCCAGATATTCCGCCGAGGTGTTCTCACCCGTGGGGATGCTGTTTTCTCTTTTGAAATCCGACACGGCGCCAGTGTTTCTCCCGTTCATATTCCCGCCTCTTCTTTTGTGATATGTCCCGGTTTCGTTGATGTACACGTGCATCTTCGTGAACCGGGCTTTTCTTATAAGGAGACCATGTCCAGCGGCACCCAAGCCGCCGCTCACGGCGGATATACCACGGTGTGTGCCATGCCAAATCTGGACCCGGTGCCGGACAGCCTGCCCCATCTGGAGCAGCAGCTGGCCCTGATCCGCCGGGATGCCGCCATCCGGGTGCTGCCCTATGGCTCCATCACCCGTGGCCAGCTGGGGGAGGAGCTGTCGGACATGGCGGCCATGGTCCCCTATGTGGCGGCCTTCTCCGACGACGGGCGAGGTGTGCAGAGCGAGGTGCAGATGCGCCTTGCCATGGAAACCGCCAAGGGGATTCATAAGCTCATCGTGGCCCACTGCGAGGACAACTCCCTCCTCCACGGGGGCTACATCCACGACGGGGCTTACGCCCGCACCCACGGCCACCGGGGCATCTGCTCCGAAAGCGAGTGGGGGCAGATCCGGCGGGATCTGGAGCTGGTGCGCCAGACCGGCTGCGGCTACCACGTCTGCCACATCTCCACCAAGGAGAGCGTGGCCCTGATCCGCCGGGCCAAGGCGGAGGGGCTGGACGTCACCTGCGAGACGGCCCCCCACTATCTGCTGATGGACGAAACCATGCTGCAGGAGGACGGCCGTTTCAAGATGAATCCCCCTCTCCGCAGTCCCGCCGACCGGGAGGCCCTGCTGGAGGGGCTGGTGGACGGCACCATCGACATGATCGCCACCGATCACGCCCCCCACAGCGCCGAGGAGAAGTCCCGCGGGCTGGAGAAGAGCGCCATGGGCATCGTGGGGCTGGAGACCGCCTTTCCCCTGCTGTATACCTATCTGGTAAAGCCGGGCCTGCTCTCCTTCCCCCGTCTGATGGAGCTGCTCCACGATGCTCCCTGCCGCCGCTTCGGCCTCCCGCAGGGGGAGCTGGATGGCCCCCACGCCGATTTCACAGTCTTTGACCTGTCGGCTTCGTATCCCATCGACCCGGCGGACTTCCTCTCTCAGGGGAAGGCCACCCCCTTCACCGGCTGGCCGGTACAGGCCCGCTGCCTGCTGACGGTCTGCAACGGCCGCCTCGTCTGGCAGGACGGTGATCTCTTTTCCAAGGAGGACCACACATGAAGCAGGTCACATGGACCATTACGGAAAATATGCCGCTGACGCCGGACACCTACCGCCTACGTCTCACCGGCGATACGGACGCCATCACGGCCCCCGGTCAGTTCGTAAACCTGAAGCTCTCCGGCTTCTATCTGCGCCGCCCCATCTCCGTCTGCGACTGGGAGCCCGGTGCCGCCACCCTTATCTATAAGGTGCTGGGCCACGGCACGGCGGCCATGACCCATCTCCCCGCCGGAACGGAGCTGGGTGTGCTGACAGGGCTGGGCAACGGCTACGACACATCTCTCGCCGGGGAGCGCCCCCTGCTGGTGGGCGGCGGCGTCGGCATCCCGCCCCTGTACGGACTGGCCCGCCGCCTGACGGCGGAGCATCGTCAGGTCACGGCGGTGCTGGGCTACAACCGGGCGTCAGATATTTTTCTGGCGGAGGAGCTGCATGCGCTGGGCGTCACCGTCCGCCTCCTCACCGCCGACGGCAGCGCCGGGACCTGCGGTCTTGTCACCGACGGCATGGAGGGCGTGAATTACACCCACCTCTATACCTGCGGGCCGGAGGCCATGCTCCACGCCGTGTGGCAGCGCTGCCGCACCGATGGGCAGTTCAGCTTTGAAGAGCGCATGGGCTGCGGCTTCGGGGCCTGCATGGGCTGCACCTGCCGCACCAAGTACGGCCACAAGCGCATCTGCAAGGACGGCCCCGTCCTGCGAAGGGAGGAGATCGTATGGTAAATACCGCCGTCACCCTCTGCGGCCTGCCGCTGGAGAATCCCGTCATCCCCGCCAGCGGCACCTTCGGCTATGGGTATGAATTTGCACAGATCTACGACATCAACTGTCTGGGGACCTTCTCCTTCAAGGGGACGACGCTCACCCCCCGGTACGGAAACCCCACCCCCCGCATCGCTGAGTACGCCGGGGGCCTGCTGAACTCTGTGGGGCTGCAAAACCCCGGTGTGGAGGCCGTCATCCGGGAGGAGCTGCCCCGTCTGCGGGAGGTCTTTCACAAACCGGTAATGGCCAACGTCAGCGGCTTTTCCATAGAGGAATACGCCCAGGTATGCCGACAGCTGGACGGTGAGGAACAGGTAGGCTGGCTGGAGGTGAATATCTCCTGCCCCAACGTCCACGGCGGCGGAGCCGCCTTCGGCGCAGACCCCCGGACGGCAGCCGCCGTCACACGGGCCGTCCGTGACGTGACGAAAAAGCCGGTCATCATGAAGCTCTCCCCGGCTGCGGCGGATATCGCTGCCGTGGCACGGGCCTGTCAGGAGGCCGGGGCCGACGGTGTCAGCCTTATCAATACTCTGCCGGGGATGCGGATCGATCTGAAGCGCCGCCGTCCCCTGCTGGCCAACGGCACCGGCGGAATGTCCGGCCCCGGCATCTTTCCGCTGGCGGTGCGGATGGTGTATCAGGTCTACGAGGCCGTGGACATTCCCATCGTGGGCATGGGCGGCGTCAGCACCGCCGAGGACGTGCTGGAGCTGATGCTGGCCGGGGCCACCGCCGTGGGCGTGGGAGCCGCCAATCTGGTGGAACCCTGCGCCTGCCGGAAAATCATACAGGACCTGCCTGTCGCCATGGAGCGGTACGGCATTCAGCAGCTTACGGATATCATAGGAGGAGCACATCATGGGTAAAGACGTTATCATTGCACTGGACTTCGACAGCCGGGAGAAAACGCTGGCTTTTCTGGACCGCTTCACAGAGGAGAAGCCCTTCGTCAAGGTGGGCATGGAGCTGTTTTACGCCGAGGGTCCCGCCATCGTCCGGGAGATCCGCCGCCGGGGCCACCGCATCTTTCTGGATCTGAAGCTCCACGACATCCCCAACACGGTGAGAAAGGCCATGGCCGCCCTGTCGGCGCTGGACGTGGACATCATCAACCTCCACGCCGCCGGTACCGCCGCCATGATGACC
>QWCE01004893.1_pt1 | contig 12753 bp, 10 predicted proteins | sample 1972531 | NCBI WGS metagenome assembly QWCE01 (sample SAMN09866716, study PRJNA288562) | Human gut metagenome isolate term4_stool, whole genome shotgun sequencing... | reverse complement strand
AGAGCACACGCCTCCTAAGCGTGGGGCCGGAGGTTCGACTCCTCTCGTGGACGCCACAAATCACTTGCATTAGCAGGTGATTTTTTTATGGAAGTTTTTATTTATTCCTATTTCAAATTTCTTTAGATTTCAGCCATTCTATTACATCAAATTCTTTCTATTTATTTTCACTTTTTAATTATTTATTATTTATTAACTTATTTTTCATCCTTTAGGGTATGGTGCCCCCCTCTTATTAAATCAAAAAATTAAAAAAGGAGCACACCAACCATGAACTTAGAAAAATTGGACGATAGACAAAGAGAATTTATACAATTTAAAACTCTGGAAGGATTACAAAAAACAACACTTGATGGTTATTATAAGGTATTTCTTAATGTTAATAGTTTTGCAAGATTTGACTACCAAAACTTAGATAACTTAAAATCACAAATCATAGACTATTTTACAGGCATACAAGTCAACAAACCAACAACCTATAACGCAAAAAGAAAAACCCTAACTACTTTCTTCAATTATTTGATATCCCAAAACGTTCTTACAACAAATCCTATTAAATTAGCTGGAATAAAGAAAAGAAAAGAGAAGACAGAACCTCGTCCTTGTAAGGCTGATGACTTAAAAAGCTTTTTAAATGCAATAGATATTAATACTTATGCTGGTTTTAGGGACTACACCTACATAATACTTATTGCTGATACTGGAATTAGACCAGCTGAGGCTTGTAGGCTGGAAGAAAGTCATATAATTACCTCCCCTCCTGCTCTACAACTTAATTCTGACATCACAAAGACATCAAAACCCAGAACATTACCACTTTCTAGGTTAGTTTTAGATAATATCCTAAAGTTAATTCAACTTAATAGAGAATACTGGGATGAAGATAGGGTTTTTCTAACAAGTGAGGGAAATCCTATGACAACAGTTAATTTCCAAAGAAGATTTGTAAAACACTCTAAGGCTTCTGGTGTTAAGATAACCCCCTATCAATTAAGGCACTATTTTGGCACAGAATATCTTAAAAATCCCTCTGGTAACTTAATTTATCTTCAAAGTATAATGGGACATTCAGATATAAGTATGACAAAAAGATATATTTCAATTGACCTAGAAAGCTTAGAAAAGAACCATAAGGCAGCAAGTCCCTTAAACCTCGTATTAGAAAGGAATACAAGAGTTAGAAAATTATTTAAGTGAATAAATACCTATAAAAAATTTATCCTTAATCAATTATACTTTAGCTAAACCTATCCAACCCATTAAAATGAAAATTTGAAAATTAAAATACCGAAAACCTAGATATAGAAAGGAATTTAAACAAGCCTTTAAAACATAGATATAAAGCCAACTTTCAAAAAGTCTATTTTTCCATAAAATTTTAAGCAAATATTTTTACACTCGAAAATTGTTAGGCTTATTTTTTTAAATTATCCTAACAATCCCCTTCCTTTTTAACCAAATAATAAGGCTTAGGAAAATATATTAATCCTAACTTTTTAACAAAAGCAAAGTCCTAAGCTATTTTTTAAATTTTATAAAAATAAGGGTTAGGTTGATTGTTAGGATTAAAATAAAAAATTTACCCTTATTTTATTAATTATTTGTTAGGCTTATGAAATAATATTAAGCCTAACAATTTTCTAAAATCTTTCTTGTATCTGATTTTTTAATTTTGCTATTTATTAATAAGGTTTATTAAAGTTTTTTATTACTAACTATTTTCTATTTATTTTCATTTTGCAAGATTTGTAAGGCTATCTAGGTTGAATCCCTTTTAGTATTTGTTATTTATTCCTGCTTGTTTCCTATTTTGCAAGATTTATCTGATTTTACATCAATTTAGGATTTGACTATAGACTTTAATAACTTATAATTAAATTAAGATAAAAAACGATTTAGAATGATAAAGGAGAAAGTTTAATGAACAAAAAACTAATAACAACAATTACATTAAGTGCTATTTTGTTAGCACCTGTAAGTATTTTTGCCAAGGATTTTACTGATGTTAATAAAAACGACTGGTTTTATAGCACAGTAAACGAACTATCAGACAAAGGCGTAATTACTGGATATGAGGACAAGACATTTAAGCCTCAAAAATCAGTAACCTATTCAGAATTTCTAACACTATTAAACAACGCAATCGGCACAAAACAAGCCCCAGATTACAAAAATCCAACAGAGTGGTATAAACCAACATTTGATTACTTAAAATCTAAGGGAGTAATCCAAACAATCAATAACCCAAACCAAGAAATTAGCAGAAACGAAATGGCAAAATACCTATCACTAGGTCTACAAAAACTAAAAAACCAAACACCAAACACAACAGCACCAACAAACATAAAAGATTTTAATTCTATTCCAGCAGAATATAAAGATTATGTAGCAAGCACAGTAAATGCTGGCTTAATAAAGGGAGATGAGTTCCAAAACTTTAATGGCTCAAAATCCTTAACACGAGCAGAAACAGCAGTAATTATAAAGGGATTAGGTGGTGGAACAACAGAAGAAACAAAGAAACCAACACCAGTAGCAGATGAAAAAGGCTTACAACTAACAGACCCATCAAAACCAATGGTATGGAAAGAGAAAATGGAAAGAAAATATGTAAGACAACCACGAGAAGGCGATGTAATCATCAAAGCTGATGGAACAAGAGTAACACTAAAACTTGGTGCAGCAGGAGTATTAGGAGCAGGACAAAATGTAGACATCTATTCAGGTTTCATTAAAAAAGATGGGACACCATTCAAAGAGGGAGATTTAGCCGATTCAAGTTGGTACTCACTATTTGGACAAGAAGGACTTCCTGGTGGAGATAATAAAATGAGTATGGGTGGGCAACCTTACAGAATAGACCCACAAACTGGCGAGGGGCATTTTGAGTATGAATGGCAAAAGATTAGGACAATAGGTTCAGAAGAACCACCAATGATAAATGAAGATTTACAAGATATACCTTGGAATAAAGTAGTAAGACAAGGTGAAAGACCAATGACAGTAAAAGACCCAATAAGTGGAAAGGTATATAACACAAACGGTCAATATGAGTGGAAAGGCACATATTGGGAAGCTATAATGTAAAAAATAAGCAAAAACTATACTAAAACACACAAATCAAATGGTTTGTGTGTTTTTTTATTCCCCACAATCACCCCAACCCCACAAACATAGAAAAAATCACAAATAACTTAAAAATTTGACTTTTAACTTTACTTAAGTTAAAATGAAATAAATTAAGTTAAATTAGGAGGGGAGTAAACATGAATAAAAATATATTTGGAATACCTGTAAAATATGAAGAATGGAAATATCAAGACTATTTACCAGTATATATTATGGAAAATTATGATATTTATCAAGCAAACATTGGTAATACACGATGTATAATGCTTAAACCATTAGAAGAACTTACAACACTACCTGCCTTAAAAAAACAAATAAAAAAAATACAAACAATAGATAATGTACCAGTTGTTCTTGAACTTGATACAGTAACAAGTTATCGAAAACAAAGTCTTATAGAAAACAATATCTCATTTATTACCAATAAACAATTATATCTACCATTTATTGGAGCAATGCTTATGGATGAAGAAGAGACTAAAAAACCACCAAAAAAATTTGTATATTCAACACAACAATTATTCCTATATTATCTATATAATAACGAAAAAAGAATATATGTTTCAGATGCTAGAAGGCATCTCCCTTATACAGCAATGACATTAACACGAGCAGTAAAACAGTTAGAAGCAACAAACCTATTCTATATCGACAAAAATGGTGTAAATAAGTTCATTGAATCAAAATATAGTAGAAAGGACTTATTTACAAAAGCCAAACCTTATTTATCTACACCAGTTATTAAAACAGGATTTATAGATAAAACACGAATTACAGAAGATATGGTTTTTTCTGGAGAAACAGCACTATCTAAAAAAACAATGTTAAATTCAAGTAGAGTTGTTACTTATGCAATAAATGAAAAAGATTACGATAAAACATTATTGCAAGAAGAATTAATAGACCCAGATAAAAGTGTAAAACTTGAATTATGGGCATATGACCCTAATAAATTTTCAAGGGACACCAATGCTGATGACATTTCTGTCATATTATCTTTTAAAGGCACAGCTGATGAGAGAATTGAAGAAGCAATAGATGATTTACAAGAAAGTGAGTTACAAAACTAATGATAGGTGGATTAGCAAAATTTAAGAAACATTTTCAAGGATATGAAAACCAATATGTCATAATAGGTGGTACAGCTTGTTCTTTGTTAATGGAAGATGTGGAATTAGAATTTCGCTCCACAAAAGATATAGATATAGTATTAATTATTGAGTTTCTAACAGCTGAATTTGGTAAACAATTTTGGGAGTTCATTAAAGAAGCAGATTATAAACATTTGAATAAAAGTACTGGAGATGCACAATTTTATCGTTTTACAGAACCAAAAAATAATGACTATCCGTATATGATAGAAATTTTCTCAAGGAAGCCTTACTCTATAAAGTTAGAAGAGGATGCTATTATTACACCACTTCCAATAGATGATGAAATATCTAGCTTATCAGCAATCATTCTGAATGAAGCATACTATAACTTACTGAAAACTGAAAATAAAATAATTGACGGTGTCCCAGTATTGAATACAACTTGTCTAATACCCTTTAAGGCAAAAGCATGGTTAGATTTAAAAGAACAGCAGTTGAAAGGAAAGCATGTTGATAGTAGAAATTTAAAGAAACATAAAAATGATATATTTAGGTTAGTTCAATTAATTACACCCAATACAAGAAAAACTCTTAGTCAAGAAATAGCCGAAGATATGAAAAAATTCTTACTAGCAATGGCCAATGAAGATGATAATTTAAAATCATTGCATATAAAAAAGTTTACTAAGCAAGAAGTGATAGATATTCTATACAACTGTTATTCCTTGAGAGATAATAACATATAAAATAAAACAATAACCCAAAACACACAAATCAAATGATTTGTGTGTTTTTTTAATTCCCCACCAACCACCAATCCCCCAAAACTAGAAAACCCAAAATAAAAAATATTTAATAAAGATTAAACAAGTAAATCAACAAAAACAGAAGGAAGCAAACAATAGATGAAAAACAGAATACATAAATCATTTCTAGTATTACTAGCAATGATAATGCTATTAACAAGCATACCACTTAACTCATTCGCAGCCGAAGGCACAGATGGAACAGATGTAGAGATATAAACTATTAGAAGGCTAAAATATTTAGGCTTTATTTTTTTACTCAATTTACTTTAACGCTTCACATCGCAAGTGTGTATTTATCTTTCGTATATACCCTAAATTTCAATTTTTATTTTTTATTTGAGTATTTGGTCGATGTAGTAATTAAAGTTGATTTAAAAGCGATTTAAAGATAAATGCAGTTAGAGTTCTGAAAAATACATGATTATGTATGATTCAGATTTATTTTTCTATTATTTAAATCTTGCAAAATCCCAATCAAGAAGAATTAATTGATGGTTGAGTATGGTTTGTTTAAAGATTATATAAACCTTTTGATTAGTTTAATTATTATAATTCCAGCTATTTCTTTATTTAGTCTATATTTAGCTATTTATACTGTGTTTTTTCTTAGTTAGTATGTGATTTTTAAGTGTTTCAGATATTTAAAACTTATTTAATATGTATATAGCATTTTGATTTTGAATGAAGAGATTGAATAAATAACAGATTACATTTGGTTTTATATTCAATCCGAATCTACTAAATCTTGCAAAATCTGAATTAACTAGAAGAAATTAACACTCTATTAAGTTTAAACCTTGTATTAGATAAGTGTTTTAATTGATTTCTCATTAAAATCTATCTTAATCTTTCTTATATCCTTATTATTTAACCTCTTACACCTTTCATTTAATGACTATTATTAGTTTTATTCAGTTTTATTTGATTAACAATTATATATTTTATTAGGTCTTATCTACTCTTTGCTTATGTTTGTTCTTCTATCTACTTATGACATATCATTATTCAGATAAAACACAAAAAACAAATTGTAAAAAATATAGACTAATAAAAGTAATTGATAGACATAGGACGTTAAAAGATTGAATAACATTAGAGAAACATTGATTTTGAAATTACAAATCTTGCAAAATCATAATCAGGGAAAGGAGATTGGTTAATGATTAAGTTTAAAATAGTATCTATATCCGTGTTTTAATAAACTTTCTAATTTAATCTTAATCTTTGCTTTTATTTTTAATTAATTTTCTAGTAAATCTTAATTTTGCAAGATTTATCTATGTGATGTTTTTTGTGATATTTTATATATCTAATATATTCCCTTTTGCTATATAGGTTTTTCTTTGTTTTTCATACTTGTATGTGACGTTTTGTGATACATTTGTGACGTTTTTATTGCCTCTAACCATTGTAAATTAGCCATGTGATGTTTTTTGCTATGATTTTTTAAAACTTAAGTATTTTTTAATTAATTTGATTTTAATAGATAAATAAATCATAGCAAAATTAGTTTTTATAGGTTCACCAAAAAAAGCATCACAAACGTCACAAATGGAGAAAAAGTCAAATGTAGTAAGGGAATTAGACCAAAAGAAAAACATCACAAAACATCACAAATCATTACAAAAACATCACAAGTAAATATTAGAAAACACCTAAGAAATTTAATATATTCTTAGGTGATTTTTATTTGAGGTTTAATTGATTTCTGGTTGATTTTAATTTTGCAAGATTTGTCATTATATAATTGAATTTTAATTAAATCGAAAAATTAGAAATGGTTGAATCTATTATATCATCAGTTATACCAATATATTTAAGGGTAATTGATGGTGAACTATGATTAAAAATCTGTTGTAGTGTAGCTATATCCTTATATTGCTGATAATAAAAATATCCAAATGTCTTTCTAAGTGTATGAGTTCCAATATTGCTGATACCTAATTGGTCACCAACAGACTTCAAGATATTGTAAGCCTGAACCCTTGATATTGGTTTCTCATTTCCGTTTTTATCCTTTTTATTACTCATTATTAAATAATTATCTTTTGTAAGATTTGCTTGTTTTATATATCTATCTAATTCGTTTCTTAAATTATCATTAATCAAAAATCTCTTATGTTTACCTGTTTTTTGTTCTTTTATTGTTATGTGTGTATCAAGAACATCAATTACTTTTAACTTTAAGATATCAGATATTCTTAACCCTGTATTAAGACCAATGACTGCCATTATATAGTATTTGTAATCTCTTAACTTTAATAGTTTTTTAAACTCTTCAAGTAGTTTCTTATCTCTAATCGGCTGAACTATATTCATGTTTTTTTCCCTCCCCTTTGCTCTAGGTATATCATCAAAAAAATAAACTTTCTACTTCAGGGAGTTAAGTTATCCAGCATTTTTTAAAAGCTTAAGATAAGCCTAAGTCAAAAACCCACATAAGATAAGTGATTTCAATGGTTAGGGGACTTGACACAATATGTATTTTGTTAAATTATTACATCAACATTACATAAAGTATTATTTGTAATAAAAATGTAATATTGAAAGTGTTGACATCATCAATTCCTAGACTACATATAGGAATTTCGTTACATTTAGTAATAGGTTTTCTAAATGATAATAATTATTAAAACTCTTGAAAATCAAGACTATATATAGGAATTGATGCTCTCGAATCACCTTATAATTGGCTTGTTTACTGGACTTGTAAAGTTTTAATAATGATGCTAAACTTTAGTCACAAGTGAATGATTTATATCAATTTTGATTAAAAAATATTAAATTCATTTACAAAAAGAAAGAAAATCAAGGAAGTGATATTTAATGAAAACATAGACAGTATATAGGAAATTTAAATTAAAAAGTAAAATTGAACTTAAAAATTGAGAAAGGAAAAAATTATGAAAGAAAAGATAAAAATAAAAAAAGATTTCATTGAAATCAAAGATATTATGAAGATTTATGGATTTAGCAGAAGAACAATTATGAATATTATAAGAGAAAATGACATCAGATTAATTACAGGTGGTCAAGGGACAAAATATAGAATAAACAAAGAAGATTGGGAAAAATTTATGGAGGGCAAATAAAATGACAAAAGAAATTAAACAAGCAAAAGAAATTTTAATATTTGATATCGAGGTGTTTAAGCACGATACGATAATAGTTTTTAAAAGATACAACATGCATGGATATTTAACAATGCATAATGATTTTAAATGTTTAAAAGATTTAATAAAAGATAAGCTGTTAATTGGTTTTAACAATTATAGTTATGATAACTACATTCTAGCAGCAATATTACAAGGGAAAAGTCAGGAAGAAATAAAAAAAATAAATGATTATATAATTTCTGGCGGCGATGTAAAAAACTTAGGATTAAACAAGGAAGTTTACAGTATTAATAGTTTGGACACCTATCAAGAATTGCCAAATAGGTTGAGTTTAAAGGAATTTCAAGCCAATTATGGTATGGATATTGAGGAGACACCTATCTCCTTTGATTTAAACAGACCTTTAACTGGTGCTGAATTAGATTTAGTTAAAAAATACTGTCAGCACGATGTATTTGCTACTGAAAAACTTCTTACCGAAAGAATTGAATCATATTTTAATCCAAAAATACAATTATGTAATATGTCAGATAAAAATTCTATTCGTTGGAACACTACAACAATAGCAGCAGATATTTTAACTGATGGTAACAAGGTTATCCCTTGGAAAGATACAAAAATCAACCTAAGACTTCTAAAGCTTGTTCCAGTTGAGGTTGTTGCATACTGGATTGAACATTTTCCAAACTCAGCCAAAGGTAAATCTGTACCAGCCTTTAATATTGAAGTCGATGGATATAACCTATCCTTTGGCTTTGGCGGATTACACCAAGGAGATAAGGTAATTGCCAGAGATGTTGTTTTATTAGATGTGAGCAGTATGTATCCTAATATAATTGTAAATAACAAGTTCTTAGATGATAAAACAAGCTTATATAATGACATACTCAAAAAAAGAATAATTGAAAAGAATGAAGGAAATATAGCTAAGAGTAACGCTCTAAAGTTAATTCTAAACTCTGTTTACGGTAATTTTAAAAACCAATATAGCAATTTATATAATCCATTAGCGGCTATTTCAACTTGTATTACTGGTCAAATTGCTATTTTTAACTTATTTGATAGACTAAAAAACCACGGGGAAATCATAAATATAAATACTGATGGTATTGCCTTTATCCCAAAAAATAGCCTTTGGAAGAAAATAGCGATAGATTGGATGGATGATTGGGAATTACCTCTTACACACAAGTATTATTCTAAGTGGATACAAAAAGATGTAAATAATTATGTAGCTTTAGGAAAAGAGGGGAGTATAACAACAAAAGGTGCAGATACCAGCAAGTATGAATATGACGTCCTTGGAAAAGTAAAGGCTAATATTATAGATAAATGCGTAGTAAATTACCTTTTGCACGATACACCTATTAAAGAGACAATTTTAAACAATCTAAATGAACCAAAGCTATTCCAAATTGTATTAAAAAATACAAATAAATTTGTAGCAACAGTAGACCAAAATGGAATTGTTAAAAATAAGGTTAATAGGGTGTTTGCTTCTAAAAATACCGATACTTGCCTATATCGATTAAAAGAAAATGGCAATACAGCTAAGTTTCCAGACGCACCAAGCAAAATATTTGTATATAACGGGGATTTAGACAAATTAGATATTAAAGAATTTAAGGAAATTATTGATATAGACTATTACGAGGCTTTAGTTAATAAAAAACTGAGAAATTGGCCTAACCCAAAAATTATATATTTTGATGAAATTGAAAACATTAATAATCACGAAGAAAGGAAGATAATATAAAATGAAAACATTTAGTATTAACGAACTCAACAATATAGATGAATTGCGATTTGTAGAATATTATAAGGGACAAAAATACGGAGAATATGGACAGATACCATTTGGCAAAGATAAGCTATTACTCGTTGAAGATGCTGGCTATATCCTAAAACCAGATGAAGTTGTAATTGATATAGATTGTCTTAATATAGACCAATTAAGAGCATTATTAAACACATTTCCAAATGAACTAGATACAGAAATAAGAAGAACTGATAGAGGTATTCACATTTACTACACTAAGCCAAGCAACTGGCATAACAATTGGCCAAAGAATAGTGTATGTAGTCTAGGTTTTCCAATTGAGTATTTAAGCAGCAAAACAAATCCAAATGGTATTACCATCAAGCGATTCGGCAAGGAAAGAGATGTAATAAATAAGGGAAAAAGAATCCAACTACCATTTATTTTTGACCTATGCAATAGGGGAACTTATAGGAACTGTCTAGGATTTGTAGAAGGTGATGGAAGAAACTCAAATCTTTTTATGATGCGTCAAAGACTAGGCTATAACGATAATTACAAGAAAATATTAGAATTTATAAATAAAAATATTTTTAGCGAACCTCTGGAAGATAAAGAACTTAATACTCTACTGGAAAGACCACTGTATTGAAAGAAAGGAAAAAACCATGATAGTAACAGAAAAAGTAAAACCAAATGAAGAAGAAATTAAAGTTAATAAAGAAGAAGAGCAAAATACCAACTACGGTGTAATAGATTTAATCGAGTGTCCAAATGGCGAACAAGCAAAGGATGCAATTGAATCAATTTTAGATATAAAAAAAATAGAGTTTGCTCCACAACCAATAGATACAAACTCAAACACAAAAAATATTAATATGTCTATATTATACACTAAAACAAATTTAATTACAACTACAGCAAATAAACTTGCAAAACTCTTAGTATCTAAAAGAGAATTGCTGGAAGAGAAAAATTTATCTAAAAAAGTTACAGAGGGGCAATATGCACAAGCCCTCTGTAACTACTTAAATGTTGTAATTTTTCAACATAAACTTTATGGTCTAATGGGTAATTGGATGGAATTAGACCAAAGTGATACAGGTAATTTAAATAAATATATCCTCAACCTCGTTGGAGATAGAAAAACAAACTTTATAAAAGAAGTAAAATCTCAAATATTATTTTTTGCAAGACCTTATAAAGATACTAATAATCTACCAATCCTTTTAAACAACGGTTATCTAAAAGACGGTGTGTTTTATAACTATGATAACAATAAAATTAAACCTTTTTCACCATACCAAATAAGCCTAGACTATAAACCAAATTGTAAAGAGATTGAAATAGTAGATGAATATCTAAACAACTTAAGTCAAAATGAACCTGAATATCGAAATATGTTGGAAGAAATTTTAGGATATTGCTTAATGACAAATTATGATAGAAAGGGTTCACTATCAAAATTTTTCTTTTTAGTAGGCGATGGTGGAAATGGAAAAGGAACTTTTTTAAAGATTATATCTAGGATTTTAGGAATAGAGAATTGTTCCTTGGTATCATCACAACAAATTGCCGATGAAAGATATAATAATAACTTAAAAGGAAAATTAGCTAATCTAGGTGATGATGTTCCCAATAAACCCCTAAACGATGCTGTTATCAAGATTTTAAAAAATATTTCATCCTGTGATGAGATTGCTCTGCGAAATCTTTTTAACGACGCACATAACTATAGGCTTACAGCAACTTTAATTTTCACAAGTAACCACATCTTAAAATCTTGGGAAAAAGATTATGCTTTTAAGCGTAGAATTATATGGATTCCTATGTATTTTAAGCCCCAAAAAATCGACCCAAACTTTTTAGATAAGATAACTACAAAAGAAGCCCTAGAATATTGGCTATATCTCGCTATTCAAGGCTATAACAGACTTTATGAAAATGAAAAATTCTCTGAATCTGAGATAATATCTGAATTTAACAATCAATATCACAAAGAAAATAACAACATTGAAGTATATTTAGAGTTTAAAACAATTGATGATTTCGCAAATAAAAAACCAAAGGAAGTTTTTGAAGAATATCAAGCTTGGTGTGAGGATGAGGGTCTAGAGCCTCTATCTAAAAGTTCTTTGGATTCTACCATTAAAACTAAATTTGATTTAGAAATAGGTTCAGTTCGAGTTGAAGAAAAAGATTTATTCGACAAAACAACTGCTAAAACTGTAACAAAAAGGGCATACAAACCCAAAAAATAATAAAATTTATTTCACAACGTGCCCACAAAATGGACGCGTTGTGACCTTATTAAGAAATTACAATCATCTTAAATAAGACCTAGGACACCAACCCTAAATTTTAAAATCAAAGGCATGGGCCCTTATAATTTAATAAAAATTAAATGAATTGAGAGCTATTGAAAGTGATTGAGATTTTGTAAGCCTTGAGATACTGTATTTTACAATGATTTAACAACTATACAAACTTTTATAAAGTTACGTTATCTTTAGTTATTCCTGCACAGTATTTCCTAAATATTTGGCCGGAGGTTCGACTCCTCTCGTGGACGCCAATAATCACTTGCCAAGGGCAGGTGATTTTTTTTCATAAATTTTTTTATTGCACAAATTTTTTATTTTGCGAAAATTTTTCTTTAATCCTTATAAAGCTCTATTACATTTATTACTGGAACTTCATAGGGATGGTTTTCTCTTATTATTTTCATGACTTCATCTAAATCTTTTTTTCTTATCCTAAACTCGACCTTATTTTCTAGGACATCTTCCACTTTCCCAAGACTACCTATGTAGGGATTTGCTCCTTCTATGGGTCTAAAGTGACCT
>QWCE01004892.1_pt1 | contig 12756 bp, 10 predicted proteins | sample 1972531 | NCBI WGS metagenome assembly QWCE01 (sample SAMN09866716, study PRJNA288562) | Human gut metagenome isolate term4_stool, whole genome shotgun sequencing... | reverse complement strand
TCCTATGGCTACAATTTGGCTACAATTAAATCTTAGAGGAATATAAACAACTACGATATAAGGAGTTAGAAGGTTTGGTTTACAACCCTCTCTCTCCGCAACAGATAGCAGGGTGCAAGTCACAAGTGATTTGCACCCTGTTTCTGTATCCAAACTCCGCTCTCTAATCTCCCCACCCCTAGGAATTGGCCAAATTCCTCCGTAGATATTTCTGATTTGCTACCTAGGAAATGGGCAAATTCTTCGGACTTATCGTTTGATTCTTCCGAAGTTTCATTTGATTCCTCCGAAGAATTTTTTATTTCCTACCTAGGAATTGGCAAATTCCTAGGTAGCTAATTGGCAAATTCCTAGGTAGGAATTCCATTCTTCGGGAGAAAGGTGTAATCAGAGAGGTCCCGTAGCCACTCTGTAGCGATACTTGAACCGTGCATTCCTAGCTATCGTCATGTGTAGCTTCTAGACGACTGGTTATAATGCGTCAGCCCTGGTATGAGGACGGGTGAGGGGTGTTGTTCTCTAGAAAAGTTGTACCTTTGCGGACGGTTTTCCTATGAATCCAATTGTACACCCCGCTCTCGTGTGAGGGGGGCTCTTTGGTCTCTAGCGGAGCTGGTGCGTGTCTGGCGTTGTCGTCTAGGTACGCTACGTATGGGCTCTGGCAGAGTGCCACAGTGTAATGGGAGATTAGCAAGACTAATTTTGAGTAACACTAACTAATTGTACTAATGAAGCATTTTAAGCTCAGCGCCACCGTGCGCAAGGCCGACCAGCTCGGCAAGAAAGCTACCAAGGCTCTCCGTCGTGAGGACCTTGTACCTGTAGTCCTCTATGGGGGTAGCGAGACACAGCATCTCGTCGTCAAGGCTGACGACATCAACAAGCTGATCTACACTCCTGAGATCCATCTCATCGAGCTAGACGTAGAGGGTAAGCAGTATAAGGCTATACTGAAGGATGTACAGTTTCACCCAGTGAGTGACAAGACACTCCACGCAGACCTCTACGAGGTGAACGAGGAGAAGCCTATCGTCATGAACGTCCCAGTCATCCTCGAGGGTCACGCTGTCGGTGTGAAAGCTGGTGGTAAGCTGGTTCGTGAGAAGCGCACACTACGTGTACGCGCTGTCTACGACAAGATCCCTGAAAATCTAGTGATCGACGTCAATAACCTCAAGCTGGGCAAGACGATCCAGGTACACGAGCTCTCCTTCGAGGGCCTCGAGCTGGTAGACGCTCCACAGGCTGTCGTTTGTGGTGTCAAGCTGACACGTGTAGCACGTGGTAAGGATGTTGCAGCTGACTCTGAGGAGGCTGCAGGCGAGGAGCACAGTGACTCCGAGGAGAGCCACGAGTAGTCACTGTCTAGCTATACGCGACTTAGCGTATATTGTCTAGAGTCATACGAGGAGAGCCTACAGTCCCTCATGCGGGGTGTAGGCTCTCCTTTATATTCCTATCTATTTGTGAGGTTGCGACACTGAGGGTTTTCGGGTGTATGGTACCTATATGATACTTTTTCACTACCTTAGTAGACCGTATAAGACTACTCACTTCGAATAAACAGAAGATTATCTTATGAATCGCGAGCAAATCATAGAACAAATACGGGCCAAGCGGAGCTATCTCTGCGTAGGTCTTGATCCAGATATACAGAAGTTGCCTCCCCATCTGCTGAAGGGGGATAATCCTATCCTAGACTTTAACAAGGCGATCATCGATGCTACGGCACAGTATGCGATAGCTTTCAAGCTCAACTTGGCTTTCTATGAGACGCTTGGGGCTTTTGGTATGCAGGTCTTCGGCGATACGGTGGACTACATACGTCAGCACTACCCCGAGCAGCTGATCATTGCTGATGCTAAGCGGGGGGACATAGGCAATACAAGCAAGATGTATGCACGGGCCTTCTATGAGAACTTTAAGGTGGATGCGCTCACCGTGGCTCCCTATATGGGAAGCGACAGTGTGCTACCCTTCCTTGAGTATAGCGACAAGTGGGTCATCCTACTCGCCTTGACGAGCAATCAGGGTGCGCAGGACTTTCAGATGCTCCATACGGGTGAGGAGACTTGTCTCTTCGAGCAGGTGCTCCAGACGGCTCTGAGCTGGGAGGGCGCTGACCATATCATGTTTGTCGTGGGCGCTACGCAGAGCAATCTGATGGAGCGTGTGCGTGCGGTGGCTCCCAATGCCTTTCTCCTCGTGCCTGGTGTAGGTGCTCAGGGTGGTAGTCTGGAGGCGGTCGCTGAGCATGCGATGACGAGCGACTGCGGTCTGATCGTCAATAGTTCGCGTGGTATCATCTATGCGGGCAATGACGAGCGCTTTGCCTCGGCTGCTGCGCAGGCTGCCTCTGATCTAGCACGACAGATGGAGCAGACGCTGATCGACAAGGGTATCATAGACTAATAAGATGTACACAGTTGCAGACATTGCTAAGCTAATCGGAGGTACCCTCGAGGGCGACGGTACGGCTCAGCTACAAGGCTTCGCAGGTATTGAGCAGGCGAAGGCGGGTGACTTGAGCTTTCTCGCCAATATGAAGTACGAGCCCTACCTCTACACGACACACGCCTCGGCGGTACTCGTCGACGAGAAGTTTACTCCGACACAGCCTTGCCCTACGACTTTGATCCGTGTAGCAAATCCTTACGAGACGCTCTCGCAGCTGATGCGGCTCTACGTCTCTCAGCAGGAGCCGCACTGGACGGGTGTCCATCCGACGGCTATCGTGGATCCTTCGGTGGAGATTCCCAAGGAGTGCATCATCGGCCCGTATGCTTGCATCGAAGCGGATGTCAAGCTGGGCGAGCAGGTCGTTATATCGGCACACTGCGTCATCGGGGCCAACTGCTCTATCGGTGATCACACGACGCTACATCCACGGGTTACGCTTTACTCGGACAGCGTCATCGGGCATCATTGTCGCATTCATGCGGGCACGGTGATCGGCGCCGATGGCTTTGGTTTTGCCCCTACGGAGCACGGCTACGACAAGATCCCGCAGATAGGACACGTGGAGATAGGAGACAATGTGGAGATAGGAGCGAATAGCTGCATAGATCGTGCTACGATGGGCGTGACGCGCATAGCATCGGGTGTCAAGATCGACAACCTCGTACAGATCGCGCACAACTGTACGGTCGACGAGCACACGGTCATCGCAGCTCAGGCGGGACTAGCAGGCTCGGCACACATCAAGGAGTGGTGCCAGCTGGGCGGTCAGGTAGGCATCGCAGGTCACCTCACGGTGGGCGACCATTCGCAGCTCGGCGGCCAGACAGGCGTGCTGGGCAATCTCCAGCCACACAGCGTCGTGATGGGAGCTCCCGCCATGCCTGTGGGCAAAGCTTTGCGCGCCTTTGCCATGCTTCCCAAGCTTCCTGAGCTGATGCGTCGTGTAGACAAGCTCGAAGAGCAATCTTCCTCGGAAACTAAATAGACTCATTTGTAAAAGCAGATACACTCACGTTATGAATCAGTACACACTCGCTACGACACTCACCTTCCAGGGTGTAGGGCTTCACACGGGAGCTAATCGCACCTTGACCCTTTCACCAGCGGAGCCCCATAGTGGTTACCAGATCTGTCGCTCTGATCTAGAGGGCAGCCCCGTCATCCCTGCCTATGCTGATTATGTCTCGACGACGCAGCGTGCTACTCGCATAGAGCGTGGAGCTGTGCAGGTCTCTACGCTGGAGCATTGCCTCGGCGCGCTCTACGCTCTCGGTGTGGACAACTGTCTTATCACGGTCGATGGCGACGAGGCGCCTATACTAGATGGCTCAGCACAACCTTATGTGCAGGCGATCCAAGAGGCTGGGCTCAAGGAGCAAAACGCAGCTCGTGAGGTCTTTGTCGTGCGCAAACCTATTGAGGTGAAAGATGAGGAGACGGGAGCGTCTATCCTCCTCCTGCCATCAGACCAGCTCGGCGTAGAGGCGCACCTGAGCTTTGCCTCACCGCTGCTGAGCAACCAATACGCTTCGCTGCGCGATCTGAGTCGCTTCGGCGAGGAGGTTGCCGAGGCGCGCTCCTTCGTCTTCGTACGAGAGATACTGCCTCTCCTCAGCCAGGAACTGATCAAGGGCGGAGACCTAGCCAACGCGATGGTGATCAACGATGAGCCGCTTTCAGAGGACGATGCCAAGGCGCTCGCCGAGGCGCTGCACCGTTCCGTAGCTGAGGTGACTCAGCTGGGCGTGATCAACCCGAAGGAGGGCATCCCCAACGAGCCTGCACGCCATAAGATCATCGACATCCTAGGTGATCTGGCTTTGACGGGTATCTTCGTGCAGGGACATATCATAGCGACCAAGCCAGGACACAAGATCAATAACAAGCTCGCACGGGCGATCCGCAAGGAGATCAAAGGAATGGAGACACAGCCACCCGTCTACGATCCCAATGCGACACCTGTACTGGACCTTAACCAGATCAAAGGGCTCCTACCGCACCGCTACCCCTTCCTCCTAGTGGACAAAGTGATCCACCTGGACAAGAACCATATCGTAGGGGTCAAGAACGTGAGCTTCAACGAGACCTTCTTCCTCGGTCACTTCCCCACAGAGCCTGTCATGCCGGGCGTGCTCATCGTAGAGGCGATGGCGCAGACCGCTGGACTGCTCGTCCTGAGTGGCATCGAGGACCCCGAGCGCTACTCGACCTACTTCCTGACGATCAACAATGTGAAGTTCAGAAACAAGGTCGTCCCCGGAGACACCCTCCTCTTCAAGGTCATGCTCACCAGTGAGGTGCGTCGTGGCTTGGCGAGCGTCAGAGGGCTCACCTTCGTCGGCAACCAGCTCGTCTGCGAGGCTGACTTCATGGCGCAGATAGTAAAGAATAAGAAGTAAACAATCATATCCACCATATGGCTCAAACGCACATCTCTCCTCTCGCTCAGGTGCATCCTGACGCTCAGCTAGGCGCAGAGGTGACGGTCGGCCCCTTTGTCACCATCGAGGCGAATACCGTCATCGGCGATCGCACCGTCCTAGACCAAGGCTGCATCATACGTAGTGGTGCACGTATCGGTAGCGACTGTCATATACATCCCTATGCCGTGATCGCTGGAGTACCGCAAGACCTCAAGTTCCGAGGCGAGGAGACGACCGCCGTCATCGGCGACCATACGACTATTCGAGAGTTTGCCACCGTCAATCGTGGCACCGCCTCGCGTGGCACCACCATCGTCGGGAGCAACTGCCTCATCATGGCTTACTCACACGTAGCGCACGACTGCGTCCTCAAGGATCACATCATCCTAGGCAATGCCACGCAGCTCGCTGGCGAAGTCGAGATAGACGACTACGCCATCCTCAGCGGTGCCGTGCTAGTGCATCAGTTCGTCCGTATCTCTCAGCACGTGATGATACAGGGTGGCTCCAAGGTGACCAAAGACATCCCGCCCTACTGTCTCGTGGGGCGCGACCCGATCGTCTACTGTGGGATCAACATCGTGGGGCTACGTCGCAGAGGCTTCACCAATGAGCAGATCTTCCTCATCAACGACGTCTACCGCACGCTTTATCAGGGCGGGCTCAACAATAGCGAGGCGCTCGTAGAGATCCAGAACCGCTACCCGCAGAGCTACGAGCGTGACCTCATCTACGACTTCATCAGCGACAGCAAGCGCGGCATCGTCCGCGGATCGATGGACTAGCTCTAGACAAGTCGTAGTCAACTAGCAAACAACTAACCATACCAGCCGAAACAATGAAAAAGATACTCGTCGGACGCCAATGGGGCACCACGGATAGCTATATCCTCGAGCGTGATCATCTCTCCATCCACGATCTCGTGGAGCGTGTCGCTCAGCGCTTTGTAGCAGAGCTTAGGAGTATCTCAGACCTGCCACAGGGTATCACCTACGTCTTCGCAGGGCCAGGCAATAACGGAGCTGACGGCCTCGCCATAGCACGACGCCTCCTGCAGGACGGACACCGAGTGCACTGCTACCTCTTCTGCAAGCAAGAGGAGGAGCTCTCGGAGGCGTGCGCTTGGCAGCAGACGAAGCTACAGGAGTTTCACTCAGACGCCTTGACCATCGTCGCAGATGAGTTTCAGCCCCCGCTCTTGACCGCTCAGACGCTCGTCATCGACGCGCTTTTTGGCACAGGCCTCTCACGACCCCTCGAGGGTGGCTTCGCCGTGCTGGTAGATCAGTTGATCAACGCTTCGCCTGCCACCGTTATCGCCGTGGACATCCCCTCGGGACTCTATGACAAGGACAATAGCGAGAACAATCTCCAGGCAATCATCCAGGCGGACTACACCCTCACCTGCGAAAGCCCCAAGATAGCCCTCCTCCTATCGGACAATGAGTGCTACACTGGCACGCTGCGCATCCTCTCGCTCAGTCTCAACATGGACGACGACCCCGCCATCCAGGCCGACTACTATCTCTACACCCCGCAGGATGCCCATAGAGCCTTGAAGCCGCTCTCGCACTTTGCGCACAAAGGGACACAGGGTCACGCCCTCCTCATCGCCGGATCCGAAGCGATGGCTGGCGCTCCCATGCTGGCGGGAATGGGTGCCATGCGCTCGGGACTAGGCAAGCTCACCATGCACCTGCCTAGCTCACTTGCTCGGCTAGCGAACACGCTTCTCCCCGAGGCGCTCATAGAGAAGGACAAAGAGGAGACCATCGTCGGCAGCCTTCCCAAGGATCTGCTCAACTACCAAGCCATAGCCATGGGCCCCGGCATCGGTACAGCGCCACTCACGCTACATCTACTAGAGCATCTACTGCAAAACATACAGCCCGCCACCCCGCTACTCCTCGATGCCGATGCGCTCAATCTCCTAGCGCTCCACCCCGAGCTGCTGAGCGTCCTGCCCAAGGATACGATCCTCACGCCACATCCAGGCGAGCTAGACCGCATCACAGGAAACGCGCTCGATGACCATCACCGCCTGACCAAAGCGCAGGAGCTAGCCATGGAGCAGGAGATCATCATCGTACTCAAGGGGGCCAACACTGCCACCTGTCTCCCCACTGGCGAAGTCATCTTCAACAGTTCAGGCACGCCAGCCCTTGCCACCGCTGGCAGCGGAGACTTGCTCACCGGCATTATCCTCTCGCTCCTAGCGCAGGGCTACACACCCGCCGAGGCAGCTCCGCTAGGCGTTTACATCCACGGGCTGACCGCCAATCATTACGGCGAGCGCCACTCACCACGCGGTATGATAGCCCGCGATATAGCCGAGTTGCTCCCCGCTGTCCTTAAGATAGTCGAGCAGTAATACCGCACCTATATTATAGTACCGCACAGTTATGAAGCATCTTCGGTGCCAAGCCCTCTTATCCCTCACAGCGCTCCTCTGCTTGCTCGTGAGCCTGCCTAGCTGCTCCAAGCGCAAGAAGCCCGAAGAGCTACTGCAGGAAGCGATCGTGCAGCAGTACCAGAGCGTTGGCAAGCTACTACTCACGGAGACCACCCTGCAGAAGGCGGTTACCCTACAGGATCCGAAGATATCCTTCTACGACATCAATAGCTTCAAGGACTTCACCAAGTGGCTGAGCAATCAGACCAAGATAGGCAACCGTGTAGGCATCTATTCCTTTGATGCGACACTCGTGAGCTACACCGACCTGACCGGCTTCTCCGCCGATGACGTGACCTACGATACGGAGCAGCAGCGCCTCACTCTCTATATTTCTCCCATACAGGTAGAGCTGCGAGGGCGAGACTTCACGCTAAGGACTGAGTATGAGTACGTAGCACCGCTCCGAGACCCAATCACCCCGCAGGATCGAGCCCGTGTCAAGGAGAGAGCCTACCAAGTGCTCCAGCAGGAGATCACAGCCAATGACCAGCTCATCGCTCAGATACGGCAGCGCTCCATCGAGAAGCTACGCCGATGGCTCACACAGCTTCTGCTCTCATACGAGCTACCGCCTACGGTCGTCATCATCGAGCGAGGCTCAGCACTCGTACAGCCTAACACACAAACCTCCTCACCACTGTAGCTCCGCAATACTATGGGCAAATGGTTCAAGCGCATCCTCTACATCATCATCGCGATACTCCTCGTCAGCGGTATCGTGAGCCTATGGCGTAGCTGCTCCAAGAGCAAGACAGAAGACTACAGCGACGTAGTCACACACGCCATGACAGTCCGCTCCATCGAGGAGATACTCAAGCTCTCCACAGGCGAGTGCTACCAAGAGATCCCCATGGTAGACACCGTCGACGGCATGGTACTAGCCTACGTCATACAGGCACGTACCTACATAGACTTCGATCTAGACAAGCTCCCTACACGAGTCGTCGGCGACACACTCTATGTGCAGCTACCCCCCGAAGAGGTCACCCCACACGAGATAGGCTACAACGTGGTCGACGTTCACCCACTGCGCAAAGGCTTCACCATGCCAACTCTCACTGCAGAGCAAGAGAATAGAGCCAAGCGACGCGTCCCGCAGCGCCTCATCAACGAGGTGTACCGCTCTGGCTATATCCGTAATGCCCGCCAGCAAGCACGCGAAGAGCTCGCACGCTTTCTCTCCGTCGCCTACCCGACAGTCATCGTCGTGGACCGCTACCCCGACGGAGTCCGTGACACCTTCTTTGCCGACACCGTCTACGTAGATCACCGTAAGCTGTAAAACGGGCTCTCTACCTGGCTTTTACACAGTAATCGGCAACTCCTTCAAGGTCTCCACCGAGGAAATCCCCACTTCCTCCGTGGAGATTTTTTAGTTCCTCCCGAGGGGTTAGAAATTAGAGGTGAGAGGTCTCTCGTTTCAGCGAGCCATTTGGCTTGCGAGATGGAGCATAGATCCATTCCTAATTGGTGTCGCTCTTTAGCTTTGTGAGAAGGAGGGGAGAGTCTAGTTCAAAGTGTTGTCAGGTTGCGAATTCGTCTCTTCTTTAGTGCGTGCTATAACAGTCTCCTCTAGTTGCTTTAATTCTTGAGCCTCTCGTAGCTCCTCTTCACGCAACCTCTCTAACTTACGCCTCTGATCAAACTGCGCATATACCTTGCGCACTTGTAGCTCCATTTGCTTGTGTGATACAGCTCCCTTGCCGAAAAGCAAATCCTTACCTTGGAATTGGAGCAAAGCATCCACATTACTGCGCCAATAGTTGAGCGTGAGATCTCTCCGCTCCTTGACTCGCAGCTCTGCTGAATCAAGAAAGAGTGTCGTCAGCCTATTGAGCTGATCAATCTCCTCTTGGCGTAAGTAGTTCTTTGCGATCAAGATGTCTTGCTTCCGAACTACCCCCCCCTGCCAAGATGTTAACGCCATATTAGGCTTGCTAGCATCTGCGCGTGAGAGTATCAGTTCGGCTGCTGTCTGATGCGTCACAGCATAGATTAGCTTATTCTGTATTTCAGCAAAGAACATTTGTGTCTTCTTGTCGCTAGCATCATAATCACTACTGAGAGCGAGTAAGTCTCTCACCTTTTGGTAAAAACGTTTTTCGCTCGCACGGATCTCTCGGATACGCTCCAAGAGTTCATCAAAGTAGTCAGGTCTACCATCAGGATTCTTCAGTCGCTCGTCATCGATGACAAATCCTTTGACCATATACTCCCTCAGATTGCGCATCGCCCACTGTCTAAACTGTGTACCCCGTCTACTCCGCACCCTAAAGCCTATCGCGAGGATCATCTCTAAGGAGTAAAAGGCTACATTGTATTGCTTGCCATCTGAGGCAGTTGTCAAATAATCTTTGACAACTGAATTTGCGCCCAGCTCTCTATCTGCCAGGATGTTAGATATATGGTAGCTGATTGATTGCTTGGAGGTGTCAAAAAGCTCCGCCAGCTGACTCTGGTTCAGCCACACGCTTCCATCTTGGGCGTATAGTGTGACCTTGCTACGCCCGTCGTCGCTATTGTATATAATAATCCGTTGTTCGTCCATATCGTATCTCGCTTCTTATGCTAGTAAGTACGGGGCAGTGCACATTTGGGTATCAAGTGCAACACGCTTACAAATGTAGGCAAAAAGCTCTAGAGGGAGTTCTATAACCAACTCCTCTACAAAGCTATCTAGAAATTCTTCCCGAGCAGTCGGAGGGCAGAAGTCAGAGATGAAAAGTTAGATGTGAGAGATAAGAAATTAGAGGTCTCTCGTTTCAGCGAGCCATTTGGCTTGCGAGAGCAAGGTTTCACCTTTATTGAGCTGCTATAAGAAAATAATGACTATATTTGCCTAGCGACAGTTACAGAAGAAGATTGTAGCGCCCCCCTCCCTGACAGGCTTTATCGTAGATCCTATATAGGAGGGGCCTAGTTGCAACGCTATACTGTAGCTCCGCAAACCATTACTAACTTATTAACTAAACGTATGAAACGACTATTACCTCTTATCATCCTCTTCCTCCTAGCCACCTTCGGGATGACGGCTCAGGAGAAACAAGGAAAACAAATCTTCCACTCCGGCAGTGAGGGACCCGTCTACGACTACACTGTCGAGACTGGTCTACCACGTCCTTACTACGACGATGGCGGTCCCAGCAAAGGCATGAGGGGCAACGACTCCAAGACCATCGTACAGTTTAAGCCAGTCAACTCAGACTCCCACATCACCATCGTCTTTGAGCAGATAGAGATAGGACAGTATGATGAGTTGCGCTTCTACAATGGTGCCATCCCGCTATGGAATGGTCCCGACGAAGATGGCGAGTATTACTACGACTGGCCTAAGGATGTAGACCCGATCAAGACTGTCAAGGGCACACCAGCCAATCCTCACTTTGCCGTCACCTCTACCGCTGCGGATGGTTGCCTATCGGTAGCTCTCTTCAACGGATCCACCTCACCAGGCTGGAAGGCGATGGTCTACTGTGTCAAGAACGGTGACCCCGAGCCTATCCCTGAGCAGGCTGCGATCGTCATGACTGTAGAGAAGACCGACAAGCCGATCAAGATTGGCGCGGGTGGCCCTAAGGGGACGAAGTTCTCTATTGACTGGGGCGATGGCAACAAGGTCGAGTACGAGGGCGCTAAGAACGTCACCAACACGCCTCTTAGCAACACGATCAAGGTCTACGGTGATAATCTTCTCATCCTTCTTGTAGACAACATAGGGCTTACGGCTCTTGATGTGACCAATGCGTCTAAGCTCTCTAGGATTTCCTGTAGCAACAACAAGCTCACAGAGCTAGACTTGACAAAGAATACGGCGCTTACAGGTGTCTATTGTTCGGGGAACCTTATCTCCAAGCCACTCAACATCTCGGAGTGCACCAGTATGCGTGCTTTCGACATCAGTCGCAACAAGATCCCTGGCAAGCTCGATCTCTCGAAGATGAGCAGTCTCTCGAGCTTTAAGTGCTTTAATAATGAGATCACTGAGCTACTACTGCCTAAGACAGCTCCGCTCAACACGATCGACTGCGACAGCAACCGTATCGCGACACTAGACCTGACGGGTATCAACGACCTTGCTGAGCTAAACTGTGCCTACAACGAGCTTACAGAGCTAACGCTCACTGGGCTGCCAAACCTCTCTAAGGTCTACGCACCAGGCAACAAGCTCTCCAAGATCACCTTCGATCCGAAGACGATCATCACAGATCTGACGCTCTTTAGCAATAAGTTTGCTACGATAGACCTCGCAGCTCTGCCTCAGCTTACCAGCCTTTACCTACAGGACAATGAGCTGACGTCCATAGACCTGACGGTGACGCCTCTCGTTAAGTGGCTCAACCTGAGCAATAATAAGCTCTCTAGCCTCAATGTCACACCGCTCACAGGGCTTATGAACCTGCGCTGCGGAGGCAATCAGATCCCCTCGATCGACCTCTCACAGGCGCCTCTGCTGAACACCATCTTGATCGACGACAACAAGCTCACAGAGCTAGATGTACAGCATCAGAAGAACCTCTTCTGGCTCACTTGCTCGGGCAATGAGCTCACCAAGCTAGACCTCTCGCACAATCCGTCGGTCGTCTGGCTCAAGTGTAGCCGCAACAAGCTTACGCAGCTTGACCTGTCGGCTCAGAAGGCGTTGCAGATGCTTTACTGCGATCACAACCAGATCAGTGAGCTCAAGATCACCAACTATGCTGGGCTACAGGGACTCTTCTTGCAAAACAACATGATGCCTGTCGCAGCGCTCAATAGTTTGATCAAGGCACTCCCCGATGTCTCTAAGGTTGAGGTACACGACAACAATCGTGAGTGGGCTAAGCAGCTCAACATCAGCGAGAACCCAGGTACTGCCGAGGCTGACATCGCGCCTGCACAGAGCAACGGTTGGATCGTTACGAACGAGACCGCTATCCTTGCTCCTGCGACTGCAGAGGCTGCTAGCATCTACTACGACGCTGACCAGAGAGCGATCGTCTCAGAGACTCCTCTGGCACAGATCACGCTCTACAGCCTACAGGGTGAGATGATCATGCACGCTACCAATGGTGGCACGCACTATGCGCTACCTGAGCTACCAGCGGGTAGTTACCTCGTACATGCCGAGAGCGCAGACGGAGCCATCCTCACGCTCAAGGTAGTAGTCTCCAAGTAAGACTGCTAATGCTATAAATGCGACAAGCCCCCCATCCCCCGACAGAGCTGGGGGGCTTGTTTGCAACAACTAACTAGTATAACCCATGAAGTATAGTTCGACTTTTGGCTTAATCCTAACGCTTGCGGTGGCACTTGTCACACTGAGCGCTTGCGACGAGGAGCTGCGAGACCCCAAGGAGGGTCCTATCACTTTCTTAGTTGGCGGCAAGGCTCCCGCAGCCGGTACGCCTATGCCTAAGACCCCTAACATGTCTCATGCCT
>QWCE01008313.1_pt1 | contig 12757 bp, 18 predicted proteins | sample 1972531 | NCBI WGS metagenome assembly QWCE01 (sample SAMN09866716, study PRJNA288562) | Human gut metagenome isolate term4_stool, whole genome shotgun sequencing... | reverse complement strand
AGATGATAATCAAGGAGAGATGGTAGAGTGGTCGATTACAACGGTCTTGAAAACCGTCGCACTGAGAGGTGCCGGGGGTTCGAATCCCTCTCTCTCCGCAAACACATTAAGCGTAAATCCCTAAGCTACAACAACTTAGGGATTTTTTGTGTCCCTATATTTTTTTCTTGACCCACTTTTTGACCCACTTTTTGACCCACTTTTTGACCCACTTTTGGTCCGAACACTTTTTAACACGAAATATTTTTTTATCGTTGTAAAAATAATTCAGAATTATTCTATTTGTTGAATATCAACTTTTTACACGATTTTGGCAAAAGGTGGATTCGAACCTTTTATATCAAAAGTTATCATTCTTGCTTTTTTATCTCAATTATGGATATACCTCACTCCTTTTCCCTTCTGTCTTTTCCAACTTTCGAACGTATCAATTCTCCAGCCCTTATAATGGCCTTCTTATTGAGTACTACACCGCCTTTACTAAGACCAACACGCTCCAAAGAGCATTGTTTAATACCTATATCGTCGGCAGTTAGGGTGCTATATATAGCAGGTATAGATCCAAAATAATAATTCTTTCGTCCCTGGATCAGATGAACATGTATTACCTTTGTCATACTTTTATATGTTGTTATTACCCTAAAATTACAAAATAGTTATTATATACGATATTTCAATTATATTTTATTTTGTATTTTATAAGCCGTTGGCATAGTTTTCAACTATTCAACAGTCGATCATCAGCTTTCATTTTTCTATGCAAAGTTAGCAAGGCGACCAGAACGCAAAGCATCGCTACGCTATTTGAGGATATTGTTACGGCAGCCTTCCGCAAATCAAAGATTTGGGTTTTCCATAACAATATCCCCAAATTCCTTTGCTTATCAGTTCTTTGCCTTGCTTGCCTTCTTGCTCGAAAAATTTGAAATCCTGACGCTCTCCTGCTGTTAAAAGCAGAGAACTAAAGGGAAAAGTATCACATTAAAACTTATTCGATATGGAAAGTATAAAGCAAAACACAGAAGTAAAAGCATGGAAGTTTGTTAAGTGGGATGTTGAGCCATTGAGCAAATTACGCACAAGCAAAGTTTATATGTTGCGTGAAAAACTTAATAGAAGACAGAAGATGAGCCGTGAAGAGAAGAACTGGCTCGCAGAGAAAGTGAATACCAATACCTATTTTCGTACAGCAGTGCCGTTGATGGGATATTGTTTTGACTTCCTCGATGTACTGAAAAAATATGTGGTCAATCAGTACGGACACTGGAGCGAGTATTATGCACCCGACAAGACAAGTCTTCGGGCTTACTTGTGCGACAGAGTGGACCAAATAGTGGAAATATAATCTTCAATCATTATGGCTATAAATATGACAAACCAAGAAATGGTACTCACATCGTTAGGATTCTTCAAGAACGATTACAAACTTGATAACTTCCGTTCCAACTTTGGCTATGATTGGACGGATGAGGACTTGAACGAGGCTATCGAGGTAGCAGGTTACGACCTTACCAGTGTACGAAATTGTTTGATGGAAATACTTTGGCTCAAAGTGGTGGACGAGTTTGAGAACAAAGGTTGCGAGCGTGAAATGTTTGATTGTTGGGTCAACGGCTCGCTCGACACTCATTTCTATTTTAAGCAGACCGAGGTGAACTGCATCGACGAGATAGAAAAAATTGCATAACGCTAACATAAAGGTAATGCCCCGACCAACCATCGGGGCACAAATCTTCAAAGATATGATAATGGATAAAGGACTATCAACAACACAGAAGATACTCAGTCAGCTTACCATCGCAGTTAAAAGGTCAGAGCAAGAGTATTATACCGACAAGGAACTAAAACAATTTTCCCAGAATAATAATAAACTTCAAAATACAAGGTTATGAAAAAAAAATGAAGCCGAACAAAAATTGTTAGAAATATACAATAGCTACGAGTGCAGAAAAATCAAATTGGCGACCATGCTAAAAAAAATGTACAGGGAAGGTGACAATTTTATCTGCATTCATGAATTTGAAATTGTTGAATGCTAAAGGAAATGGAGGGACTAACCACCCCTCCACAAAAATATTTTAATATGAAATCAATCAATGAAATTGCAAGCGAGAATGGTTTACATGTAATCAACACGACTACTGGTTTGAACGGTTATCCACAGTTTTTGAAAAAGGCTATTATTGGATTTGAAAATTTTGAGCAAGCAGAGAATCTTGCCGAAGAATATCATCTTGACATCGAGATATTCACAAAGCGTGACGGTTGGCAGCTTTGGAACAGAGACAACAATCATGCATACGATGCGTTTGATCGTTCTGCAAGCGACTATGGCGAGAACTATCAACAGTTTGAATCGAATATGAGCCAGGATGATTTTTTGCAGCAAATAGGTGCTGCGGACTTTATTCATGGGCTGGCACATGAAGAAGATGGTCTTGATAGAATCGAAGACTATATCAAAGGTATAAGAGAGCTATATGATGAGATAGTAATAGCCGATGACGATGAAATCGTTATTGCAGAGGGTGATGTGTATGTTGAGACTATCAAAGAACAAACAATGCAATATAGTTACGACACGAAACACTATGTGATAGGACTTATTGACAATAACGAAGATTAAAGGAACATCGACACCCGCCTACTCGACGGGTGTCGATTTGAAAAACAGTTGCAGTGTAAGCATGTCTTTTCGCATTCCGAAAACATAAATTGACTTTCCATATACAACATTTGCCGTGTGCTGCTCTCATAGTTCGCAGCACACTCCATTCCTACTACCTATCATCCACGCTGTTTTCTGAAATTGCAAGTTATTACTAAGGCTATCGTTTCTTTTACCCATAGCAAAAAAACGCTAACGCAAGTTTTTGTTACAACTTCTTTCCCTTTCGGCTTGCTCCTCATGCCTGCTCCGCCAGAGTTCCATCACGCTGCAGTCATCTTCGCCATTGTCCTGTTCCTCTTTCGATCCACTGCGACAGCGGCGAAGATGGCAGACTGCTTAATGGAACACAGGCTACGCAAAGACCCTTAAAACGGTCGTAGCCGTTTTCATCCCATGAAAGACACTGCTTCTGACCTTGCAGGATCGCCAACAGAGTCTTTCAAGGGACTTTGGGAGAGCGGTAGTGTCAGCATCTTATTTGGTTGCCTTGCGGCTTATCTGCCTTATGGACTTGCTTACCATTTGCACATAAAATTTGAAATCCCGTCAGCGATGCTGCAAAAGCAGCAAAACTAAAGGGAAATGTATCATTAAAATAATATTCAAGATATGGAAAAACTATTTGAAACATTGGTTGGGAAACTTCGTATGGGTATCGTTTCCTTTGTGTATCGTAAGAAAGACGGCACAGAACGTCATGCGTGTGGCACTTTATACGGCATCGGACATACTATCAAAGGCACAACTACCCATCATCAGTGCAGCTATACACTTGCCTACTATGATGTAGATTGCAAAGGTTGGAGGTCATTTATAATTGAGAACCTTGTCGAGGTGGGCGAACTTCGTCAAAGTACCATTGACGAGCATCACGACATTTGCCTTGCATTGGTAGTCAAACTCAAAGAGAAGATGAAGAAAGAGGGCAAGACCGCTTTTGCCTACCGCAAGGCAGACGGAACCATCAGATATGCACATGGCATCCTTTCAGACAACATTGATGTATCTGGCAGATACTTTGTCTATTTCGACACCGACAAGGGCGAAGAACGCAAGTTTCGTATTGATGCTTTCATCGGTATTGGAGAACCTGCCGAGTTGGAAAGTAGCAACCACGCATCTTTCACAAATGCTGAGCCAAGCAATGAAGTTGGTAGTGGTAAGGCATACAACGATTTCAGCAGTTTAGACATCAAGTCTATCCTTGCCAAGCGAGGTGTAGCTATCGAGGACACAGAAAAGTTTACGGTCATAGACCTTTTGCCCGAACTCAACAAAGAGCAACTAAAAGACCTCATTTGCAAGGCAGCTGAAAGGCTTGCAACCCTCTAAATCTAAGGTAATGCCCCGACTAACCATCGGGGCGCAAATTTCTTCTAATATGTTACGTTATCCAAGAGTAGAAATTATCAAGCGCAAGACATACGTCCCCATCTATCAAGAGTATTACGAGGTACAAACTATGCGCCCTAATCGCCCAATGAAAAGTAAGTTTGGTATGGATAAAATTCAAGCAATGGCATATTCAAGGCGAGAGGTCGCCAAGTTGAAAGAAGAAGGCTACACAAAAGCAGTGTACAACTCAATGATGGTAGATTTGAATACTTTTCGTCCATAATCCACTTGCATGATGTCCCTACTTTGTCGTAGGGGCATTTTGTGCGCCAGGTGCTGCTCCCACAGTTCGCAGCATACTTTTTCTATGCCCTATTCATTAAGACTTAGCCCTGGTTAGCAAAAGCCATTACTTTACGTAATAGCTATTACCGCCCCCTTCAAAACACGCTGCTGCAAGTTTTGGTCTATACATTTTCCCTTATGTTGTATTACCTCATTCCCCAGCTGCTCCGCCAGTGTACCATCATTCTGCACCCATCTACGCCTCAGTCCTGTTTCGCATCCGCTTCACTTCGACAACGGCTAAGAGGGACGCAGCTTGATAGAACACAGGCTACGCAGAAACCCTAAAACGGTCTATGCCGTTTTTATCCCATGTAAGACACTGTTTCTGACCTTTCAGGATCGCCAACAGAGTCTTTCAAGGGACTTCGGGAGAGAGGTTAGGACATCTTCCAATATTGGTGCCTTGCCAGGCAATAGCTACTAAATTACACCTGGTGTCATAATCATAGCCCTATATGTATCGTTTACACTCCTGCAATCACTGCCTGGATTTAATTTTACTTAGCAAAGGTAGCAAGTCCGTCAGAACACCGGCTTATCTGCCTTATGGACTTGCTTACCATTTGCACATAAAATTTGAAATCCCGTCAGCGATGCTGCAAAAGCAGCAAAACTAAAGGGAAATGTATCACTTAAAACATTACAACTATGCACGCATGGATTTATCAGATTTCAGACACTCCAATTAAGGAGACTATCAACGAGGACACACTATATCAGGGTGACGGCACAGACTACGACTATTGTGCAGAAATTTCGGAAGAAGGTCGCAAGAGTGCTATCGAAACACTGAAAGGCTACATTCTACCTTTTGGTATGTTTCGACAGATAGATGAGACAACCTTTGAGTATCAAGGTGGTATCGATGAGTGGAAGGAGCAGTGGGTAGAGCGTATTCAAGACCTCGCATCGGAGTTGAATGTCGAGAATGTTTTGAAATTTGTTGGGCATTCCTACAAGCTCGAAAGGGAGCTAAAGAACCCACTCGACACCGCATCGCAGTTCTATCTGAGCGCAGAGACCGACCAGACCTATGCCGAAGAGTCGGTGGAGCTGATGCGCTGGATTGAAAATTTGGAGGTAGGCAGCAAGATTTATGTTGGCGGTATCATAGATTTTCACTTCTAACATTTCGAAGATGGAAACAAAGGTAATTTACTTGGTTTACCGAACAGACGAATGGCACTCCCTCGCATCGAGGGAGCTTGTCTATATCGGTGAGGATATGGAGGACATTATCGCACAACTGATAGCGCATCGGGGTATGACCGAGGACGATGCCAAGGCGATAAGGTGCATCTTGCAGACACAATGTAATAACCGAAGATATGAGTGGGAGTTTGAGGCGCAGCGTCTCAATGCTTTTACAGACTAAGGGAAAGCGTGATAATAGACATTTCATAACAATCAAAACTTTTAGAATTATGGCAAATTGGGCAAGTACAAGCTACGTTATCGAGGGTAGCAAGGCAGAGGTAAGTAAGGTTTATCAAGTCATCGACGACTTTATGAGCGGTCGCAAACAGCCAGTGGCAGAAACGGCAAGCGACGACTGGGAAGGTAACATCGTGAAGACGTTGGGCGCAACCGATGAGCAGATGAAGAAGTACCTTCGAGGTTTTATCCAGTGGTTCGATTTTGATGGATGTGTGCTGCGAATCGACGCAGAAGAGGCATGGGGAGCAACGGATTTCTACGAGGTTTTGGGAGAGCTTATGCCTAACCTGACTATCTATTTCAGTGTGGAGGAGCCGGGATGTGAGATATACGCCACCAACGATGCAGACGGTAAGTATTTTGCTGATAGGTTCTATGTGGAATCTGCGGTCAATAACAATTATGCACACGAGTACTTCACAGAGAAAAAAGATGCTATGAGCTATGTAGCAGAACTGTTGGGCAGAGAGAACGTGAGCAAGGAAGAACTTGATAAGTGGAATGAAGAACAGGAAGACTACGATGCTTACATCTACGTTCACGAGTATAAGGTAGTTGCATAACAAAGGTAATGGAGGGGGATAACCACCCCCTCCACAATAGATAAAATCATGAATATACCAATATCAATACAGGTTGTAACAGTTGTATCATCAGAGACAGGTGTTAATTATCAACAGGTTTATATTAATAATGAGGATGCTGCACAAGCAGACTTTGATAGACAAAAAGTCATACATAAGGATCTCTTGTTGGAAGGGTGGTCTGTATCGCTTAGACGCTATTAAAGTAATTCTATATAGGTAACGGAGGGGCTAACCACCCCTCCATAAAAAAGACAAAAATGAAACAGAAAGATATTTTACAACAGCCTACCAGCGGATTACAGGAAGTAGTACGCTCACTCAATGAGAATATGCGAAACCGTCTCGATCAGGAATACCATTGGTTCACCGATTACCCTTATGTCGGGGCAGCCATTGGTGGTATGGAAGGTCAAGTTGAAGCAAAAGTTATGGCAGTAAAGTACCCTATAACCGAGCATAGCGGTATTTTGATCATGCCCGACGAGGACAGAGAATATTATGAAGTTGGTTGGGCTGACCTCCAGCCCGACGACATAGCCATCATCCTTGAAGCCCTACCCGACGAGGACGATTAAAGAAGTACAGTAGCCAGTCATGGGAATTTGACTGGCTATATGTCTTTATTTAAATTCGGGTCTCTTTGGAGGAGTAAACCTTGTTGTAAAATGTTTGTCTTCTGGTTCTATTGGAAGTGCCAAGGGAAGAGTAAACTTAATCCTATTTATTGATGTGTTTATTGTACCTTTTTCTCCTTTCCCACCTATATTCAGTACTGAAAAAACTTCTATATTTGCACCTCCAGTTTTCGATTGGGAGTCCTGAATGTTGATAGCAACATCAAAATCAACATTTGATACATAATGTGGAATTCTTTCTTTCAATTCTTATCGAGGCCCTAAAAACTTATCACCGTTCAGATGTATCATGTGGTCAGGCATATCAGCGATCCAAACCTCTGTCTCCCAAGCTAATTGTTCAGAAAACTTTTTAAACTTGCTGAAATTCAGAAATGCTGTAACAAAAATCTTTCCTGATTTTACCTTTTCTGTCATCTTGCTTATATCCTTGATACGCTCTGGATCCATGGGACCAACTGAATCTACAGCTTCAATGAAGTAAATCCAATCTTTATCTTCACGGTATAAAACTACGTCAGGCATCTTATCGTGTAGTGTAATCTCGAAACCCAAGTCTTTGAGTTTTGACTCGTTCTTAATCATGTCTTTCTTTATGGTATCACCTACATAAAGACATTCTGACCCAGGGGCGAATCGTGGAGCAAATTCTTCAATAATAGCTTTTTGTAATCTGTTGTGTGAACCAGGACTAAAGGAGAAGTCTTGGTTATTTATCTTTACTGGCATTTTTTGCATGACCTTTTTTGAAGCATAAATTTCAGTGAGGCTTTGGTGCCTTTTTAGAAATGATGTCAAAGCAGCACCTTCTTCACCGACGCCACAATCAAGTTCTGTTACCTCTCGGAGTACCACCAAAAATTCATTAGTCAAGCGGTATCTGTAATTTGGACTATTCGTAGCCTTACCATTATCCTCGATGAAGGCAGCATTTCTAAAGTGATGCATTGCCTGTTTGCGGAAAGTTTCTCTCGAATTTTCGGCATAGGATACATTGTAATTGGCATTGACAAAAGCAATTACATCATGTATTCTAATCCATTCATTCGTTGCATCACTATAATTATCTTCCCCTTTTATTCCTCCCATGGCCAATATAGTTAAGGCGCATAGGTCAGATTGTTGCGCTACAGGCATGTCTAAGTCTGCCAATAGTTTCTTAATGGCTTCTATCTTATCCATCTTGATAATATTCTATTACACGTTAGTTCACTATAATCTTTTCCTATAAGTTCTCTCCCCATCAAACATATTGTGTCTTTCGATGGAACAGGCATCTTGTTTATTTCTGTTGAATTGACCTGTGTGGAACCATTAAGGATTCTGTAGTATTGATCATATATGGTTGAGTTCAGGAGGACATACAACCCAAAAACTTCCTCCATACTATTGCATTTTATATAATTGATCTTGTTCTGTGTACTTATGTATTTATACTCTGGGTAATCCGATCGGAGATATATACCACATTGCAAACGTCTTTTTTCCTCTTTTGATGTGAACCGTTTAATGAACAAATAGTTTGCATTCTCTTGCAAATACCCACTCTTATCTGTACAGATATATTCGTCTTCTTTGCCTGTTGGCCACTTTATTCTACCGTCTTTAATGTGTTGAGCGTAGAACAAAGGACATGCCCCTTTCTCAGCTTTGCTTCTTAGAACTTCTCTGGTACGAAAGTCTACTATGATGCCAGTCTTCATGCGTAAATCATCAGAAACAAGGGTTTCAGACAACTTTCCCAATGTTGACAGCACCTCTATTTCTTTTTGGTTTGTCACCAAATAGATGTACCCATTGGGCGCTACGATGGTATTATAGTCTACATCGAAAAATCTTATATCAGAAAAATTAGAAGTTTGAGAGAAAGACATCCTTATCTTTTTAGGGAAGGTCTGTTCTTTCTTTATCTTTACGATTATGGTTTCCTGCAGAACGGAATCACCGTCAAACACCTTGTCTCTACTCCCAAAAAGATGTATTCGGGTAATTATTCCATGTGCCAGCAAATATTTCCTAAATTTCTCAAAATATGCTCCCGAAGTCCAAGATCTCGGAATAATATAAACCAGTTCTCCACCTTCTTTAAGATTATATATTCCCATTGCCCAAAAGAGGAAGTAGAGATTGGGGGCACCATAACAGACCTCTGGCATATGCTTCGCTTCTGGAGCATCTTTTGATATTTTCTTATATGGTGGATTACCTATTATCAAATCATACTCATCCATATTAGCCTGTGCAAAAAAGGAAGCCTTATTTCCAAAAGACTGTGATGTGATATAGTTCTCCTGACGAATTTCAAAAGAAAAGTTAGCGTCTTTGATAGAGGCAAGGTTTTCTTCGAGTAGTCCGAGTACCTTTACATCATTTTCATAGCACACTAAATGGATGTTCCCATTATATCCGCTCTCACGCATTCTGCTTATAAGAGCTACTGATAAGATTCCACTTCCAGCACCAGCATCAAGAACTTTCAAGCTGCGTCTATCCATGTCTATATCAAACATGGAAGCCATAAACTTTGCCGTTGTACCTGGTGTAAAGAACTGACCATACTTCTTTCTGTCTGCTTTGGAATTTCCACAGACAAAAGACGAAGTCCTATTTATAGTTTCACTTAATGCTACCATATGTCATTTCCTGTCCAACTTAATTTTCCTGATATTCAAATACCTGTAAACGGTGGATTTTGACTTAATCCCAAGCTGCTGCATAATCGGTTCGATTCCCATGCCCTGTTTATAAAGACCCACAACAGCATCAATCTTATTCTGATTGATGCCTGGTGCTCTTCCCAATCTCTTTCCTTTTAGTTGGGCCTCCTTTCGCCCAGCCGAACATCTTTCGGCAATCACCGATCGCTCAAACTCCGCCAATGCTGCCATCAAGGTCATCATGAGTTTACCTGTGTTGGAATTGCCGTCAATGCCGTCTTTGATCGATATGAGGGTGATGCCTCGATTGTGGAGGGAGTCGAAGATCTCCAGCAGGTTTTTGAGCGACCGACCTAATCGGTCGAATTTATAGACTACGAGCGTATCGCCTTCCCTAAGAAAGGAAAGGCACTTTTCAAGCTCTGGGCGTTGTCTGATGCCCGACACCTTCTCTTGGAAGATAGTCTGGCATCCCTTATCCCTCAAAGCTGTGAGCTGCATATCAAGATGCTGCTCTCTACTTGATACCCTTGCATAGCCTATATTAGCCATATAGTGTTCGATTATTATTTGTTTGCAAAGATAATGCAAATCGAACTTAAAAACAACTCTAAAGCGGTATTTCTGCATCTAATTTTAGAGTTCGATTAACTTTTATCTTTTTCGTACTGTGTCTGACCTTGATTTCCGACCTGCGAGTAAGCCCCAAATCAGTTGGCAGTATTCAACGCACTGCCAACCTACACAGCCCTGGTATCTTTGCCTTTTCCCTAAAGTCTTTTCTTCATTTCGTCAGAGCCAGTGGCACAGACTTCATGATAGCCCAGCGAAACACACCATCGTAAGTTTTGTTCTTTTTCTCTTATCCCTGCATTACTCCTACGGAGCTGTTTATTCAGTAGGCGTTGCCTACTTCTTATCGGGTAGCTGGTCAGTATTGATTTTTATTGTGCGAAGGTAGTGTAGCCTCCATTTCTGCGAAAGTACCGCTCATGCTATTTTCAAGCAATTAGGGATAGACCCTCCACAATTTATTCTCTTCTTTCAAAATTGGGTTTCCATCCCAAATTCCCCGAAAATTCCTTGCGCATCCATTGCGTCCCCACTGTTACCATGCACATAAAATTCAATCCCGGTCAGCTCCCACTGGCAAGCAGTGGAAAACTAAAGGGAAAAGTATCACATCATTAAAACTTAAAACATGGTAACAATTCAAATTCCTGCCAGTGTCGATACAGCGATGTCGATGATTGGCTATGAACCGAAGACCACCTTTTGGATGGACTTTTCGATTGCAGACAAGTTTGGTATCGAGGCTATCGTTGATACTTTCAATCATGCTTTCAAGGAGTGGCACACCGACCACATCTACCTCACCGAGCTTGTGATGGTGCTCAACCACAAGATTTGGCAGTGGTATGAGAAGAACGACACCATCGCAAGGGTGTACGACAAGCTTTGGCGCAAAGCTGATGAGTGGGCGCAGGAGAATCTGCACGGTAAGGAGTTGCAATACTTCTACGAGGTAACAGACTAACAAGGAAACGGAGGGACTAACCATCCCTCTACAAAATAACTTCCAATGAAAGATTTTATGTTATTAACTTGTTTCGTTGTAAACAGTATAAACTTAATTGTTGCTAATCAGTTATCCGACTTGATGAAATGCGCTTTCTTTCTGCTGTTTATTGTTTCTGGATTTTTGTGGCTGTTTTACTCAAAGAGTGGTCAATCATTATTAAACTATTTGAACAACTATGAATAAAGAATATTTATCAGCTCATTGTCCTTATTGTGGTAGTCGCATCTATCGTAATAGTCATGGCTATCAATGTGAACATTGTAATTTTCATGTAAAAAATTATATTTGTAATCGACATTTTAATAAAGAAGAAATAGAAAAAGTACTAATGGGAGAAGAAATAATAATAGACGGTTTTTCTACTAATACTGGAAAGATATTCTCTTCCATTCCGGTTATACAAAACTATACGATTGTTCTTGACAATACAATAGCCCTTCTTAAACAAGGACGTATTGTGGTGGGTACCAAATCTTTTGTTTGTGAGCCTTTCCAACGAGAAAGATCTATTAAGTTCAGAGTTCAGCGTATGTATAATGGTCATCAGATAACCATAGGTGAAATCAAGACCTTGTTACAACAAGGAAAGGTTGTTATTGATACCTTAGACGAAAGTGGCAATAGACGAAACAACGAATTGATATTGCTTTCAAAGCAGTGTATGAAAGTTTCGTTTACATAAAAATTGAACATAATAGTAATTTCCTGATAAAAACAATATTTTTAAAATTGTTATATGTATCTTTACACACAAAATTGATAAAACATTAAACAAAATTGTTTCACACAAAAAAATCTGCCATATGAAAAGACTAAATTTATTTCACTTATTTATTCTTTGTGTAGCTGTATTCTGCTTAACAGCTTGCGAGAAAGAAGACTGGAATGACACGAAAGAAACAACTAAGCCAGTGACAGCCAAACTGATTGTAACTTACACAGGCGATACAACCATGTTTAGTTCTAAAAGTTATGTTTATGCCATTGATGCCCATAAACTATCTCGTTATAGTGTGTTTGTTGATAACAAAGAAGACTTTCATACTGGATTAAATTGGGCAATGCAAGGTAATGAACTGCCTACATTGAACAAAATCTATTTGCCTTCTACAGTATTGGATCAAAAACAAAAATTGATTAGTAGAACATACTATACGTATGCAGATATTGCCTGTTTTGGGTACTATGAAGATTTTAGTCAAACTGTTACAAAACCAAACTACAGAAAAGAGGAGAGCGGCGATATAAATGTAAATATTAAAGCTTTTATCAAAGATAAATTGGTACGTGAAGTAACTTATACAATCAACTTAAAAGAACCAAAAGCATGGATAATTTTCTACAGCGACAAATCTTTTGCTGATAAAAGACATGAAGGAGACGGACTTCACAATGAAAATGACGACAATATCCATTTTAATGTTGTAGTTGATAATTAGTTAATATTTTCAAGAAAAATATAGGGACATAGATTGTTGATACTATGCCCCTATATTTATAGTATG
>QWCE01004880.1_pt1 | contig 12787 bp, 8 predicted proteins | sample 1972531 | NCBI WGS metagenome assembly QWCE01 (sample SAMN09866716, study PRJNA288562) | Human gut metagenome isolate term4_stool, whole genome shotgun sequencing... | reverse complement strand
CCGCCATCAACATTTTGAGCAACCCCACCGCCATCAACACGCTGACGCAGGAGGCTGGGCTGAACATCAGCGAGGACATGAGCAAGTCCCAGCAGCGCAAGGCCGTCAAGAACGCCGTGGCGACCCTTGCAAGGACGCAGAGCGGCGTTTCTACGAACGCGAATGAAACTGCCCCCGCCGCAACGGAACCCCGGCAGACGGCCACGCAGGAGACCGTGCGCCCCGCCATGCAGGTGGAGCAGCAGCGCCCTGCGGCGCAGCAGGCGTATGACATCCGCCGCGTGCGGGACGCTGCGGCCAGCCTGGGCGAGAACGGGGCCAAGGCCCTCTCTGCCAGCTACGACGGCAACGTGCGGGCCGACGACTACTACGCAGGCTTCGCCTCCTACTATGAGGCGGGCATCTCCGGCATCGACATGGACAAGGTGCAGAGCCGCTATGCCGCGCAGCTCAACCAGGCGCAGCGCTTCGCGGCCTACTCCGCTGGTCAGAACGACGCGGCGGCCTCCCTGGCCCTGGAGCGTGAGGGCGTCAAGAGCGCCACGGTGTATGGCGACGAGGCGGGCTTCGTGCAGTCCGAACATTCCGCCAGCCTGCCCAAGGGGACCGTGCGCTTCTACGACAGCCTGGCCCGTGCCGCTGGGGTGAAAATCCAGATGGCAGAGGCCACCGGCAAGGGCGGCGCAAACGGATGGTACAGCAACGGCATCATCCACATTGCCAACGACGCAGAGAACCCCGGCACGGTGGTGGCAAAGCACGAGATCACCCACCGGATGCAGGAGATGGCCCCGGAGGCATACCGGAAGTACCGCGACTATGCCATGTCCGCGCTGACCGAGCGGGACGGCTCTACCGCCTCCATCGTGGAGCAGTACAAGAGCCGCTACGCCGAGGCAGGCGTGAACCTCTCCACGGAGCAGGCCATGGACGAGATCGCCGCCGACTTCACCGAGGCGCTGACGGTTGACCCGGCCAGGTTTGAGACCCTGGCAAAGGAAAACCGCAGCGTGGCCCGGAAGCTGCTGGACGCCGTGCGGGACTTCATCCGCAAGGTCAAGTCTCTGTTCAAGGGCAACAAGACCGCGCAGAACCAGGCCGCCGCCAACACCTACGGCGTGAGCATCGACACCCTGGAGGAAGCAGCCCGCCTCTGGGAGGAGGCGCTGAAAGCGACCAGCGAGCAGACGGCAAACAAAAGCGCCGCCCAGACGGACGGCGGCACAAAATTCTCTATCAAACGGACCTCTCAAATGACGCTGGCCCAGCAGCTCAAGATGTTTTACGACGGGAAGATGGCCTCCAGCGATGCGTTCTACTTTGGGGAGACCCCTGCGGTGCTGGAGAAGTCCGGCTTTGATGCGCTGCCCCTGGCTATGACCATCGGAGACTTCCGCAAATCCACCCAGAAGAAGCACAACATCCCCCGCCGCGTTCTGAAAAACCTTATGGGCAACCTGGCTTCCCCTCTGTTCTCCTTTGGTAGCGGAGACCGGGCCGGTATCGTTCTGAACGACATCGACGGCGACGGCTACACACTGCTGGCAGCGCTGGAGCGCGGGACCGATATGGACCGCAAGCCTGTCAATGTCATCAACAGCCTGTACGGCCTGGAGCACCCGGCGGAATGGATTAAGAACCAGATCGACAGCGGGAACGAGTTTGTCCTGTACGATGGAAAAAGAGCAAATGCGTTTCTCCAGACCTACGGCTACATGGCCTCGGTGGGAGATGGCATTCGCTCTACGGGTGAGAGTGTAACCCAGAACGGGGCGGAAGTCAAGAGCAAATTTTCTCTCAAGACCCCGGTGGAGGAGACGGACAAGCTGCTGGCCCTGCACAATAAGGACGAGAACAGCATCCTGGCTGCCATCAAGCTGGGCGGCCTGCCCATGCCCTCCATCGCCATTGTAAAAGCCAGGGACGGGCACACCAAGTACGGCCCCATCTCCCTTGTGTTCAGCAAGGACACCATCGACCCGCAGCTATTCCGCGCCAACAAGGTGTACGGTGGCGATGCCTGGACGCCGACAGCTCCGCGAGTAGATTACCCCGTGAACAGCAAAAAGGCATCCCAGGTGGAGCACGAGCTGCACCGGCTGGCCGGGGATGCCTCCGTGGCCGGGGGCATCTTCGGGAACAGCGCCGCCCTGCGCTCTATTGGCATCGACGACACCAGCACCAGGAGCACGGCAGAGCTGGCGGAGAAGCTGGCCTCCACGGACACGGTGCGGGCGGCCTATCTGGCAGACCAGAGCAAGAGCCTGGAGCCGGTGAAGATGGACAAGGTGTGGGACAAGTTCGGTAACGACACCCTGCAAAAGGTGGTTGACCGCCTGGGCGTGAACACGCTGGCTGAAATCGAGGCCAACCTGGAGACCGGCGAGAGCGTGAAGGACGCCCTGGGCGAGAATGCCGAGGTCATCCGCGACATTCTCCGGGACTACTACCGGGAACAGGGCGAACCCATGCTCCGCAGAATGGCCGTCAAGAGGCATTGGACCGACGCGGAAATCAACGAAAGACGGCAGACCCGCATCGACAATTCCATGGACGGCGTTTCCATCTTCACCCTGGAGGACATCGTTCACCACGCATGGGATATGTACCAGGACGGCGGCGCGACCAAGGGCGAAATTGACCGGATGGCTACCTCTGACGCGCTGCGCAGCGTCGTGGATGACCACGCCGTTGAGGAGTGGATTGCCGGGAAGCTGGACGGCCTGCTGGGCGAGGCGGGCATCTACAATGGCAAGGACCCCTACACCCCCTCCGGCAATCTCCGCAGCTTCTCGCAGCTCCACTATGCCTACACCCTGGAGAACATCGTCAAGGCGATGAAGGAGGGCCAGGAGGAGCGCGGCGGCAACACCTGGGGCGCAAGCGCCAAGACCCTGCAATCCGTGGCGACGCCGGAATACCGCAGCATCCAGGAGATCAAGGCGGACAGCGGGCGGCTGGGCATGGACGAGGGAGCCGAGTATGAAGCAAAGCTCCAGGCCATTGATGACCAGATCGGCAGCATCATCACGAAGATCAAGCAGGGAAACAAGGCTCATTCCGACAATTCCTTCGTCGAGAGCGACATCATCGGCAGCATCCTGATGGAAACGTCCAAGGGCAAGAGGACGGTGGACGCTATCATGCGGGCCTTCTCCAAGGAGGGGTACAAAATCAGCAGCCAGACGGCCCAGGACATCCAGACCGTCTACCAGGCGGCGGCGGAAATGCCCACCGGCTACTTTGAGGCCAAGCCCCAGCGGGCCGTCGGCTTCGACGAAGTGCTGGCCGCCGTCATCCCCGATGACAGCAGCAAGAAACTGCGGGACGGTCTGGAGCAGGCCGGTGTGCGGATGCTGGAATACAAGACCGGAGACGACGCGGACCGCCTTGCCAAGATTAACAGCGTGGAGGGCGCACGCTTCTCCCTCAAGGGGCGGGACATTCTCCAGGAGAACGCCGCCTTGCAGGAGGAAAACCGGCTGCTGCGAGAGCAGATGAAGGACTACATCGCCATCCAGCGCCGAAACGGGAAGCTCCAGGAGAGCCGGGACTACTGGCAGGGCCAGACCCGACGGACCCGGCGCGTGACCACGGACAAAAAGGCCGTGACCGCCGCCGCGAAACAGCTTATCCAGAACTACGGGGCCGACATCGCGGTGAAGGACATCCAGGGAGACCTCCAGAGCCTCTATGACTACATCGCCAGCGGCTACGACGGCAAGGACGAGCTGACCTACACCGAGGCCCGCCGCCGGGCGGAGGACATCGCGCAAACCCTAGTGAGCAACGCGGTGGCCGTGGACAGCGATATGTACGATGCGTACAGCGACCTGCGGGACTACCTGCGGACGACCAAGATCATCTACGGCAAGGAGTACCACGGGGACATCGCAGACTACGGCGATTTCCGCAAGCGGCAGTTCGGACGGCTGAACCTGGGCAGCGAGGGCCACACCAACATCGACCAGGTGTACCAGGAGCTTTCCTCCCGCTGGCCGGAGTTTTTCAGCGAGCAGGAGCAGACCCATCCGACGGACCAGCTCCTCCACATCGTGGAAGTGCTGGACGGCATCAGCGAGATCAACGAGTACAACCCCTTCTCCCGCCACATGGACCAGGCTGTGACCGGCGCAGCAAACGAGATCATGGAGACCTTCTTCGACCTGCCCCAGACGCGAAAGACCTTTGCGGACCGGCAGGCATTGAAGCTGGAGAACGCCAAGGCCAAGGGCCGGGAGCAGGTCCAGAAGGTGCGGGAGCAGTACGCCACCCGCCTGGCGGAACTGCGGGAGCAGAACCGGCAGCGGGTACAGAACGCCATCGCCAAGGAGCGGGAGGCCCGCGAGCGGCAGATGGGCGCCCTGAAAGACCGCTATGCGGCCAAGGACGCGGCGGGCCGGGAACGCCGGGCGGCCCGTGAGCTGCGAGCCAAAATCACCCGCCATGCAAGCGCTCTGTCCCAGAAGCTCCTCCGCCCCAGCGACCAGCACCACATCCCGGAGGCCATGCGCGGAAGCGTGGCCGCTATGCTGGAGAGCATCAACCAGGAGAGCCAGTACACCCTCGACGAGAACGGCAAGCGGGTGAAGGACGGCAGCGGCACCCCCACCAAGCGGACCGAGGCGTTCCGCGCCCTCAAGGAGCAGTACGCCAAAATCGTGGCCGAGGGCGGGGATATGGTCATTGACCCCTCCCTGCTGGGCAGCGACGCCGACGGCATCAAGGGCGGCTTTGATGCGGTCATCGCCATGAAGGACACCAAGCTGGCCGACATGAGCGTGGCGCAGCTTCAAACCGTGTGGCAGGTGGTCAAGGCCGTGGAGCACAGCGTGAACACGGCGGGGAAAGTCCTGTCCAAGGCCAAGTACGCCAGGACGGCGGACTGGGCGCAGGCTCTCTCCATCGGGACCAGCAGCCGCCGGGCCAAGAACAGCCTGACCCGCAACCACGCCCTCATTGACCTGGAGACCCCGTACACCTTCTTCTCCCATTACGGAGAGGCGGGCAAGGCGGTCTACCGGATGCTGCGGGACGCGCAGGACCAGCAGCAGCTCATGGTGGACCATGTGGCCGAGGAGGTCCGCAAGATCGTGGACCCCAAGACGGTGAAGAAGCTGGAGGCGACCACGCATACCTTCACCACGGAGCGGGGCGAGAAGCTGACCCTTTCCACGGCCCAGGTGATGGAGCTGTACGAGCTGGTGAAGCGCAAGCAGGCCCGCGACCACCTGCTCAAGGGCGGCGTGGTCCAGCCAGAGATCAAAACCTCGCAAATCCGGCGCGGCACGGACAGCATCCGCCTGACGGAGGGCGACCTGGTGAACATCACCGGGACGCTGACACCGGAGCAGGTGAAGATCGCGGACGGCCTGCAAGGACTGACCCGTGGCGTGCTGGCTGACTACGGCAACAAGGCCAGCATGGAAGCCTACGGTTATAAGAAGTTCACCGAGAGCGACTACTGGCCCATCAAATCGGCCAAGGAGGGCCTGCACAGCAACATCGAAAAGGGCGGAAACAACACCCGCTCCATTAAGAACATCGGCATGGCAAAGACCACGATGCCCCACGCGAGCAACGCCCTGGACCTGGCGGGCATCTTCACCACCTTTGCCAACCACGCCTCCGACATGACGGACTATGCCTCCTGGCTCTGCACGATGGAGGACATCAACCGCCTGTTCAACTACCAGTTCCGGGACGAGGAGGGCAACCCAACCGGCAAGACCATCAAGGGCCTGCTGGACCGCGTGGGCGGCCCCGGCAGTCAAAAATACTGGCACAACCTGATGGAGGACATCCAGAACGGCATCAACGCCCCCGGCGACAGCCCTATGTGGGACATCGCCGGAAAGACCATCGGCGGCTTCAAGGGCGCAGCCGTGGGCGCGAACATCCGCGTGGTCATCCAGCAGCCCACGGCGTTCTTCCGGGCGGCGGCGGTACTGGACCCCCAGGACATGGCGCGGGGCCTTGCAAGAGGCGTTACGCGGGGCAGCGGATGGAAGAAAGCCCTGCAATACTCCCCCATCGCCATGCGGAAGGATGCGGGCGGCTTCGACATCTCCAGCCCCTACAAGATGACCGAGACGCTGTTCGACAACCGAACGAACGTGCGGAAGCTGAACGACGCCCTTTCCGCCCCTGCGGGCGCGGCGGACGCCGTGACCTGGGGCAAGCTGTGGAACGCCTGCGAGTGGGCCACGGCGCGGGAACACCAGGGCCTCACCAAGGGCAGCGAGGCGTTCTACCGGCAGACGGCAAAGCTGTTCGCGGAGGTCATCGACCAGACCCAGGTGGTAGACGGCGTGCTCCAGCGGTCCAACATCATGCGCTCCAGCAACGCGGTGGTGAAGCAGGCGACCAGTTTCATGGGCGAGCCGATTATGAGCCTCAACCTGCTGATGCGGGCCTATGACCAGGTGCGCTACGAACAGAACAGCCAGAAGCGCGGCAAGGCCATCAAGACGATGGGCCGGGCGGCCACGGCCCTGGTGGTGACGAACGTGGTCAACGCTCTGGCCCAGAGCCTTATCGACGCCATGCGCGACGATGACGAAGATAAAAAATACTGGGAACGCTTCCGGGCTGCGTTCACCGGCATCTCCGGTGACGAGGAGACACCCTGGGAGAAAGCCTGGAACGCCATCATGGAGGGCAACGTCGGCAGCAACATGAACCCCCTGGGCCAAATCCCCTTCGTGAAGGACGCACTGTCCATCATGCAGGGCTACGACGTGTCCCGCACGGAAATGGAGATCGTGTCCGACCTTATTCAGGCCGGACAGACGGCCATCCAGAGCGCCGACGGCCAGGGCAAGCGGACCAGGGCCTACGCCCTCAAGGGGCTGCTGGCCGCCGGTGCAAAGATGTTCGGCATCCCGGCCTCCAACCTGACGCGGGATATGTGGGGCCTGGCCCGGAGCGCGGCGGTGGAGACCGGCAACATCCCGCTCCAGTATGAGATGGAAAAGGCTATCTACAACATCTCCAACACCGGCAACAAGAACCGCTATTACGCAATTCTGTACCGGGCGCTGGAGCAGGGCGACATGGACACCTACCAGCACATCAGGGACGACCTGATGAACAGCATGGGCGTGGACGGCGCAAGCATCGACAGCGCCATGCGGAGCCGCTACAACAAGGCCGTTGAGAAGGACCCGGACTACACCCTGCCCCAGAGGGCACGGGACCTTATCGGCAGCAGGGACAAATACGCCCCGGCCAAGGAGAAGGAGGAAACCTTCGGCGCGGACGACCTGGGCAGCAGCGCCTACCGGGCATACTCCGACCAGCGGGCCAGCGACTACCGCAGCATGGCCGACGACCTGGCGAGCAGCCCTATTTTCCAGGGAATGGACGACGAGGCCCGCGACAAGGTGCTCAAGGCGGCCTATGATCTGGCCGACAAGAGCGCCCTGGCGGACCATTCCGACGGACAGTACGAGGTCAGCACCAAGTGGATGGCCCAGGCCGACGACGCAGAGGCCCAGGGCATCGAACCCTGGGAGTACGTCCTGTTCCACACCGCCTACAACGAGATGGAAGGGACCAAGGACGCAGACGGCAAGACCGTGAAGGGTGAGGCCAAGAGCGACCATGTGCGGGAATGGCTGGAGGACTTCTCCGGCCTGACCGATGAACAGCGGGCTTTCCTCTGGGGGACCGTCTACACCAGCGAATGGTAAAGAAATGGGAGCAGGTCATCCCTGCTCCCATTTTTTCATGTCGTCACCAACAATTTCCGCACTTCGAGTACCCCAGATACTCGCAGTATTCTATATTATGCGCCCAGTATTCGTCAGCACCCTGGAACACAGGGCAATCGTAATTGTGATAACGGTTTGACCCTTCGACGATGAACCCAATGTTGTTGTAAAGAAAAATGGCGTCGTGAAGGTAGCCGGACAAATCCTCGTTCCGAGCCTCCAGGTCATTCGCTTTTTCTTGCAGTTGCGTCTTTTCAGTGGATAGCGTGGAAACTCTGGAGCGCAATTCCGCATTCTCCGCTGCCAGGTCATCCCGCGCTGCTGTGAGCACGGAGACACGGTAGCCAAGGATGCAGGTGCATACCACCAGCAAAGCAGCGGCTATGCAAAGCGGGACCACCGGAGACCGCTTTCCCGGCTTCGGTTGTTCGGTTTCAACTCCGGGCGGGGTCTGGCCCGCCTGGATGAACGGTGTGCCGCACAACTTCTCCCCCGGCTGGGGAGAAAGGCTTTCACAGTCACACGGCTTTCCCTCCGGGACGAGCTGCCCACACTTCGGGCAGGTGTACCATCGTTCCTTCGGTATGGCCGGACGCGTTTTCCTGCGCTGGATGGCCTTGCAAGCGGCGGTAGCGACAGCCAAGGCCGTGCCATACAGCAGGACCACAGGGAGGCCGCCGAGTTGTACACCGCTCATGCTTATGGCGGTTTGCACCATCGCTGCTACGGCGACGCACACGATATAGACCAAGGCTTTCATAGGTGGACCCTCTCTTTCAAATTTTTATCTGCTTCGGGGCGAAAAGGATGCGGGGCTTTGATATGCTCAATGGGAAAGGCAGGTGATACCAATGGAGTGGAACATCATTGTGGGACTGGTATGCACGGTGCTGGGTGCTGTCATCAGTTATGCCACCTTCTCCCGCAACAAGGGGAAAGACGACAGGAGCAACGGCCAACAGCTCGGCACCGTTTTGACAGAGCTGGGGTACATCAAGTCCAACACGGACGAGATCAAGACGGAACAGCGAGAGCAGCGCAAGACCAACACAGCGGTGGAGGGCCGTCTGGCTGCCGTGGAGGCCAGCGCCAAGTCCGCACACCACCGCATTGACCATCTGGAGGCGGTACGAGATGAAGAACATTAAGACGACCACGCGGCGACTGTTCGTGACAACGCAGATTGCCGCGCTGGGGTGGGTCACGATGTCCTACCTCATCGCCCTGTACGCCACGGTGCGGCTGGGCCAGGTGTTCCCGGTGGTGGACCTGTCCGAGCAGGCCATCGAGACCATCCTGGGCGTGAACGTCCTCAAGGTGGTGGAGAACATCTTTGAGCACAACGACGGGGTGGTGTTCGGCAAGAGCAACGCACCGGAGAAGAAAATCAAACGAGATTGCTAAAGGAGGAAATCGAAATGAAAACCTATATCGGCACGAAAATCATTGAGGCGGTCCCCGCTATTCGCAAGGGCTGCAAAGTCTATGAGAAGGACCAGCCCATCGCCATGGGCATGGTCCCCGATGAGGAGGGCTATAAGGTCTGCTACCCGGACGGCTACGAGAGCTTTAGCCCCAAGGCCGTGTTTGAGGAAGCGTACCGCCCCATCAACAGTATGAACTTCGGGCTGGCTATTGAGGCCATGAAGAAGGGGAAGAAGTGCAGACGGGCGGGCTGGAACGGAAAGAACCAGCACATTGAGCTGGCCTCTGCCATCAGTTACACGTCCCCGGCTGGCACAATCGTCAATGCCGAGCACGCGGCCATTGGGAACAAGGCTATCGCATTCTGCGGCACTTCCGGCGTGCAAATGGGATGGCTTGCAAGCCAGGCGGATATGCTGGCCGACGACTGGGAAATCGTGGAGTAAAGGAAGGAGCACATCATGGATATTACGACCATCATTGAAGCGGCGGCTGCCCTTGTGGCTGCCGTCATCACCGCCGTGGTCATTCCCTATATCAAGAGCCGGACCACGGCCCAGCAGCAGGCGGAGATCAATGCCTGGGTGAAAATCGCCGTGACGGCTGCGGAGCAAATCTACCGTGGCAGCGGGCGCGGCGAGGAGAAGAAAGCCTATGTCCTCAACTGGCTGGCGGAGCACGGCATCACCCTGGACGAGGACCGCATCGACGCGCTCATTGAGGCCGCCGTCTACGAACTCAACCACGGCGTTCTGAAAGAAGGTGCGGGCAATGAGTAACAGCCCGCTGGTCAGCTACACCAAGCTGTCCCCCAACCATTCCGGCAAGCGCAAGCACACCATCGACACCATCTCCATCCACTGTATGGCCGGGAACCTGTCCGTGGAGCGCTGCGGCGAACTGTTCCAGAACAAGGAACGCCAGGCCAGCAGCAACTACGGCATCGGCAGCGACGGGCGCATCGGCCTGTATGTGGACGAGGCCAACCGTTCGTGGTGTACCTCCTCCGCCAGCAACGACAACCGGGCCGTCACCATCGAGGTGGCGAACACCGTTGCCAAGGACCCGTGGCCGGTCTCCGACGCGGCCTACAAGTCCCTCATTGATCTGTTGGTGGACATCTGCCAGCGCAACGGCATCCCCAGGCTGCTTTGGAAGGGCGACAAGTCCCTTATCGGAAAAGTGGACCAGCAGAACATGACCGTCCATCGCTGGTTTGCGGCGAAAGCCTGCCCTGGTGACTGGCTTTACAGCCGCCACGGCCAGATCGCCGCAGAAGTCAACAAAAGACTGGAGGCCGCAAAGGCCGGAAAGGATGAAGAAGCTATGGACACCAAACAGCTCACGAGCTGCGCCGACACCGGGGACAACCCCTCCGCCTGGGCCAAGGAGGCCACCGACTACTGCAAGCGCAAGGGTATCTTCGCCGGAGACGGTGCGGGCAACTATGGATGGCAGAAGCCCATCACCCGCGAGGCCACGGCCCAGATCATCTACAATCTGCTGGAGGCCGCCGGTATGCTGGAGAAGCTGCCGGACGTGAAGTGAGATATTCCCACTTTTTGTACCAAAACGATAAAGGTTGTAAATCTTTATTACAAAGATAGCCCTTTTCCGTGGTACTGTCAAGGTGCCAAGGAGGGGCTGCGTGTGAAGATTTACGATTTTGAGGGACAAAAGAATATCTCCGGCGACCGCATCCACCAGGTGCGGGCGACCAAACGCATCTCCCAGGCGGACCTCGCTGCGAGGATGCAGGTCAAGGGCGTGTTCATCGAGCGGGAGGCCATCAGCAAGATAGAGACCGGGGACCGCTTCGTGACGGACTACGAGCTGATGATCTTTGCCGATGTCCTGGGCGTGACGATGGACTGGCTGACCGGAAAAGAATAAAAAATTTTGAAATCCCCCTACGGATAGTAGGGGGATTTTTGCATCTTCCGGGGCTATTGACATGGCCGAAAAAAGTGTGCTAAAGATATACAAATGCTATGCAAAAGTATTGCAAATGGAGGTTTTCCTATGCCGAGATATAAGGGCGCACACTTGACCTGGAACGACAGATTGACCATTGAAAAAATGCTCCGCGAGGGGTACAGCAAGCCGCAGATCGCCCACTATCTGGGCGTGCATCACAGCACGGTCTACGACGAGTGCCGGAGGGGCGCGGTGGAGCTGAAACGCAGCGACCTGACCACCTATATCTCCTACTCCGCCGATGTTGCCAAGGACTACCACCTGGACCGCAAGAAGAACATGGAAAAGCCTCTGAAAATAGGCAAAGACCACCGGCTGGCCCGGTGGCTGGTCAAAACCATCTCCGAGGGGTATTCCCCGTCTGCTGCCTGCTCCATGCTGGGCAAAACGCCGGAGACCACCTTCTCCTGTACATTATGTCGTCAGACTGTGTATAAGTACATCGAGAACGGGGACTTGTGGCCCCTGACCAACAAGGAGCTGCGCTACAAGAGTGACCAGAAGCGGCCCTACAACCGCGTGAAAGCAGCGAAAGCCCCCAGAGGGGACAGCATCGAGCATCGCCCGGAGCACATCAACAACCGGGAGGAGCCGGGCCACTGGGAGATGGACAGCGTAGTGGGTAAGAAGGGCACCAAGGCCGCCCTGTGCGTCCTCACCGGACGCGTGACGCGGGACGAGATCATCCGCAAGATGCACGACGACACCGCCGCCAGCGTCGTGGGCGTTCTGGACCGACTGGAGCGTCGCATGGGGACCGCTATGTTCCGCCAGGTGTTCAAGAGCATCACCGTGGACAACGGGAGCGAATTTGCCGATTGCAAGGGCATGGAGCGCTCCTGTCTGCTGCCCGGAGAGAAGCGCACCCACGTCTACTACTGCCACCCCAGGTCCCCCGGAGAGCGCGGCAGCAACGAGAAGCAGAACCAGCTTATCCGGTGGTTTTTCCCCAAGGGCACGGACTTCCGTAAGGTAACGCAAAAAGAGGTGCGCCGGGTCCAGGACTGGATAAATAATTACCCACGGTTAATCCTGGACTGGCACACCTCTGCGGAACTTTTCAACGTGTTCCTTGCAAGCCTATAAAGCCTATAAAAAATTTTTCAAAGAAATTCGGGTTTTAGTATTGACATTTGGCAATTTTTTATTTTTTTGCCCTTGGGATTTTGGAGGTTTACGCCGGGGCGATTTTAGAGTAAAATGGTCGCAGACTTTTGTGGAAGGGAGGGGCATGGGATGACCGGACCTCTGATGCCGGGCAGCATCCTGTCCATGCCGGCGGCGGCGGCCGAGCGGCTGATCCGGCTGGACAGCGGAGACGCCGCCCTGCTGTATCTCTACCTGCTGGGCCACGGGAACGCCGCCGGCCTGAACTGGCCCCGGGAGCGGCTCCAGGGGGCGCTGGACCTGCTCTCCGCCCAGGGAATGGCGGGGGCGGAGGCCGCTCCGCCGCCCCCGGCACCCCCTGTTCAGGAGGCGCTGCCCCCCGAATACACCACCCAGGACGTCACTGCCGCCCTCAAGGAGGCGGGCTCCACCTTCTCCGCCCTGGCGGACGAGGTGGAGCGCCGCCTGGGCAAGCGGCTGTCTGCCAATGACCTGAAGATCCTGCTCACCCTGTATGACCACCTGGCCCTGCCCGGCGAGGTGATCCTGATGCTGGTCACCTG
>QWCE01004876.1_pt1 | contig 12804 bp, 19 predicted proteins | sample 1972531 | NCBI WGS metagenome assembly QWCE01 (sample SAMN09866716, study PRJNA288562) | Human gut metagenome isolate term4_stool, whole genome shotgun sequencing... | reverse complement strand
TGTCAAATTGACACAGGTTGCCCGGAAAATTTCACAAAATGTGAACTGGCGTTCCTTTTTATCGTACCTTTGTCGTGGTATAATCATCTCAGAAGCCCAGAAAGGATGTGCAGCGTATGACAAACAAGCAGTATTTCAAGCTGGAAAACCTCAAACATGAGTATAACCAGAAGCTCAAAAATGCGCAGGATGCCAACGATGAACAGGAAGCAACATACTTTTCCGGTGTTGTGAACGGCATTCAGATAGCAGCTAGAGAGCTGTTAGAGGAAGCAGAGGACTGAAGGGAGAGTGCAGCACATGGCAGACTACGGTTATTTTGGCAAGGGTGCAGAGGGTTACGCCCACTATAAACAGACGTTTGATAGCACCATGAAGGGAAGTAGATCAAGTGGCAGCTATCACAGTTCCAGTAGTGGCCGACTTCCTACCCGGAAGGAAATTGAGCAGATGACCCCGGAAGAACGGAAGAAGCTCAACGAAAATCTGGACAAGAGCCTTGAACAGTCTGGATTGCTCCTTATGATTATCCTGCCGCTGGTGTTCTTTTTGATGGTGGTACTCAGATAATAGAGGTGTACGGCGAAATAGACAGCCTGAAGAGTTCCGCTCATTTTTGAGCAAAACCGACTATCCCGGCGGAACGGATGCCAAAAATGTCATCGGTGGCAAAAACCCATTTCACCGATTGACCCACCGATTGAGCTACCGAAGCCCATTTTTACCCCTGTTTTGGTGTCGTTTACGGTCGGTTTTGAGTGGATTTCACCTGAAAGATGGGGAATTTGGGGTGTTTTTAGGGAAAATAGGGTGTCTGGCAGGGCTGGAAAGTAGGGAAAGTATTACATCTCCACCACAAATACATCAGATTTTTTCACGCTCGAACAATGTTAAATAAATATCAAAGTATAAAGGGCTGTTTGCAGGAATGCAGCAGTCCTTTTTTGATGCCTGGAAGGATGCTTTGGAAATATTAAACCTTCACTTTTAATTGTAGGAGCGTCCATTCCACACAAGTGCGGAAAATCCACCGAGAGTACAGCACCTCACCAGAGCTACCAGAGAAGCCCTGTAAGAGCCTTTTCAAAACGGTTGTAAAATTACCTCGGAAACAGAGAAAGCCTTGCAGAACAGCCCAGAATAGCCCAAGAACGGCAGTAAATGGAGCTAAAATAGGCAGAATATAGAAGAAGGGTTTTATTGTGGATTGTGGATTTTTCTTTATTATTGCTTGTCGCCTTTTCGCCGTGTTTTGCCGTTCGCTTGGGGCTTCCGGCAACACAGCGAATGCGGCAGGGATAGGTGTGAAGTGTAATTTGGAAATCGTGAATAGCAAAACTATACATATAATAACCCCTATATAGACGATTTGCTATTCACGATTTTTCTTTACTACAAATTTTTTTGAATATTCATATTTACAAAATCAAAAAGTTGTGCTATAATTAGAATAGAAAAGTCCGATGATTTCGGCAAATATTTATTAGGAGGTCGATATATGGCTAAAACTTATGATGTAACGCCTGATATGCTCGCAAAGCTATCAGAGGGGCAGACGTTCAAGAATTTTCCTGAACTCGCAAGAGAGCTAGGTGTCCTTGACAAACACGGAAAACCGATTGCAGGTGATAGTAGACCCTCATTCCTGGGAGAGCTGGAAAGATTTGTGGTTCTCAAAAAGGACGGTCGGCAAATTACTGTAGAACGGATTTTGCCAGAGGATGAAATACTTCCACCTCGGCCAACAGGTGGCAACAGAAAGTTTGTTGATCTCATCCAGCGATTACTCGTCTACCACTTCAATGCCCTTTGTCAGGCACAGCCGTGTGATGGCATTAAGCTACTATGGGAGAAGAAGGACATCTGGGAGACCTGTGGCATGGTCAGCCGTGATTATAGATGGTGGGGCAAAAATGCAAGCACAGAAGAAGATGAGATTATTGCAGACGCTTTCCGTAAACTGGTTGGCACCGTTAAGCTGAAAGCATGGCTTGACAGTGCCTTGTATGGTTTGAAAAAAAACGATGCCCTTGACTACGAAGAAAAGAGAGCGTTCATAGACTATGTTGATGGTCAGGCTATTATTACTCCGTTGACAAATGAGCAAAACATGACGTATATGCGATTGAAGGCAGAGGTTCTAAAGGACTATACCCTTTCTGATGGTCATACTCCGGCAACAGAGCGTGATCTTTGGCAAACTGGTCGTATGAGGGATTTCTATCGCAAGCTAAACCCAAAGCTGGAAGATGAATTTGGAAAGGAGCAGCGGTATAGCACAATCCAGAAGGTTTACAAAATTATTGTAGAGCCTAAGACAATGAATCTCTTTGCTCGCAGATTTGGAAAGATTGACCCGGCAGACGTTGAACTTGCTGTGCAGATGATGGCAAAGCTAAATACGGTTGTCTGTGATGGCTTGCTATCATCTACAGCACTTGATAGAACTGTTTATGTTGCCACTCGTATTCAAGCGCATGAAGATGTTCAAAAAAGGCTTGAAGCGCAAAAGCCATGGGGCGAAGCACAAAAAGGTTCGTCATTGGATAAAAAAATTCGGAGAGAGTTCCATTACGATAAGGTGCAGCTCAACGATGAGCAGAAAAATAAGATGATTGAAAGCATCATTCGGCAATCTCCTGAGCAACTGGCGATAACTTTGCAAGGAAAAGAAAAGGGCTGTAAGGTTATAGAAACATTGTACGAAAAGCGATATGTTGACAACTTCTTGGCTGGCAGTGGTTTGACTGAAGAACAATATGAGCAAATTATGCAGGATGCGGATAAAGAATCGGCTGATGCAGAACTTATGGTTCGACTTGTGGCTGAAGCAAATGCGAGAATGGCAGCTCGTGATAACGAAGCGGAAAAAGCAGCAATGCTGGCAGAACGTCAAAAGCTGGATGATGAAATTTTCGCTGAATTTTTTGCAGAAAAAGAACGGAAACACCCTTGGGAGAAAAAGAAAGAAAGAAGTCGAGAAATGCTTAACTGTGGCATTCCTCTTGATGAGATTATAAGCCAGATATAATAAGAGCGTAGTACCGCCCAGCATCCAGAACGATGCCCCGGCGGTATTTTTTTTTGCAAAAAGTGAACTTAAAATAGTTCTTTCAAAAATCAGGGTAAAGCAAAAGCCCAACCGTTTGGGCGGTCAGGCTTTCACAAGGAGAGTTTATATCAACTGGCAGCGGCCAGATGGTTATGTTCAAGTCGCTTGCTGATCTGAACGGCAGCGGCAGCGGTTAGCTTGGTTTTGTCCTTGTTTTTCAGGTTTAATACCTTTTCGGTCAGGTCGTGACAGTCATCCAGCCATAAATGGCAGTCAATATCCGGCATAGCCTCTTTTAATGATTGGAATGTGTGGGTGTATTGACTATTATACGCCTTGGTACACCATTCCAGATTTTCCGCAGTATTGTTCTTTGGGTTCAAATCTCGGTGGTTTACATCGGTTTTATTCAGTGGGTCGTCATTTTCCACGAATAGCGTAGCAATCAGACGGTGTAGATTGAATGTACGTGTTTCACCACAAATATCAGTCAGTCCAATAACGGGATATGGTTTATTTTCTCCACAGTTACCCAAAACAAGAGGGGTTAGATATTCTTTTCCAGAATGTTTATTGGTAAACACCCATCCATTTGCGGTCACAAAATAATCTTCATATTTATTACCAGCAAATTCTTCCAGCTTTTTGGCTTCACAAATAACACGATTGAACATATAGCATTTCGTGTTTTCGGGGGTTACATCCTTACCGTTGAACTCTCCGAAAGTTTGCCATGCCTGAAGCTGAAGTCCACAGACTTGTTTTTCCTGTCCGGGAGTGGTTTTATCCCAACCTATATTAGTTGTGATAAGCAGCTTGTCAGCGTCCACCCATAAATCATCTCCAAAATACAGACGGTCATCTTTCAGGCTCACAGGAAGGAATACGTTGCGCTGGATAAACCATCCATCGTTATAGTCCTTCGTGCGTCCAACAGGATATTCCCGGATTGAGATTTTCTTGTTATTGTATGCTTCAATGAGCAGCGGAATATCTTTCTCGCTAATCAGCATTTGCATCCCACGCTTCATTTTCCTGTCTTTGTATTTTGTGAAACACTTATAGCCGGTAGTGCGTTCAAAAATCTTCTCAACAGCTTCTTCCAGCATATCACAGCACCCCCAATCACAGCTCGTCAATGTCAGCATGGGTAGCAGGCTGGAAATACTTTCGTTCCATCTCATTATAGTCACCGATCAGGTCATGGATAGTGGTCACAACACGCTCCATGTGTTCCAGCGGCTCAATATTGCCGGTCTGGTAGGCGGTGGCTGTGCAGGAGTTAAGGTAGTCAACCAGAGCTTCCTGCGCCATACGCTCCTCGTTCTGGTAGATACCCAGTGCCTTGTAAGCGGCCACAGATACCATTGCAGGGGTTCGATTTTCACCAACACTAATAATAATGTCGGACACGTTCTTGTGAAGGGCATTGACACGCTCCCTGTCTACGCTGTCACAGTGCGGCAGGGGAGCGATTTCCAGTGCATAGCTGTGGATTGCCTGAAGCTGTGCATCGGTGGCGTAGTCCAGGCACTCGTTCAGCGTCAGCATCATAGCAGCACGTTCATCCTCGGATAGCTCAAAGGCTTCATCTTCAAAATTTCTCATATTCTCGTTATTCCTCTCATTCCTCGGCGGTCATCTGCATCTCAGCGTCGCAGCTGTCGCAAATCAGTTCTGCATCATCGGTCGCACAATAGACGGTCTTGCCACACTCAGGGCAGACGTAGGTGTGCATCCCAGAAGGTGCCTCGGTCGGGGTCTTGCCAGTAATATCCATTTATAAACTCTCCTCTCATAAATGGTCGGTGGGGCACTCGCAGCTCCCCGGTGGTTGCTCATTTTGCGGTCATTTATTATAAGAGTGGCAGAGCCACCAACACGACCAGCTTGCCGCCAGTCGTTATGTCGTGTGCATCTGGGTGCTGTCACCACCCGGCGGTGTCGTTCTGTGTATTTCCATTATATTCATAAATGTTTCTTTGTCAAGAAAAGTCGAGAAGAAAATTATAAACTTTCCATGAACAGAACAAGAGCCGTGTTGAGTGTCGTTTTTTATCGGTTGAGTGCTGGATTTTGAAGTTTTCCGGCACTCGATTCCAGCACTCAAATTAAAAGTTCACTTTCGGTTTTGAAACAAATTAGAGAGGTTATAGCATGGAGTTTTGTTTCTCAAATTCAGAAGATGCAGAACTGTTTGAAGTGCTTTTCATCACGGTTTATAAAGTTATGAAGGGTTATGAAACAAAATATCACGGCAAAAATAAAAGCCCCATCCGGCAAGTGGATGGAGCATTGTAGCTATTATGGGTCAAATCTTGATGGTCATGTTGTGTTTTCCGGCAGGAATTTTCGGCTCGATGTCCGTGTATCCTAGCTCACGCAGCCAATCAGCGGCACGTTTTTCAGTAAGAGCGGCGGTTTCTCCGCTGTGCGCCTTTGGCTTTTTGGAATACATGGGGTCGTTCCGAACCAAAATTTTGATCTGGTATCGTTTGCCATCAATCCCACCATCGGCAGGAGCTGGCACAGATGCAGCACCCTCTCCGGCGGCACTGGCCGGGGCAGATGCAGGGACTTCCCTTATAATAGGAGTGCTGGGAGCTGGCTTCTCGATCTGGGCGGCAGTCTGGGTCTGGATGGGGTCGCCTTTGGCTACTTCAGGAACAGCAGTAGACAGCTCATCGGCGGCAGGGACGGTCTGATCTGCGTTGTTGCTGGCCGCAGAGGGCATGGTTGCATGGATGCCGGATGCCGGACGCTGGATCGCAAAAGCACGTTCCAGCGCAGCAGAATTGCTCAATGCCCTTGTCAGGGCTTCGGTGGCAGTGCAACTCCACAGTTCCATCAGAAAGGCAAGGTCGCCCTCCATAGCATCATTGAAGCGGAAGGTGCGCATTTTGCTTGGCAGCTTCTTATCCTCATACATTCGTTAATACGCTCCTTTCATACGTTTGTAAATACAATTTTCAAGTAGTTTTACAATCGTTATAACAATCGTACTGTATTAACGCTTGAATTAACATTCGTATTAAAAAGTATATTTCAAAAGTGTTGTCTTGTCAACAGTTGTATTAACAATCGTATGAAGCCAAAAGAAAACGCCTGTATTTACAAACGTCCATTCAAACGTAAATCTGTAAATACAAGCGTTATAACGAGTGTTTATACAATCATGCTTTTTGATAGTAGGATTCCAGAGGGAAATACTTTCCGGGGATAAACTTACCAACATTATCTCCATTGGCAAGAACACTATAAACATACCCCTCGAAGTTCTCAATGTCGCCAGCCTTTGGGTTATCCGTAATCAGCGTTTTATAGGCATTTTTCAGCGTATCGGCAACGGCATTGTCAATTTGGCCTTTTGCGATCATCGGATACAGCTTCTTGATCTTGGCCTTGACCTTCAAGCCGATTGTCCTTGCGTCCGCTTCAGAAAAATCAGGAAGGTACAACTGATAATTGACCGCTGGTTTACGACCTCTCCGCTTCTTCTCTACGATTTTAGGAGGTGCAACAGGGAACTCGCCCTCGGCCTTATAGCAGATTTTGAACTTGATACCTGTACATTTTCGTCCAGTCACAATACGGTCATACGACACATTTATATTCGATACTTCGTTAATCTCTTTTACCGCTGGTTCGAGAACATCACGCTTAAAGAACTTGAACTCGGTATAAGCATCCTTGGGAACGTCAAGCTGTTCCCTGAGCTTGTCCAGACTGAGCCGTTGTTTTTCAGGTGGCAAGTCCATCATATCCACCATCATGCCATACAGCTTTATACTGTACTGTTTCTTCATGCGAATTGTGCTTTGCAGTCGATATTTGATGTAGCCATCCTGAGCTATGTTGAAAAAAACATCTTTGAGCTGGCTATTGCAGTCAATCTCAACAACGTACTGCCCTTTATCCTTAAAGCAACGTGCCATCGTAAAAAGAGTGTACATTCCCCACTCGTTTTCATCATTTTCGTTTCGCAGCGTAACCACGTTGCCCAGAAATTTCTTTGTGCAAGCCTGAATCTGCTTATAGCGGAGGTCAGACACGCCGATCAGGTCAGCATACTCCTTCAGGGTGAAGCGAACATTGCTACTGTCCGGCTCTCGTGCATTGATTCTGGACAGATACACATCCAGCAAGCGAAGCTCACCAGCACCCCAGTCTTGAAACTTTGCCCAGACCAGCTTCTTTGATTTTTCGACCAGATGCCCAGCGTTTAAGGTGTTTTCCTCGCTCATAAGTACCACGTCCTTATTTTTTATGCTACTATTATACCATGCCGTGATACTGTAATCAATAACAATATCACCTTTTCTTTTTGTTTTTTGGGGGAGATTGTTTTCAACAGTCAAACCGGGAGTTTATATCACCTAATCCGGGAAAATGTATCACCTTAATCCGGGAATTCGTATCACCAAAAGCGGGAAAACATATCACCTTTAGCGATTTACACCTTATTATAATATACAAACAAGTAGTCTAATAACTTCTACTAATAAAAAAGAAGAAGTTCCATGCAAAAACGGAGATTAAAAAACACCTTGCGAGGGTAGCCCCATCTCAAGATACGGCCTGTTCATAATAGAACGGTACTAAAGGTGATACGATTTCCCGGTCTAGTCCACATTATTAAAAAGTTTATTTCAAAAATCTTTGCTACTGTCCATAAGGAAAAATTCCTCGTCCACGGCGCGCAAAGTGGAAATAACCGTGATTTTGTATCACCTTTACGCTATGCAGGGTTTGGGGTAGGCACACCCCAACAAGAGCTGTCCGGTGTCATTTTGTGGACACAGGACGATTCTTGCTCTCCGTTTTCACTCTCCGTTTTCAGCCCCCGGCAGGGCACACGGCTTTGTTTACAAAGTCTAGTGTGTTACACCTTGCCAGAGGTGTTCTCCTGCTCGTACAGCTTTGCCAGCTTGTAAAATGTGGTGCGCTTCAGCTCCAATTTCTGCATAGCAGCGGTGGCCGTGATCTCGCCAGCTTTCCAGCTTTTATAGGTCTGCTCCCATCCATCGGGGAACCGTGCAGCCGGACGGCCAAACTTTACACCACGGTCATGTGCGCTCTGGATGCCCTGCTCTTGCCGTGCATGGATATTTTTGCGCTCTTTCTCTGCTGTGTAGGAAAGAATCTGCAATACAAGGTCAGCGATAAAGCGGCGGTCAAGATTATCTCCGGTCTGGCTCGTGTCCAACATCGGCATATCCAAAACCTTAATATCCGCTCCAATCTCGTGGGTGATGTGTTGCCATTGCTCCTTGATTTCGGTGTAGTTGCGCCCCATGCGGTCAAGTGACACGATAACAAGCAAGTCACCCTTCTGCATCTGGTTCATCAGGCTGTTCCAACTCCCACGGTTGAAATTTTTGCCGCTGGCCTTATCACAAAAAATATTTCTGGGTTCAACACCAACTTCCTTCAGGTGGTCAATTTGGCGGTCGAGGTTTTGATCTTTGCTTGAAACTCGTGCATATCCGTAGACGGTCATTGTCCGCACCTTCCTTTCGTGTTTTTAGTCTATCAAAAGTGTCTGTAAATGTCAATAGCAATTTGCGAATATCCGCAAAATAAAATTATAGATTTACGAACATTAAAACAGGGTATTTTCAGCTTGGTTTAATGGTAATAAATGGCAAATTTGACTGTTCGTAAGAGTGTACTTTTCCGAATACTCTAAACTCGAATAAAAAGACAGTTGCGATGCAGCCAACACCAAAAATTAAAAAATCACTTTCAAAAACAAGCCTAGCGCAAGATTCGCCCGGAGCGGCTGAAAACCTCTGGCAGTATCTTGATGGGGATTTCGCTCCCCATGCCCTCGACAATAGAAAAGCCCTTCCCGGCGGTCAGGAAGGGCAAGCCATAAATCAAACAGCTTTATTTTTGTGGCGGATGTTGGCAGCAATATTGGAATAGCTCTTTGTCAGCCCAAGAGTGATAGCAGCGAAGTCAGAGCCGCAATGCTCCTTGATGATATGCGAATAGCGGCGGTCGGGGTTGTTAATCTTGTCCTCGGCCACGGTCAGACAGTGGAACAGTCCGTCAACGCCAGCCGCTTGCAGAGCAGGCGCAAACTGTCCAAGCGGCATTTCTTTTGCAGTAGTTTTCATGGTAGGATTTTCCTTTCTTTTCATCCTCAGCGGTTAATTTTCGTTCATGCGATGGTTTTCTTCTGGTCTGTCAGCCCTAGCAGATAATCAGCGGACACATTAAAGTACACGGCCAGAGCGGCGATGCTTTCACAGGTGGGCTGTGCTTTTCCACTCTCCCACTTTATAACAGCCCGGCGGCTGGTGTTGATGGTGTCTGCAAGTTCTTGTTGGGTCATACAGGCGGCAGTGCGTAAGCTCCACAGTCTATCAGGAAATTTTGCCATAGGTAAGCTCCTTTCTTGAAAATTAAAATTTACTTTTCAAAAACTGACCTACTCTCACTCGGTCTGTCCATCTCTGTTTACTATCGTTACTGCCAGAGCTTCAGCAGTGTGCCATCTGGAAGGTATTGAACCCGGCGGGTCTGGCCGTCCTCGGTGGTTGCATCCACGTCCACGGCGATTCCTTCACGCTGGGCTTTCATCTGGGCGGCTCTCAATGCCTGATACATTAACGGCGTAGAACCGAACTTTTTGCCAGAAACGGAAACAGTAAACATTGCAGTCATGGTCTTACTCTCCCCTCAAAATCTCACGGTGTCCACTGTGATTGTGCTTCCCTCTGTGGTGGTGATCTCGTACTCGGTATAGTGGCCGCTGCACTCGGTCTTGTCGATGCACAGCACTTTGTTGATGGGAACGGCCAGCAGGGTATTTCCTGCAATAATCTGAAGTTCATCCTGCTTGATGGTGGCATTGGTGCGTAGGTGCTGGAACTCGGTGGAGTGGTCGGAAAAGACAGCGGACACAGAAGCGAAACAGTTGTAGACCTCGGCGGCGAAAAGCTGAACAGGAATAATCATTGATGTATCGTCCTTTCAAGATTTGAAGTGAACTTTTTAAGTTTGGTACTACTCTCACTCGTACCCTTGCTCTCTGTCTGGCTGTTGCTTAATCAGCCTGTATGAACATCTCGCCGCAATCGGCGCACATTACCCGAACTTCCTTAGTGGAGCGGATGATGGTGTGACACTTGGGGCATACCCAGCGGCGTGTACTGCTCTTTGCCTTGGTGGGCTTACTCTCGCCGCCCTCTTTTGGGGTTGTGGGCTTCGGTGTGCCTGTTCCTGCAAAGTCTGTCCAGCCCAGCCGCTCGACCATCTGAATGTCCTGCCAGCCTTGGAAGATGATGAAGTCTAGCAGTTCTTCGGTGGGGCTGGTGACTGTCCAGCCGTACTTTGGGTGATGGTCGATGTGCAAGCCGTGTGCTTCGGCGGTGGCCTTAAAGTTCTTGTTGTGATAGACCCCCTGATTGCTGGTGTCTTTGATACCGTGTTCTAGGTTGTACTCGTGTGCCATCTCGTGCAAGAGGGTGGCGGCGGTCTCCTCGATGGGTCTTGAAAGGGTGGCCGATGAAAGGTTAATCTCGTACTTGCTCTCTTGCCCTGCCTGCCAGACCTTGCCGACCGTGATATGGCCGTATGCTGAAGGGGTCTTCTTGAGAGAGATGATCGGCTCCGGCAACTCGCCGTTGTAGTAGTGTTTATTAAGCTCTCTGAACATCTTCTCAAGCTGTCCGGCTGCTCTGCTGGTCTTAACTGTCTGTTTCATGTGAACTCCTATTCTCTTTACAAAAAGAATGGGGAGCGGTATAATAGTCTTGTAAGTTGAACCGCTCCCCAGCGGTCTAGGCTCTTGCAAGTGTACTGTGGTAGGTGGCACTTGTAAGGGCTTTTCTTTTTAGTTGACAGTCAACCGCTGTCCGGTGACGGTCTTGCTGTACTGCTCGTACAGGTCTGGGGCAACTGCCTTGATTGCCTTGCTGTCAAGTCGGGTCTGGCTGTAGTCGGACAGCCGGACTTTGTGACAGCCGACTTCCAGATAGTTCACATTGCGTTCGGTAAGTGCCGCCTTTATTTCGGCTTTCAGCTTTTCCTGTTCAGCCTGTGCAAGTTCAATCAGCTGTGCGGCCTCCTTGTACTGCTCGACCATTTCCAGAATCTCGTTTGTGGTTTTCATGTTGATACGCTCCTTTTTGTTTGTGTTTGTTTCGGTCGTGTGAACTGCTGTTCACTGTCTATATGATAGCATATATATGCAAGCATATCAATCCGCATAGTGCACAAACATATATGCTAGCATATAGCAAAACTGCACAAGATTGCACAATCAGGGCATATATGCTATTATATAAATACATTATAATGCAAAAAAAGATGGTGGAGAAAATGACAACTGACGCACAAAAAAAGGCAACTGCAAAATATCTCGCTGGAAAAAAGACCTTTACTATCAGAGTAGACCCAGAGGAAGCAGAACAAATACAAAAAGCCGCCGAAAAGCAAGGGAAAAGCGTCAACGCCTATATTCTCGATGCTGTTCAAGCATGGATGGAACAGGAGCAGCCCAACGACTGAACGGGGGTCTATTTTCATTTCCTGGCACCAGATCGACCGCCCAGGCCGGGGCAGTACATCCCAATATTTCATCCTCACCCCAAAACTCCATCCGAACAGGGTAGGGGGTGTATTTGCACTGGCAGCATTGCGCTGATCGGCGGCAGAGTAGGCCGAAAATAAAAAATCCCCTGCATTTTGTAGCAGAGGATTAAAATTATCTTTTTAATTTTTCAGACTGTTGTCATTGCTGGCAGCGGTTTTTTGCTTAACCAATTTTTTCTTCGGAACCCGACCATGACATAGACAGGTGACGCTTGTTTGCTACACAGTCTTTCAGATACAGGTTAATCAAGGTCTGGTAGGGAATACCAACAGCGTCAGACTGTGCTTTGAAGTAGTCGATGGTGTTGCTGTCAATGTTGATTGTGATTTGCTTTTTTAGGGCTTTTGCATAGGGATTTTTCTTTGCGTTGCTGAAATCGTACTCTTTAAGCATATCGCTGACCTCACTTTCCATAATATTCGGATTCTGTTTTGGTGGCTTTTCTTGCAGAAATTAAGCGGATAACGGTATCTGACGCACGGTAACAGTGGCACACAATGAGCAGATTTGCCTTGTTACTCAGGCCGAGAATAATAAATCTGTCCTCCGTTTCCGAGTGCTCAGGGTCATCAATTACCAACGCTTCTTCGTCATAGAATACCGTTTTGGCTTCTTGGAACGAAATACCATGCTTGTGCTGGTTCTTCTGGTTTTTGTTTTCGTCCCACTCGAATTGTATTATGTCCATACTTATATTATACTTATATTATAATTATTGTCAAGTGTGCGTCCCGGCGGTGCCAGAATTAAAAGTGAACGTTCATAAATCAAATTCGTACCAGATCGGGACGGGTTCGAGGGGATTTCAAAATGAAACCACCTACCAGATTGGAAGTTGGTGCAGTAGCCATCAGATTGAGTGTAGCTCGTTGGTCAATTTGACTACCGAGGTCATAAATCAAACATTGTTACGTTGTTTGAACTGTAACCAAATTGGTTACGGTTGAATGGTACTCAAAACGAGTACCGAGGGAGGAACATTCCTCAGATTGAGGAATGATGTCGATGCAACACACCCTCAACTGTCGTCAGATTGACGACTGTTCAGCTCATGTCAAATTGACACAGGTTGCCCGGAAAATTTCACAAAATGTGAACTGGCGTTCCTTTTTATCGTACCTTTGTCGTGGTATAATCATCTCAGAAG
>QWCE01004874.1_pt1 | contig 12806 bp, 9 predicted proteins | sample 1972531 | NCBI WGS metagenome assembly QWCE01 (sample SAMN09866716, study PRJNA288562) | Human gut metagenome isolate term4_stool, whole genome shotgun sequencing... | reverse complement strand
TAATATATTTTTATAATTTTTGTAATGTTGAAACTTTACATAATTAATGGTAAAATAAGTATAGTAGTTTTATAGTTTTGTAATTTTAAAATATATTATTTTTAAAAAAAGGAGTTCATATGTTTATATACCTATTTACAATTGTACTAAGATTTGCATTTTTTGCATTTTTATTATTTGTTCATATATTTACATTTTTTGCAGTACATATTTTATATATACCACCAAGAGCTATTGCAGATGCTAAAATATATAAGTATATTTCAATAATATTTTTATTATATATAGTTGAAAGAAGATTAGGATATATCTTTAATATATATGCCTTAGCATTAAGATGGTACATATTATATGTAATATTTGCATCATTTATGTTTTTTGTATTTACAAGAATTCTTAGAGTAGTTGATAAGAGGCGAAATAATAGTTTTAAAAAGTAGCATATTTGCTACTTTTTATTTTATGTAAAATAAAAAAATGTTAAGATATATTAAAAGATATAAGAATATATTGATAAAATATATTATGTTTAAATACTTTTTAAAATATACTAGATAAATGAAGGTAAATAATATATAATACCTATATATAAGAAATGATACATAATAGTAGGAGGAAAAATGAAAGTATTAGTATTAAATTGCGGATCATCATCAATTAAGTTTCAATTAATTGATATGGATGATGAAAAAGTATTACAAAAAGGTGTTTATGAAAGAGTAGGAACAAAAGAAGCATTCCTTACAGTAAAAGTTGACGGTAAGAAAATAAAAGTTGAAAAACCAGCATTAAATCATGTAGAAGGTATAAAGGTTATATTTAGTGAGCTTTTAAATGAAGAATATGGAAAACTTTCATCACTAGATGAATTAGATGCTGTAGGACACAGAGTAGTTCATGGTGGAGAAAAATTTGCTGAAAGTGTATTAATTACAGATGAAGTAAAAGAAGCTATAAAAGAAAATATACCACTTAGCCCACTTCACAATCCTGCAGGACTTGCTGGAATAGAAGCAGTAGAAGAAGTTGCAAAAGGAAAACCAAATGTTGCAGTATTTGATACAGCATTCCATCAAACAATGGATGAAAAAGCATATATATATAACATACCATATGAATATTATGAAAAATATAGAGTAAGAAGATATGGATTCCATGGAACTTCACATAGATATATAGCAAATAGGGTAAGAGAATTATTAGGAGAAGATAACTCAAAAAGAATTATTTCATGCCATATAGGACAAGGTGCAAGTATAGCAGCAGTTAAAGATGGAAAGTCTATAGACACATCTATGGGATTTACACCACTTGCAGGAATACCTATGGGAACTAGATCAGGAGATATTGATCCATCAATTATTAAATTCTTAATGGATAAAGAAGGATTAAGCATAGAAGAAGTAGATAATATGTTAAATAAGAAATCTGGAGCTTTAGGAGTATCTGGAGTATCTTCAGACTTTAGAGATGTAGAAAGTGCTGCAAAAGAAGGAAATAAAAGAGCAAAACTTGCATTAGATGCAAATGCATATCAAACAGCTAAAGTTGTAGCATCATACATGGCAACACTAGGAGGAGCAGATGTAATAGCTTTTGCAGGTGGAGTAGGAGAAAATGGACAAGCTACAAGATCTGATATTTGTAAATATTTAGAATTTGCAGGTGTAAAAATCGATGAAAAACTTAATGATGTAAAAGGTGAAGAAAGAAAAATATCTACTGAAGATTCAAAAGTTGAAGTTTGGATTATACCAACAAATGAAGAATTAATGATTGCAAGAGATACTAAAAATATAGTAGAAAATAATTAAAAAGAAAAGGATATATTATGATAGAATTAGATCTTTCAAGAACTAAAATATCTAAAGATAAGTTAAAAGAATATCAAAGAGAAATAACAGCTTGTGATAGAAAATTAAAAAGACAATCTAAAAGTGTAAATGGTATGGCAGGATGGCTTAGATTACCTGAAGAATTTGATAAAGAAGAACTTAAAAAAATACAATCTGCCGCTAAGAAAATTAGAAAAAATAGTGATGTACTTGTAGTAATTGGTATTGGTGGATCATATTTAGGAGCAAGAGCTGTAATTGAACTATTTAAATCTAATTTAAATAAGAAAGATACAGAAATAGTATTTGTCGGGAATAATCTTTCTACTAAATATATTGCAGATATTATTGAATACCTACAAGATAAGGAATTTTCAATTAATGTAATTTCTAAATCTGGTACTACTACAGAACCTGCAATAGCATTTAGAATATTTGAAGAATTACTTGTTCAAAAGTATGGTATAAAGGAAGCAAAAGATAGGATATATGTAACTACTGATGCAAATAAGGGGGCATTAAAAGATATAGCTAAAAAAGAAGGTTATGAAACATTTAATGTACCTAATAATATAGGTGGAAGATACTCTGTTTTAACACCTGTAGGACTTCTACCTATTGCATCAGCAGGTATTGATATATCAAAACTATTAGATGGTGCCAAAACTGCAATGGATAAATATAGTAAAGTAGATATATTAGAAAATGATTGTTACATGTATGCTGTAACTAGATATATACTATCTAGTAAGAAGGATATAGAAATCATAGCGGCATATGAGCCAAGTTTTCTTTCATATATTGAATGGATAAAACAATTATTTAATGAAAGTGAAGGAAAAGATTCAAAAGGCCTATTTACTACAGGAGCAATAATGACAACAGACCTACATTCAATAGGTCAAAATATTCAAGATGGAAAAAGAAATATATTTGAAACTGTAATTAATGTAATGGAAATGAATATAGAAGATATTAAAATTAGATTAAATGAAGAAAACCTAGATGGATTAAATTACCTAGAAGGCGATACAATAGATTATATAAACAAAACTGCAATGGAAGCTACATTAAATGCACACTTAGAAGGAGATGTACCTAATATATTAATAACACTTGAAAAGTTAGATGAAGAAAATATAGGGGAGATAATATTCTTCTTTGAAAAAGCATGTGCAATATATTGTTTTATGTTAGGAGTAAATCCATTTGATCAACCTGGTGTTGAAAAATACAAATATAATATGTTTAAAATGTTAGGTAAGCCTGGCTATACAGAATAATAGTAACATTATATGATTAATAAAAAATATATAATAGTAGAATCAATATATATAATAATATACAAAAGATAATAAGTTTTAGGAGAAATAAATGATAAAAAGAGTAGCTATAGTAACAAATGGTGGAGATGCACCAGGACTTAATGCTGTAATTAATGCAATAGTTAAAACTGCAGAAAAAAATGATGTAGAAGTATATGGATATCTAGATGGATATAGGGGTATATTAGAAGATAGATATATACGCTTAAGAAGTAGGACAACTGCTAAAAATATTATAAGTAGAGGTGGTACTATAATTGGTACTTCAAATAATGTTAATTTGTTTAAATTAAAAAAGTTAGCAGATGATGGTACAATTACATATGAAGATATGAGTGACTATTGTGCTAAAAAGATAAAAGATAATGGTTTTGATGTTGTATTTTCACTAGGTGGAGATGGAACACAAAAATCTGCAAGAGACTTTTCTAAAAAAGGTATTCATTTTATAGGTATACCTAAAACTATAGATAATGATTTAGCAACTACAGACCTTACTTTCGGATTTCAGACAGCAGTACAAACTGCAACAGATGCAGTAGACAGATTAATTACAACAGCTGATGCACATGATAGGATAATGGTATTAGAAGTTATGGGGAGATACGCAGGGTGGATAGCGTTATATACTGCTATAGCAGGTGGAGTAGATGCTTGTCTTATACCAGAAATACCATATGATTTAGAGATAGTTGCAAAAAAGATAAGAAAAGATAAGGCAAATGGCAAGGACTATAGTTTAGTTATAGTATCAGAAGGTGCTGTAGAAAAAGGCGGAGAATTAATTGTAAAAACTGATACAGGTGATAGAGAAGGAATAGATAATTTAAAGCTTGGTGGAGCAGGAGAGTATGTAGCTAAAAGATTAGAAGAACTTACTGGAATTGAATCTAGATCTACAACTTTAGGATATATACAAAGAGGTGGAACACCAACTGCAAATGATAGAATTCTTTCATCTAGATATGGAACTAAAGCAATGGAATTTGCAATGAATGGCATTAAAAATGTATTAGTAACATTAAAAGATGGCAAAATATGCTATTCTTCATTAGATGAAGTAGTAGGAAATAATACAGAAATTGGAGCAATTAGCGGCAATACTAAAGAAAGTAATATTAGAAAAGTTCCAGTTGATTCAGAATTAATAGAAACTGCGAGAAACCTTATGATTACATTTGGTGATGAAGCAGAACAAGAGAAAAAATAAGAATAAATATAATAATATTTGCTAAAATTAGCAGTTAAAGTTTATGCTTGCTAATAGATTTTTATTGTGCTATAATGTGTATACAAAAGCAAAGAATAACCTTGCCTGCATTTAATAAATGTGTTACTATAGCAAGGTAAAATAGCAAAATTAGATAAACAAATAACAATAGACTTAGAATAAAGGAGATATATATGAGTTATAAAATAAGTAAAGAAAATGATAAAAAAGCAAATGAAGTCATAGTAGATGTAATAGTATCTAAAGAAGACTTCGAAAAAGAAATAAAGAAAATATACAATCAAAACAAAAGATATTTTTCAATACCAGGATTTAGAAAAGGTAAGGCACCATTTAACATGGTAGTTAATTTCTATGGTAAAGAAATGTTTTATGAAGATGCATCAAAAAGTGTAATGGAAGCAGAACTTAAAAATATATTTGATGATGAAAAATTCATCAATGAAAGTAATATTTTAACTACTGTTATGCCAAATGCAGAAATTACTAAAATGGATGAAAATGGAGTAGAAGCTAAAATAACATTTGCAAAACCTGCAGAAGTTAAGCTTGGAAAATATAAAAAAATTAAAGTAGAAGTAGAAGAAAATAAAATATCTGCAAAAGATGTAGAAAAAAGAATTGAAGATGAAGCTACTAAAAATGCTAGAATAGAAGTAAAAAAAGGTAAAGCAAAAGAAGGAGATACTGTTAAAATAGACTTTAAAGGATACACTGGAGATAAGGAATACTTTGAAGGTGGAGAAGCTAAAGAGTTTGATTTAGAACTTGGAAGTAATTCATTCATACCAGGATTTGAAGAACAATTAATAGGTGTAAAAGCAGGAGACGAATTAGAAGTTAAAGTTACATTCCCTAAAGAATACCATGCTGAAAACTTAGCAGGACAAGATGCGGTATTTGAAGTTAAAGTACATGAAGTAAAAGAAACTGTATTACCTAAAATAGACGATGAGTTTGCAAAAGATTTAGGACATGATTCATTAAAAGAATATAAAGAAGTAGTAAAAGATGAATTAAAACATGAATTAGAACATAAAAAAGAACATATGGTATCTGATGAAGTATCTAAAAAATTAGTTGAAGATTCAGAAGTTAAAATATCTGATATTGAAATAGAATCAGGTGTTAATGCAGAACTAAATAACATGGCACAACAATATCAAATGTATGGAATATCTTTTGAACAAATGCTACAAATGACAGGACAAACAATTGATGATATGAAAGCGCAAATTAGACCAAGAGTAGAAGATTCAATTAAGCTAAGATATATATTAGAAGAAATAGCTAAAGAAGAAAAGATAGAAGTTAAAGAAAAAGAAATAGACGAATACTTAGAAGAAATAGCTAAATCATATAGAGAAAAAGTAGAAGTTGAAGATCTTAAAAAACAAGATAATATTGAAGAAACAGCTAAAATAAATATAGCTACTAGAAAAGCATTTGAATATGTAACTAAAAATGCAGATGTAAAAGAAGTAAAAGCTAAAGAAGAAAAAGAAGATAAAAAAGAAGATAAAAAAGAAAAGAAAGAAACTAAAAAGGAAGACAAGAAATAAAGATAATTAGTATAGTAAACAAATGATAAGAATTATAGAAAGGAAATTATATGAATAAATTAAGTAACATAAAAGAATCTAGTGAAAACAAAAATGTAGTACAAAATGCATTAGTGCCATATGTTATTGAAAAAACAGCAGGTGGTGAAAGATCATATGATATCTACTCTAGATTACTTAAAGATAGAATAATAATACTTGCAGAAGATGTTAATAATGCTACAGCAAGTTCAATAATTGCTCAGTTATTATTTCTAGAATCAGAAGATCCAGATAAGGAAATTTCATTTTATATAAACAGTCCTGGTGGTTCTGTAACTGATGGACTTGCAATTATAGATACTATGAATTATATAAAATGTCCAATTAGTACTATTTCACTTGGGTTATCTGCTAGTATGGGTGCATTGCTTCTAACTTCAGGAACTAAAGGAAGAAGATTTGCTACTGCTAATTCAGAAATATTAATTCACCAACCATTAATTTCTGGTGGTGGTATTTCTGGACAAGCTACAGATATTAAAATACATTCTGACCAAATTATTAAAACTAGAGAAAAAATAAACGAAATCATAGCGGCAACTACAGGTAAAAGTGTAGAAGAAGTTGAAAAAGATACTGAAAGAGATCACTACTTAACAGCTGAAGAAGCATTAGAGTACGGATTAATAGATGGTATTTTAGATAAGAGAAACTAATTTAACAAAGGAGAAAAAATGGCAAAAAAAGATAATATTCCTAAATGTTCTTTTTGTGGTAAACCTGCATCAATTGCAGATAGAATAGTAGAAGGTATAGGAAATAATGTATATATCTGTGATGAATGTATAAAGGTGTGTTTTGAAATGATTTTAAAAGACCTAAAAGAAGACAATAAGGATATAGAATTATCATTTGATGGATTTAGTGAAGAAGAAATAAATGAAATAATAGAAAAAGGATTAAAAGATAATCCAGAAGCTGCAGCATTTCTTAGAAAAACTAAAAATGTCAAAGAAAAAGAAAAACTTACACCTAGCCAAATCAAAGAAAAACTTGATGAATATATTATAGGGCAAGAAGAAGCTAAAAAAACATTATCAGTTGCAGTATATAACCATTATAAGAGAATAGAAGAAGCAAATAATGAAAACTATGAAGAAGATGTAGAGCTTCAAAAAAGTAATGTATTATTATTAGGACCTACAGGTTCTGGAAAAACATTGCTTGCTCAATCACTTGCTAAAATATTAGATGTACCATTTGCAATAGCAGATGCTACAACTTTAACAGAAGCAGGTTATGTAGGTGATGATGTTGAAAATATACTAGTTAGATTACTTCAAGCTGCAGATTTTGATACTGAAAAAGCAGAAAAAGGTATTATATATGTAGACGAAATAGATAAAATCGCTAGAAAATCTGAGCATAAGTCTGTAACAAGGGATGTATCAGGTGAAGGTGTTCAACAAGCATTGTTAAAAATAATAGAAGGAACTATATCTGGTGTACCTGCACAAGGTGGTAGAAAACATCCAATGCAAGAACTTATATACCTAGATACTTCAAACATCCTATTTATTTGTGGTGGAGCTTTTGAAGGACTAGATAACATTATTAAAGAAAGAAACGGAAGTAAGGTTATTGGATTTAATTCAAATATACTTACTAAACAAGAAGAAGTAGAAAAGAAAATTATATCAGAAGTACAACCTGAAGATTTAGTTAAATATGGTTTAATACCAGAGTTTATTGGTAGATTACCAATTATAACTACATTAGATGAATTAGATGATAATGCATTAATAGATATATTATCTAAGCCAAAAAATGCATTAATTAAGCAATATATAAAACTATTTAAGTTAGATAATGTAGAACTTGAAATACAAGATGATGCAATAAAAGCTATAGTAGAAAAAGCAATTAAAAGAAAAACAGGTGCTAGAGGTTTAAGATCAATTATGGAAGATGTAATGCGTGATATTATGTTTGAAATACCATCAAATAAAAATATTAAAAAATGTATTTTAACTAAAGAAGTAATTGAAGATAATGCAAAACCAATATATGTAGAAAAAACTAATAAAGAACAAGAACAAGAAAAAGAAGAGAATAAAATAGACGAAAGCAAAGAAAAGAAAGCTAAATAATATTTATTTAATAGAAAAAGACTAGAAACACTAGTCTTTTTTATATACATATACGATTGCGCAAAATATATTTGGCATAAAAATAGGAGGTAAGGGAGGGTATCCTATCTTTTTTTATTATAGTAATTAATTAAATATATTGTAATCAATATGCTCATGTATCACTTTTATAATACTTATCATCATTTAAATAATATTAACTATATTTATATATCATTTTAATACATTAATTTATTTCTATTTAAAATAATAATAATTAGAATTTAATTTCTATTTTATACATTATATTTATAATATTTATAATTTATAATCTATTAAAGTAAATATAATCTAAACAATGTTTATATGTTAATAATGATCTCTATTTTCTATTTTAAGCGATTTTATATTCTAACCTATAACTTTATATATACACACATTATTATCCTCATATAATGAATTATTTAATTTATTTATATAAAAAGTATATAACATGGCAAAAATATTGATATATATACATGTTTAGAAATTTGTATAAAAAGGCTAAAAATATGACGCGTCAGAATCGATTTTAAGGCGATTTAAAAAAATAGGCATATAGTTATATACCTAAAATATAGCCGTTTTAAAGGCAAATACGAAATATGCATGTTTTTAGTAAAAAAATACAAAAGTACATATATTTTTATATAGAAGATTATAAAAATTAAAAAGTTATAATTAGTAATAATAGAAAACGATATAATTATATAGAGGAATAAATAAAAGTATAATTTAAAGATATATAGTTATATAGGTTTAAATATAAAATGGGCTTAAAATCGATTTTAGAGGGTATTAAATAATAAGATAAGTAAAAGTATATAAGTAGATATATAAATACTAATAGATGGTAGCTAATAAATTAAATAAATAAATAAATATACTATTAAATAATATAAATATGATTGCATAAAAGATAGGAAAAAATATGGTGAGATACCTATAAAAAGAATAAGTAGCTTTTTTGTATGTTTTACATTGCACAAAACTTTCATTTTGCGCAATAATATGTATATAAAATATGGAAGATCTTTTTTAAATCTTCCCCTATCTTATCTTACTTATTTAAAATAAATGCTTGTCTATATATCCTATTATTATTTTCAAAAAAATCTTTTCTTTTTAATATTATATTAGCTCCCTTTATTGGATCATTTACTATTACATAATTATCATTATATCCAATTAATACTACAACATCGAAATTCTTTTTTTCTTTAATAACTTGATTATCTTTTGTATACCAGTCAATTCCATCTTCAATAAACTTATTATTTTCAGAATTTGACCAAATTACAACTGGTATGTTTTTATCAATATATGAAAGTATTCCTTCTTCTGAAGTTCCTGAAATATCTTCTGCAGTACCTTTTCTTATCCTATTTATACTTTTAACTATTTGTTTAGCATATGTACCATATTTACCATCATATTTTGACTTATTTACATTACCAACATATACATCAAATGGATTAGCTCCTACTCTTTTTTCATTTCCTTCTTCGTTTATTATATGTATCTCTTCACCTGTTTCAATCATTTTAATCATATCATCAATAGTTATATTTTCTAAGCCAATATATTTAAGCACCATATATGTAGAAAGTAATTCACCTGCTGTTTGATATCCATACTTTTCTGAAGATACATATTCTATACCATTTATCATTTTAGGTAAGTTATCAAAAAAGTATCCTACTTCATTTTTAACAAAACCTGGATTTCCTTTTTTGTCTCTTATTTTGTAATATCCATTTATTTCATCTAATATTTCTACATCACTTAATGTATCTGTTTTACCAATTACATTGTGTAATTTAGAAGGCCCAGAATACACATCATATATGCCTGATACGTATTTCTTATTACTATGTATTGCATCTTCTACAACAGTTAATTTCATCTTAGATGATATTTTGTAGTCATTTGACATTGCCGCTATCTCACATGTTCCTATGGCATTTGCAGTAATAACATTGTTTTCATCAATACTTGCAATACTTGGATTAGATGATTTCCATATAAGGTCTTTAAAAGTTGCGTTTTTAGGTAAAAGTTTTGCAGATACAATATATTTTTGTCCTCTACCCATTATATACTCATTAGTATCAATAGTTATATCTGTTATCCTATCCCACTCTACCTTAACTATTTCTTCTTTAAGTTTGTTACCAAAATTATCCTTAAATACTATACTAGTCTCTCCCTTCTTTTCTGCATAAATAATTAGGTTTTTAGGGTCTTTTACACTAATTATTGAAGGATCAGTAGATTCTATTGTAATATTCTTATTTGCACCATCTTCTGGTTCGCACTTTACCTCATACTTGTATTCACTTTTAATAGGAAGTGTTTTTATACTATTTTTTATATTAATACCATTTATAAATTTTACACTTTCTACTTCAAGCATATTACTTTTAACAGTATTATTTGCAAGAGATATTTTAGCTTTTCCTTTATCCTTACCATATACCATGTTATTTTTAACTTCTAATACATTTTCATCAGTTATATACCACTTTAAATCTTTTGTATCTGATCCTTTAGGATATACCTCTATTTTTATTTTTTGCCCATGTTCTTTATCTACCATATTATAGTCTAATGATATTTTTATATTTTTAGGCTTTTTTATAGTTATGCTATCATTTTCAGTACCAATACCTGTAGCTTGTCTTAATATTAGAGTTAAAAATAGCAAAAATATTAAAGAAAATATTACAAGGTTTCTTTTATATGTTGGTAGTTTTTCTTGGTCCTCATACTTATTATTTTTCTTTTCTTCTTCTTTTTGTATAATAACACTACCTAATTTTTCATTACTAGAATTTTTAGTGTTTTCTCTTTCATATCTTTTCTTTTTTATATATTTTAAATCATTATCTTTACCTGACATATTTACCTCAAAAAAATATTATATATATTAATTATATTAATTGATATGTATATATTCAAGTATTAAAAGATTTAATTGCAAATTGTATATAATTAATATACCACATCCTCTTCCATCCCATATCTTTTCTTTTTTTATTTATTTTTTTATTTTTTAATATTATTTTATTTTTTTAATATCCTTTCACTTTTTTTACTATATTCCAATATCAGCATATTCCCACATTCATATATATAATAGTAATAATATAATATACTTTGATTATCTTTTTAAATAACTATTTAGTATTTATTATATATATGCTAATATATATATTAATTAGGAGATATATATGATCAGAAGAATAGAAAATCCAAAGTTTTTAAATGAATTTTTAGACTATAATGGTACAATACAAAACAAATCTAAAGGAACAATAAAAGAATATAATTACGACTTAAAACATTTTATACAATACCTATTATATAGGTATAATAATGATGATCTTCCTAAAGATAAGTTAAGTTCTAATACTTTAGAAGACTTAGATAGTGGCAAAATCTCTGAAAATGATGCAATAAAAGAAATAATTATAGCTGATGAAAAAAACGAACTTCTTACTCATGTTGAGCTTTCAGATATTCATGCATTTTTACAATATCTAAAAACAGAATATAACTTAAAGCCTGCATCTCTTGGTAGAAAGGTTGCAAGTATCAGATCATTTTTTAATTATATATGCACAGTAAGGGGTACATTAGAAAACAATCCAACGGTTGGCCTTGAAACACCCAAACAACCTAAAAGATTACCTAAACATTTAGATCTTAAGCAATCAGAAAAGCTATTAGAGGTAGTAAAAACTCCAAATAGTAATTCTAAGATAAGTGAAGATCTAGTTACTAGGAATACAGCAATTATTACATTATTTTTAAACTGTGGTATGCGTCTTTCAGAACTTGTAAATATTAATATAAAGGATTTAAACTTTTATGATAATACACTAAATGTTGTAGGTAAAGGTAACAAAGAAAGGCAACTATATTTAAATAATTCTTGTCTTAAAGCACTTAAAGCATATCTTAAAGATAGACCAACAGATGTTAAAGATAAGGATAATGATGCACTTTTTGTATCTGAAAGAAAGACTAGAATAAGTAATAGAACAGTACAGCATATAGTAAAACAAGAATTAGATAAAGCCGGTATAAATAGTAATGAATATTCTGTGCATAAATTAAGGCATACTGCCGCTACATTAATGTTTCAATATGGTAACGTAGATATTAGATCACTTCAAAAGGTATTAGGACATGAAAGTGTTTCTACTACAGAAATATATACACATGTAAACAATGAACAAGTACGAAATGCTATTTCAAATAATCCACTTGCTAATTTAGAAAAAGAACAAGTAAAGCAAGATAATATAGATAGCAATTTAAATGAAAATAATAAGTTATAGTAATTATAATAATTATAGTTAAATATAATAAAAAAAAAGAAAAAGACTAATAAAAGTATATATTATTTTAATTAGTCTTTTTATAGTATCTTTATTTATAATATCTTTATCTTTTTTAAAGTTTAAATATAATATTTTATTTTTTTAAATTTAAAATTTAATTTTCTTCTCCTATATCATAATTCATAGCCTTATCACCTATAAGGTTTATTACGTCTTCAGATATACCAAGTTTTGGAGTAAAAGAAAGTTCCATAAGCTTTAAATCATTTGCACCCATATTAGATTTCATAGCGGCAGACAATACATCTACTTTTTTATCTACATCTTTTCTTCCTAATATTATTGCACCTAATA
>QWCE01004872.1_pt1 | contig 12812 bp, 14 predicted proteins | sample 1972531 | NCBI WGS metagenome assembly QWCE01 (sample SAMN09866716, study PRJNA288562) | Human gut metagenome isolate term4_stool, whole genome shotgun sequencing... | reverse complement strand
GCAGCGGTGGAAGAGGGGCGTTATGGAAGAGAGCGGTGCGTATTTATTAGCCGCTCCCGCCCGGAACGCCCCTCCTCAGTCTCGCTGACGCGAGCCAGCTCCCCCGGAGGGGAAGCTTTTAACCTTCCCCACCGGGGAAGGGGGACCGCCGTAGCGCTTTTTTATGGAAGAGGGGCGTTATGGAAGAGAGCGGTGCGTAAAAAGGGAGGCTCCCCTGCAAGGGGAGCTGTCAGCGCAGCTGACTGAGGGGTTCCGGCTTGGCATTTAGGCCAAGCCTCGCCGAAGGCGAAATACCCGGTTCAGCGTGCATCCGGGCCGGTATTCCGCTTTCAGCGGAGGCTTTTCGGAATGAAAAGCCGGAACCCCTCAGTCTCGGCTAACGCCGAGCCAGCTCCCCTTGCAGGGGAGCCCGAGCGCGTAATTTCCAGCCGCTCCCGCCCGGAACGCCCCTCCTCAGTCTCGCTGACGCGTGCCAGCTCCTCCGAAGGGGAAGCCCAAAAAACCGGCGCAGCCTGGATGGCCGCGCCGGTTTCGTGATTCAAGTCACATGGTAAACTGAATGCCGCAGAAGGCTGCGTAGAGGATCAGCAGGACGATGCCCTGGTAACGGGAGAGCTTTTTGGTCTTCAATGCGGGCAGGGTCAGAAAGGCCATGACGAAGAGCATCAGGGGCACATCCAGCACCAGGGAGGAATTGACCCCGAACAGGGTGCTGGACTGGGGGATGCGGAAGGGGGCCAGGGTCATGGAAGCGCCGGACACCAGCACCAGATTGAAGATGTTCGCACCGATGACGTTGCCCAGGGACAGGGAGCCGTGGCCCTTGGCCAGGGACGTAATGGCGGTGACCAGCTCGGGCAGGCTGGTGCCCAGGGCCACAAAGGTCAGGGCGATGACGGATTCCGGCACGCCCAGGGCCTGGGCGATCAGGGTGCCGTTGTCCACCAGCAGGTCCGCGCCCACGGCCACCAGCGCCGCGCCGATGACCAGCAGGAGAATGTCCTTGACCATGGAGTTTTTCGCGGCCTCTTCCTCCACTGCCTCGGCCTCTTCGGCGGCTGCCCCGGCGGGGTTTTTGAAGCCCTGCCGAACGGTGACCACCAGGTACACAACGAAGATGGCCAGCAGCAGAATGCCCAGAGGGCGGCCGAAGTAGCCCGTCACATAGGCATTGCTGACGTAGATCGCCGCGGAGCCGAAGAAGAACAGCACCGGGGTCTTCAGAGCCTTGGTGTCCACGGGGCCGGGGCGGATGGCCACGGTCAGGGCGGCGATCAGGGACGTATTGCAGATGATGGAGCCGATGGCGTTGCCGTAGGCGATCTCGCCGTGGCCCGTCAGGGCAGAGGTGGCGGAGACCATGACCTCCGGCAATGTGGTGCCGATGGAAACCACGGTTGCGCCGATGATGATCTCCGGCACATGGAACCGCTCGGCAATGCCGGTTGCGCCGTCCACGAACCAGTCACCGCCCTTGATCAGCAGCACAAGGCCCAGGGCAAACAGCAGTACAGGGATGAGCATTCGAAAAACAACTCCTTAGCGTTTGATGGAATATTCTACAGGGGTATCCGCGGGGCTGTCCAGCAGCTCGGGATTCTCCAGCAGGGTTTTCACCAGGGCCACGGTGCCGGAATAGTAGTAGCCGTCGGCGATCCGCTCGTCCAGGGTGATGCCCAGGGGGACGACCTCCTTGAGCTCCTCGCTTCCGTCGGCATTGTGGATCATCTTCAGGTGTTTTTTGCCCAGCACGATGAAGCAGGAGTTGGTGCCCCAGTTCACCAGATGGTGATAGCCCACCTCCAGGCCGATGGAGCCCAGGTTGGCCAGGAAGATGGCGGCGTGGTTGGGGTCGGAACCAATGAGGCTCTGGGGCGCCCAGCCGTGCTTGTCCAGCCAGAGGACGAACTTGGCCACCAGAACGATGACCCACTGGGGGAGCTTACTGACGATGTCCATGGCGCCGGTGGAGGTGTCCTTCTCCGTGTCGCTCTTGGTGACGTGGATGACCTTCATGATCTTCTCGTGGAAGGTATCCATGGTCTCGTGCGCATCGATTTTGAACTGGGCCAGAGCCTCCTCGGCCCGGTCGTCAAACTTCTTCTTCACGGTAAAGGCCACGGTGATGTCGTTGCGCTGGTACAGCCGGTTGTTGCAGACAAACCGGTTCATCTTGGGCCGCAGCACAAAGGCCTTGCCGATGGCGCAGGCGATGACATGGAAGAAGGTGTATTTGTCCTCGGTGAGCCCCTCGTTCTTCTTGGCGAGGTAGGCTTCCAGAGGCTTGTAGTCAATGTCTACGCTGATAAAGGCCTCGTTGTCCGCCCGGTTGGGCATAATGCAGGGCATGATCCGGTTCATGCTGGGCAGATCCTTCAGCCAGACAGCATCAGACCGGTCTCCCCATTTTTTCTTTTTCTGTTCAGACATGGTAAATCCTCCAATTGGTCATAGATGCTGCTATTCTAGCAGAAATAGGACGCAATTGCAATGATAATTTCCGGTGGCAGCCCCCCCAACCTTCCCCTTCGGGGAAGGGGGACCGCCGACAGGCGGCGGTGCGTCGCGCAGCGAATCTAATTTTCTATAGCTGCCGGTGGCAGCTATACCATAATTTCATGGAAGAGGGGCGTTGCGAAAGAGAGCGGTGCGTAATTTCCAGCCGCTCCCGCCCGGCGGGGAAGCTTTCTTGCGCTTTCCCTAGGCTTTGCGCCCCCTCTGTGCTACCATAAAGCCATTCATCTTCGGAAGGGGAAATGCACCGTGGAGAAGCTTTCGCAGCAAATGATGCAGTCCGTCTGCGCAGGGGTCTTGGCCCCGCTGGTTGTGGTGGGGGCGGTGGGGAAGCTGCCCCAAAGGCCCCCCGCCTTTTCGGGGCAGGACAGCAGCGTCACCGTTCATCTGACGGACCGTGACGACATGGCCCTGGATGCCTACCTGCAGCGGGTGCTCCTGGGGGAGATGCCCGTCTCCTTCGAGCCGGAGGCCCTGAAAGCCCAGGCGGTGGCCGCCCGGACCTATACCGTGAAGCACCGGGAGAAACACAACGGCAAGCTCTGCACGGACAGCACCTGCTGCCAGGCCTTCTGCGATGACGGTGTATTTGCGGCCTTTTCCGAGGAGGACCGGGAACGGGCCGCCGCCGCCCTTCGGGAGACCGACGGCCTGGTGCTGACCTATGAGGGGGCACTCATCGACGCCACCTTCTTCTCCTGCTCCGGGGGCCGGACGGAGGACGCTCTGGCGGTGTGGGGCACAGACGTGCCCTATTTGTGCAGCGTGGCAAGCCCGGGAGAGGAAGCTGCGCAATACGACCGGGACAGCGTGAGCTTCTCCCGGGAAGCCCTGGAAAAAGCTTTGGGCATTTCCCTGGGCGCGGACAGAGAAAGCTGGGTTGGGGCGGCCACCTTCACGGAGGGGGGCGGCGTGGAGGCAATGGAGCTGGGGGGGCAGCGCTTCACCGGGGTGTATCTGCGCAAGGCCCTGGGGCTGCGGTCCACGGCCTTCACCGTGACGGTGGAGGAAGGGGGGCTGCGCTTCGATACCCGGGGCTACGGCCACCGGGTAGGGCTGAGCCAGTACGGAGCCAATGCCATGGCATCCCATGGGGCGGATTTTCAAACAATTCTCAGCCACTATTATCCCGGGACCATATTGTTAAATTATGGTGAATCTGTTGAAAAATAGCCGCTCCTATGGTAACATGTAGGCAAAATCAACAAGAGGGTGATCCTTTGCAGCTGTATATCGACGGAAAAGCCATTCAGGCCAGGCCTCAGCAGTCCCTGCGGGAGCTGGTGTGCGCCCTGGGGCTGGACGACAGGTACCTGTCCCGCCGCCCTCTGGCGGCAAGAATCGCGGGAGAGGTCTTTACATTAAACTATATCCCCCAGCGGGAGCAGGAGGCGGAAGGGGACCGGCCCTCCATGCGCCGGGCCATGGCGGCCTCCGGCGGCCAAGTGAAGCTTCTGCGCTACGGCGACAGCGCGGGAAAGGACGTGTATTTCCGCACGGCCCAGTTTGTCATGTTCCTGGCCCTGCGGCAGCTGTGGCCCCAGGCCGAGGCCACTATGGACTGCACCCTGGGCTCCAGCGTCTTCGTGTCCGTCCGGGGTGCGGCGGATTTTTCCGCAGAGCGCCTGAAGGGGCAGATTCAAAAAATCGTGGCCCAGGATATCCCCTTGGAGCGCCGGAAGGTGTCCCGGCAGGAGGCCATCAGCTGCTATGCCGCCCAGGGGCAGCCCAACAAGGCAAGGCTTCTGTCCTGGCAGAAGGGCGAATATTGCAGCGCCTATGGCTACGGGGACTATATGGACGATTTTCTCGGGGAGATGGCCCCCTCTACGGGGTACCTGGCCGTGTGGGATGTGCTCTGCGCCGACGGGGGCTTCCTGTTTGTCCTCCCGGATGACCTGAACCCGGACCGCCTGGCGAAGCTCAGCCCCATGCCCCAGTTTTTCAGCGTGTTCTCCGAGGGAGAGCGCTGGTGCCGCCTGATGGAATGCCAGAATGTGGCGGACCTGAACGGGCTCACCGCCTCCGGCCGCATCCGGGAGCTCATCCGGGTGAATGAGGCCCTCCACGAGAAGCGCTTTGCCCAGGTGGCGGACCTGGTCTGCTCCCGGGGCGCCCAGGTGGTGCTGCTGGCAGGCCCCAGCTCCTCCGGAAAGACCACCTCGGCCAACCGCCTGGCGGTCCAGCTCCGGGTCTACGGCAAGCAGCCCGTGCTCATGAGCCTGGACGACTACTATATCGACCGGGACAAAATCGCCCCGGGGCCGGACGGCAAGCTGGACCTGGAGCACATCAACACCCTGGACTGCGAGCTGTTCCGCAAGGACATTGCCGCCCTCATCGCTGGCCGGACCGTGGAGCTGCCCACCTTCAATTTTAAGACCGGCAAGCGGGAGTGGAAGGGCAAGAAGCTGCGGCTGGAAAAGGATTCCGTCATCATCGCCGAGGGGCTGCACGCATTGAATCCCGTCATGCTGCCGGAGAATGTGGACATGGCAAGGATTTTCAGGCTCTATGTCAGCCCCCTGCTGCCCCTGAACCTGGACGATCACAACCGCATCCCCACCAGCTATCTGCGGCTGCTGCGCCGCATCGTCCGGGACTACGAGACCCGGGGCTCCTCGGTCCAGCACACCCTGTCCATGTGGGAATCCGTCCAGCAGGGGGAGAAGCGGTGGATCTTCCCCTTCCAGGAGAACGCGGACATGATTTTCAACAGCTCCACGCTCTATGAACTGGCCGTGCTGAAAAAGCACATCTACCCTCTGCTCGCCGCCGTCCAGCCGGAGGAGAGCTGCTACGACGAGGTGCAATACATCGTAAAAATCCTGGACTATATCCAGGAAGCCAATGTGGACGACGAGATCCCTCCCACCAGCCTGATCCGGGAATTCATCGGCGGGAATACATTTTACAGGTGATTTGTAAAAAGCTTCCCTCCGGGCGGTCCCCCTTCCCCGGAGGGCAATGCCGTCAACCTGAGAATTTGGCCCCTACGGGAAATGGGTGAATTTGCCTAAGTTGATGACATTGCCCCGGAGGGGAAGGGTACGGGCCAGAAGTATGCACAAAGGCCGCCGCCCACAATAGCTGGGTGTACGTAAGACAGTATTGCTTTTTCCTCTCCCCAAATGTATAATTCACATTGACATTTTTTAAGCGAGGGAAAATAAATGAAGCAAAACACAAAATCAAAAAAAATGACAATGGGACTACTCCTTGTATATTTGATAGTGTTGACATGGATTATCGTTTTCAAAATGGAATTTGATATTTCTCTTTTGCTATGCACGAATTTCAGAAATATCAATTTAATTCCTTTTGGAGATTCTTTGGTTGTGAATGGTCATATCGACGCATCAGAAATTCTTTTGAACGTTATTGCTTTTATACCGTTTGGAATATACCTTTCTATCGTTAAAAATAAATGGAATTTTTTCCAAAAAGTGCTTCCGATATTTTTGGTAAGCCTTTCATATGTGCCCTATAAAATAGGAAAACTACAAATACAAGGCTTTTCGGAGCCTATAACATCTAAAAAAATAAAACAGAGCTATCACATTACGCAAAAGGCCGCCCGGTCAAGACCAAGGGCGGCTTTTTTGCGTGGAAAGCTCGGAAGGAGGCAGAAATTTTCTAAAAAATAAGTGCAAAATTTTCAAGCTCATTTTTGTGCAAAATTACAGAAAGATTGGAGGTTAGCAAGTGGAGGAAAACAAAAATATTCCCACCACCGAAGGCGAGGCGATTACTCCCGAGGCACCTGTCACGGATATTCCCAGCACAGATGCCCCGCCCCCGGATTTGACCGCTGGAGTCCCCCAGCAGGAACAGGCTGGGGCAACGATGACCGAACCCGGTGATGTTGTCGTGTCTTTTGACAAGATCGAAGAGCTGATGGCAGAACGCCGGGCGGCTGCCCGTGATACCGTGGAAAAGGCCGAGCCCGCCGCCCCGGAGGTTGATGCTCCCGCTGTGGAGCCTGTCGATCCCATCCCGGATGCAAAAGCGGCAGAAAAGACCACGGAGGAAAAGCCGCAGGAGGAGGTTGCGGCTGAACAGAAAAAATCCCGCCGTGGCCGTCCCCCGAAAGCTGAAAAAGCGGAGCAGGCAGCGCCCGAGGCTGGAAAAGAGCAGACGGCGGCAAAGCCCCGCAGAGGCCGCCTACCCAAGGCGGATAAGGCGGCCCCCGACGAGGCCCAGCCGCCCAAACCTCGAGACAAAGTGTCCCGAGGTAAAAAAGCCGTTCCCGCCAAGGAGGAGTCTCCCACCCCGGAGTCGGTAGCCGTTAGCGGCAATACCGCCCCGGCTGCTGAGATCCCGGCAGAGCCCAAAGAGCCAGCACCCCCGCCCCGTCCCATTGAGGAGGGCAAAACCGTCTATATCAAGTTGAGCGAGCTCCATCCGTTCCATACTTTCCGGGAACACCCTTTCAAGGTGGTGGACGATGCCGCCATGATGGATCTGGTGGGGACGATCAAGGAACACGGCGTTATGACCCCCGCCACCGTCCGCCCAGAAAAGGACGGGACGGGCTATGAGATCATTGCGGGCCACCGCCGCTGTCGTGGTAGTGAGCTGGCCGGTGTGGAGGAGCTGCCCTGTATCGTCCGGGATATGACCGATGTTGAGGCTGTCCGGGAAATGAAAAACAGCAACAAGCAGCGCGGCGACCCTCTCCCCAGCGAGCTGGCGAAACTTCTTGATTTGGAAGTAGAGGCCATCAAGCACCAAGGCGGGCGGCTGGATGGTGTTGCTCCCGGTGATGTGGGAAAACGCTCTGTTGAGATCGTTGGCGAAGCGCACGATATGAACTACAAAAAGGTCATGCGGTATCTTCGCCTTAATTCCCTTGTCCCGGAGCTGCTGAGTAAGGTGGACGAAAAGGGGCTGGGCTTCATGCCCGCTGTGGAGCTCTCGTACATCAAACCGAAAAACCAGAGGTTGATTGCCGTATCTATTGACGGTGAGCAGTCCTCGCCCTCCCACGCCCAGGCCAAACGGCTCCGGGAACTGGATCAGGCGGGCAAGCTCAACGGCGATGTGATCGACGGTATTCTGAGTGAAAAGAAAAAGGAGGATCGCGGCGTGATTATTTCTATGGCCGAACTGGAAAAGTATTTTGGCAAGGAGGTCACTCCTATCAAGATGAAGGAGCAGATCATGTCCCTGCTGGACGAATGGAAAGAGAAACAGCCGCCCGAGCTGACGAAGCCCGAGAAAAAGGCAGATTTGGAGAAGTAACCTCGAGACACTTTGTCCCGAGGTTTTTTCACGCCCTTTCACAGAGGGCTCTGGTGGTTTATCCCCCGTCGCCGCTCATATCCCGGCGCAGTCGGGAGCTGTCCGTCAAGGAGGCATTGGCCCCGCCGCTTGCGGCGGCTTGCTCTTGACGGGCGGCCCCGGCTGTGCTACTCCCAGCGGCGCAACGGGGGTATATCCTCCAGAGCCGCGCCCTTTCCCATGATTGGGAAAGGGCGGGGGATTGGGCTGAACCTACATTATTAAAATATCGGAGGTATTCAATATGAAACGACCCCTTGCGTATGTTACCGCCGCATGGTACGGCGGCGACAGCGAAAACGCAGAACGGGCGGCGCAGTATTGCCGCGCTGTGTATGAGGCGGGCTTTTCGCCCATCTGTCCCACCCTGTATCTGCCCCTGTTCCTCAATGACGCTGTTCCCGAGGAACATAAAAGCGGCATCGACATGAGCCGTGACCTGCTCCGACGCTCTCATGTGCTGGTGGTGTGCGGCCATACCGTCACCGAGGCCATGAAAAACGACATCGCCGTTGCCCAGCGGCTGGGGATCACAGCGACCACCCTTGAGGGCATTTTGACCGTCAAGGGACAGGGCCGCAGACGAAATGACGATTAAGCTGGGGAGCCTGTTTGATGGGATCGGGGTGATCCCGCTGGCGGCAGCCCGCTGCGGGATCACCCCGGTATGGGCCAGCGAGATCGAAAAGGCCCCTATCTCCATCACAAAACGGCACTTCCCGGATATGGCCCATTTGGGCGACATCACTCGCATGGACGGCGGGGCCATCCCGCCCGTCCATGTGCTGGCCTTTGGATCGCCGTGTCAAAACCTGTCCCAAATCGGCAACCGGGACGGCTTGGCTGGCGCAAAGTCCAGCCTGTTTTTTCAAGCGATCCGCATTATCAAAGAAATGAGGGATGCAACTGACAATCTATTTCCAGTTATCGCTGTTTGGGAAAACGTCATGGGAGCGTTTTCTTCAAATGACCGGATGGACTTTAGAGCCGTGCTATCCGCGTTCAACGCCGCCGATGTTCCAATGCCTGCTTCTGGAAGATGGGCGGGAGCCGGAATGGTGCGAGGGGGAACGCCTGACCTCGCATGGCGGCTCATGGATGCCCAATATTGGGCAAGCCCCCGACTGGCACGACGGCAGCGTATCTTCCTCGTGGCGGATTTTGGAGGCCGACGTTCCCACGAAATACTATTTAAGCCCCGCCCAATGCGCCCACTTTCTGAAGCTGGCGGAGATTGCGGGCTGTCCTCCCCCGAAGGAGATCGAGGCACTTTTCTTGAAACAGGGGGGCGCGTACCCGTCACCAGACCCTTTCAATGCTTCCGTATGCGGGCATCGGCCAAAGATAGGACGCCAGAAGCGTTCCGAAACAGCTTCGGATTACCAACTGACCCTTTTCCCACTCTTTTAGCGGGCGGCGTGGCTCCCTTTGCCTTTTGGTATGAGGACGATCCCGCCGGGGGCTTTGTTCGGTTTCTCACGGAGCTGGAGTGCGAGCGTCTGATGGGCTTGCCCGAGGGCTGGACAAAATACGGCGCGGACGGCGAGGAAATACGGGCGGCCAGCCGCTACAAGGCGTTGGGGAACGCCATCGCCCTGCCCTGTGCCGAGTACATTATGGCGGGGATCAAGGAGGTGCTGCATGACCCTGTTTGAAGCCTATGTTACTAATGCCGGGAAGTACGCCGACTATGGCGTGGATGCTGGGGAAATCTTAAAGTTCCCCACCACCACCGAGGAGGTGCAGGCACTCTTAAAGCGGATCGGCGTGGACGGTGTGCGGTATCAAGAAATTTTCATTACTTACTTTGACGGTGATGTTCTCGGCCTGTATGACTATCTGAACGAATATGAAAATCTGGACGAGCTCAACCATCTGGCCCATCTGCTCTCCGATCTGGATCAAGGTGAGCTGGAAACGCTGGAGGCCGTTCTCAACAAGGGCGACCACACTTCCAGCGTGGCCGACATCATCAACCTCGTTCACAATCTGGACTGCTACGATCTGCACCCCGGCGTATCGGACGATGAAACGCTGGGGCGCATTTATGTGGAAGACATGGAGCGGCTGGAGGTGCCCGAAGATATAATCAACTATTTTGACTTCGAGGCATACGGGCGGGATATGCGGCTGAACGAGGGCGGGCACTTCGCCCCCGGCGGCTATCTGACCCGAGTAAGCAATAACTTTGTAGAGCTGTACCACGGGATCGAGGACATTCCCGCAGAGCACCGGGTATTTGCATACCCCCAGCTTTCCATCCGGGAGCAGATGGCAGCCTACAAAGAAATTATTGACGGCTCTGCCCGAGACACGGGCAGGCACCCTATCATTCCGGGACATGAAGATCGTTAGCACTTCGAGACACTTTGTCCCAAAGCAAGGAGGTGGTATAGCTGGTTGACGAAGATATTTCCCGGCGTACAATCGCAATTTCCATGAAAGCCAGTAAGCTGACGGCCCGGAGCCTTGCCTATGCGCTCCGGGCCGTTGGCCGTAAGGTTGCCAAGGCCCGCCGGGAGGCCCAAACGCCCCACGGCAAACAGAGCGTGAAAAAGCTCATGGCCCACGGCGCGGCCACCAGCAGTATCGAGGTGGACGCGCCCAAGGTATTTGACCGGGTAGCCCGGAAGTGGAATGTGGACTATGCCTTTTATAAAACCGGGCCGGACAAATATTTGCTTTTCTTCAAGACAGGACAGGCCGACGCGATGACGGCCTGTTTTTCTGAATACTCCCGAAAGGTGCTGGATAAATCCAAGTCCCGGCGCGTCCCCATCCGGGAACAGCTCAAACGGGCGGCGGATCAGCTTGCCAAGGACAAGCCCCGCCAGAAGGAGCGCGTAAAGGAGGCGGCCCATGCGGACAGATAAGATCAGAAAATATGTACTCCCCAATATCCCGTATCTGTTCATCGGCTGGGCCTGCTTGAAAATGGGTACGGCCTACCGTCTGGCCGCTGGTGCGAACTTCGGGGAAAAACTGCTGGGGCTCATGCAGACCATCGGCGTGGCTTTTGCGGATTTTTCGCCGGGGCTTGATCCCTTTGACTGGCTCATTGGCTTTGTGGGTGCGGTGGCTTTTCGCCTGCTGATCTACTTCAAGAGCAAGAACGCCAAGAAATATCGCCGGGATGAGGAATACGGCAGCTCCCGTTGGGGCGGGCCTAAAGACATCCAGCCTTTTGTCGATCCAAAGTTTGAGAACAATGTCATTCTCACCGGGACGGAGCTTCTCACCATGAACACCCGCCCGAAGATCCCGGCCAATGCCCGCAACCTCAACGCCTGTATCATCGGATCGTCCGGCTCGGGCAAAACCCGGTTCTGGCTCACGCCCCAGCTTCTTCAAGCCCATTCCTCGTATGTGGTGGTCGATCCAAAAGGCGGCGTCCTCGGGCAAGTGGGCTATTTCCTGCAAAAAAAGCGGGGATATAAAATCAAGGTTTTTTAATAGCATTGATTTTTCCAAGTCCATGCACTATAACCCGCTGGCGTACATCAAGAACGAGGCCGACATCCTAAAGTTTGTCAATGCGCTGATCTCCAACACCAAGGGAGAGGGCAAGGAGGGCGATCCGTTTTGGACGAAGGCCGAGACACTTTTGTATTGTGCGCTTATCGCCTATATCATCTTTGAGGGCCCCGCCGAGGATCGAAACATGAACACGCTGGTGGACATGATTTCCGGGATGGAGGTCAAGGAGGATGACGAAGACTTTATGAACGCCGTGGACTATATGTTTGCGGGGCTGGAAAAGCGCAAGCCCGATTGCTTCGCCGTGAAGCAGTACAAAAAGTACAAGTTAAGCAGCGGCAAGACGGCAAAATCGATCCTTATTTCCTGCGGCGCTCGTTTGGCTCCCTTTGACATTCCCCAGCTCCGGGAAATTATGTCCTATGACGAGCTGGAGCTTGACCGCATGGGCGATAGGAAAACAGCTACTTTCTTTGTCATCTCTGACACGGACAGCACCTACAATTTTTTGGTGGCTCTGGCCTTTTCGCAAATGTTCAATCTGCTCTGTGAGCGGGCGGACAATGTGCATGGGGGCCGCCTGCCCCATCATGTGCGGGTGCTTTGGGACGAGGCGGCTAACACGGGACAGGTGCCGGGGCTGGAAAAGCTGGTGGCCGTCATCCGCTCCCGCGAGGTGTCTTTGGTTCTCCTGTATCAGCAGTTGGCCCAATGCAAGGCCATTTACGACAAACACGCTGAAACGATTTTGGGAAACATGGACAGCGTTGTGTTTTTGGGAGGCAGAGAGGCCAGCACCATCAAGGAAATATCCGAGAACTGGCTGGGCAAGGCCACCATCTCTATGCAGACCGAGGGGCGCTCCCGTGGGCAGTCGGAAAGCTACAACCAGAACACCCAGCGGCTGGGTCGGGAGCTGATGACCCCCAGCGAACTGGCGACCATGCCCGGGGACAAGTGCATTTTGCAGCTCCGGGGCCTGCCGCCGTTTTTCTCCCGCAAGTACGATTTGAAGCAGCACCCCAATTACCGATACACGGCTGAGGCCGATAAAACCAAAAACGCCTTTGACCTCGACAAGCTCATCAACCGCCGCAGGCGGCCCGGGCTGAATGAGGTTTGCGAGGTGTACGAGGCGGCGGTTTCCGACGATACGCTCACAGCCGAGGACGAGGACATCCTGAGCTATGACGACATCGACGATCCCGACGCTTTTGTATAAATCACTTCGAGACAAAGTGTCCCGAAGCAGTCACTTGCCGCCCACACCGGGCGGCTTTTTTCATAGCCGGGTAAATCCCGGAGAAATGGAGGCTTATATGGCATTTTTCACTTCCGCTGTCACTACTCTGCAGACCCTCGTTGTTGCTCTCGGCGCTGGCCTCGGCGTGTGGGGCGTTGTCAATCTGCTGGAGGGCTACGGCTCGGACAATCCCGGTAGCAATGCTCATGTACGGTAGAGAAGCACAAAGCAAAACAAGGATAGCCAGCCCTGCCACTATTCCGAAGTCAGGGGAACGCAATAGAAAAATTCATAG
>QWCE01005261.1_pt1 | contig 12823 bp, 12 predicted proteins | sample 1972531 | NCBI WGS metagenome assembly QWCE01 (sample SAMN09866716, study PRJNA288562) | Human gut metagenome isolate term4_stool, whole genome shotgun sequencing... | reverse complement strand
ATCCTGATGGATATAATCTGTCTATGAGGAGCATAACTATATCTACTTGCGGTCTAGTTGATAAATTTGATATTTTGTCAAATGATTTTCCACAGATCAATGTTGCTATTTCATTACATGCGGCCACAGATCAGAAGAGAAATCAGATAATGCCTATAAATAAAAAATTCCCTATATCATCGGTTATAGATAAAGCTAGGGAATATGTAAAAAAAACAGGCAGGCGAATATCTTTTGAATACACACTTGTCAAAGGATTTAACGATGATAAGAAAGATATGGATGCTCTTGCTAATCTTCTTAAAGATTTAAACTGTCATGTAAATTTAATCCCTTTAAATGAAGTTTCTCAAACAGGTCTAATAACATCCGGACGAAAAAGAGCGGAAGAATGCATGGAAATCCTGACAAAGAAGGGAATAAACGCTACTATTAGGAGACAGTTAGGAGCCGATATTGACGGAGCATGTGGACAATTGCGTCTTAAGCAAGGTGTCGAATAGTTTGATACCATTTAGCAAAACATCCTCGTCAAAATCGAAATGATCGTTATGTAGGGGGATTCCTGTACCTGTTCCAAGGAAGAAAAAGACACCAGGAAGAACTTGTTCAAAACAAGAAAAGTCTTCTGCAATCATTACTGGTCTTCTTAGTTCCACAAAGTCTAGGTTTTTAAGAGCATATTTTATTTTGGCATATAGTGAAGTATCATTTACAACGGCAGGGTGCCATTGGCTTACATCGACATCTACTTTCACACCGATGTTCTGTTCTATATCATCTGCAATATTTCTCATAGCATTCACTATTTTCGCCCATGTAAGAGATCTAGCCATCATTGGTCCAGGCTTTGAAGCAATCTCACCTTTTTCAATCATAGGCCAGAGATGTAGTCCATATATAGCTTTCACGTTATAGTCTTCAAATACAGTTGTATTCACAATTGCTTCGGCACCATCGATGGTCTCTTCTGCAGGTTGAAAAATCAGTAGAGCATTGTATGGCAGTGCTTTTTTTTCTTTTATATATTTATCAAGAAGATGGGCAAAACCGAGCATGTTTGCCATATGTCCATCGTGACCGCAAGCATGCATGCATCCTTCATGTTCAGAGGCATAAAATGCCACAGTTTGTTCTTCAATTGGGAGACCATCCATATCACATCTGAAGCATAGGGATTCCTCACAGCCAAAATCAAAAAAGACTGCAAAGCCTGTATTTACAAGTGGTTCAATTTTACAATCTAATTTTGACAAAACTTCCTTAACGTAGGCACCTGTTTTGTACACTAAAAATCCAAGTTCTGGTATTCTATGAAGATCCTGTCGATATCTTCTTATATCATCAAGCAGATATGAAAATTCATTCTTAATTATTATTTCATTTTTAGAAGATAGATTTATATCCATAAAGATAACCTCCATTTCATGACCATTATACACCATATAAAAACATAAATACACTTTAATAAATTCAGAATATAGCAAATCAATGGTATTTATGTTAAAATTTTTTTATGAAGAAGAAAAGAAAGAAAAATAAATTTATAAATAAATTCTCAAAAAGAATAAATGATGGGTTTACCATGACAAAATCAGAATTAAAAAAGATTTTCATTATTTTAATTGTGTTGATATCTTTATCATTTATAATATTTTTTATCTATAAGTCTTATCTATTTAATAACACATATGGCGGGCTAGGAGATTCGAAAGATATGCCTATATGTGAATATGATTTATCAAAATTAAAAAATGATAAAAATGGATATATGAGCTATGAGGATGATAGATATAAATCACGACTTATAATAGATGTTTCAAGTCATAATGGAGAAATAGACTGGAATAAAGTTAAAGAATCAGGCGTTGACGGCGCTATGATTCGCTTAGGTTATAGAGGATATGGAGATGCGACTATTGTTGAAGATGAATGTTTCCAAAAAAATATTGCAGGTGCCAAGAATGCTGGACTAAAAGTGGGAGTATATTTCTTTTCACAGGCAACAACTCCGGAGGAGGCTATTGAGGAAGCTGAGTATGTCACAGAAAAAATATGGGGTAGAGGTGTGAGCTTACCCGTTGCTTTTGACATGGAACCGTTTATGGGGAATGAACGCTTTTTAAATCATGATATAAAGTCAAAAACAGAGATGGCTGATGCATTCCTAAAAGTAATAACTAAATTTGGCTATGAACCTATTTTGTATGGTAATCCTACTTGGTTGACAAACGATGTTGATATTTCAAAGTTAACCGAATACCCTATATGGCTTGCACACTATACTTATTCAACAGAGTGGCCATATATGTTCAGGATGTGGCAGTTTACAAGCCAAGGTCGTGTAAATGGAATAAGTGGTGACGTTGACTTGAATATTATTTTTGATAAAAAATAGTCTTATATAGTTTTATAATATTTTCGTATCACCAAGGAGATACGTCATAATAAATTTACCATCTTCAGTCAACGAATCTTCTGTTGATGTTATGCTTAAAATATTATGATTTTTGAATCTAGAAGAGAGGGCACTTGTAGCTTGAGATGGTACCGAATTAACGAATTCAAGTTCATCTGAATTGCATCGTTTATAATATTCCTTCAAACTGATGGCAAAATCGCTAACTTTGCTCTTTGACCAAATAGGCACAGTATTAGTATTTGAAAGATTAAATTCAGACAATCCCGCAAGTGTTGATATATTTTGTTCCATTTCGCTTAGCTTTGCACTAGATAAACTAGATGTGTTCATCTTAATATGTATGCTTTCACTACCCGTATTTACCATGTTTATACTTGAAATTGCAATAACTTCACCTTCATCATCTTTGTAATATATTCCATTAATCATAGTGTAAATGAGGCTTAGAAGTTTACTGCTATCTGATTTGTTAATCACTTTTTCTGGCAAATCTTGAAGCTGCTCATAATCTAGTGTCACATCCTCATAATCATCTTGATATTTATCCGCAAAATTTTCTTTTAATGACTCAAGTTTTGTAGTGATTCTTTCAACATCATCTTTATTAACAACGACGACGGCTTCAGCTGAAGATGGGTAAAGGCTAGAACTTTTGCCTCCATTAAAACTTGCAAGCTCAAAATTTATCGCATCGGACTGCAATTTTGCAAGAAAGTTTCCTATTAGAATAACTCCATTTGGATAATTTGAAATTTTTGTATCAGGAACACCGCCAGGAGCTTTGTTTACAGAGATTTTTATTGCAACATCTTTTTTTGTTTCTTCAAACTCACATTGCTTATCTATACTATATGCTTTTGATCCGCCTGTCATAAGGGAGTACATTTGCTTATTTCCTGATGATAGCACAAAAATAGATGAATTATCTCCGATTTCTTCTGAAGGTATATTATTAATTGAATTAAAATTTCTATCTTTATCTGCAGCAAAAATAACTTTCAATTCTCCAAACTCAATATTGCTTTTTAGAATCGCCATGGCGATGGCAATGCTTCTAACAGAACCTGAAGGATTATCCGTATCATAGTCACAGAACAAAATAGTAGTCGGCTGTGACTTAAATTCTTCACTTGATTTACGTGCCATAACAAGAACATTATTACCGTATTTTGTATAAGAAATATCTTTGCTATTTGCCCAGCTAATTAGCCAGTCATTAGCTGTATCTACTGATTCAAAGCTAGAAGATGAATCTTCAACAACTTCCTGATATGATTCTATTTTTTTTGAAAGTTTACTTTGCCAGTTATCATCTATTTTTTTGATATAGAGATATACACCTGCTGCAATTAGTGCTATTACTATTATAATTAAAGGAAAAATAAAATATAATTTCTTTTTCATTTATCTGTCTATCTCCTTTATTTTCATTTCTAAATCATATATAATATACCAAAGCTATCTAATAATAACAAGGTTTTTGTGAGTGGAGGATTTATAAACAAAAATGGATACTAAAAACATTTTTATCAGAGAAAGTATCTTTGATGATTGTTCTTATTTCGCAAAATGGGAGATTCTACCCAGTGTAACAGAATTTTTCACTATGGATGAAGGGCGAACTTATGAAGATTCTGTTGTTGAATTTATAGATTGCAAACAGGATCCAACTAAGAAGATGTATACTATTTGTCTCAGAGAAGGCAGCATACCAATAGGCAAGATTTATATGACACGGATTAATAAAAAATATGATTCGCTTGATATTACTAGAATTTATATTGCAGAAAATCAAAATAGGGACAAGGGATATGGTTATGAAGCCTTGAAACTGATTCTGAATCATGCATTTATAAGCATGCACATGGAGAGAGTTACTCTTGACTATATGACAGCCAACAAGAAGGCTGAGCATCTTTATGAAAAGATAGGTTTTACCCGAGAAGGAACAATGAGAAATTCAGGTAAAAAAGATGGAAAATATGTTGACCTAATTCTGATGTCAATGCTTAGATCTGAATTTTACGAAAAACATATAAGATAAATAAATCTAATATAATATTTCAATAAAGAAGCGGGGAAATCACTCGCTTTTTTTGTTGACAAAATAGCATAAGTAGTATAATCTATTTAGTGAAAAATAAAAAACCACTATATATTGTTATTATGAATTGATGATATTAGCACAACAACCCGATTACTAAAGACTATTATAATGCACTCAATTATTTAAAACTTTGATAAATTGAATATATTATAAGGGGATAATACAATGACAGAAATCAGAAAGATTATTAAAAGAGATGGTAGAACTGCTGAGTTTGATATTGACAAAATCTCAACAGCAATATTTAAAGCAGCTCAGGTCCTTGGTGGAAATGATAAGGAGATGGCCACATATCTTGCTAAGCAGGTTGAACTATATTTGACAGAAGTTTGTCATAATAATATGCCAACTGTAGAACAAATCCAGGATGCCGTTGAAAAAATTCTAATAGAAAACGGCCATGCAAGGACCGCTAAGGAATATATTTTATATAGAGCTGAGAGAACCCGAGTTAGGGATATGAATACCAAGCTCATGAAAATATACGAAGATTTGACATTCGTAGATGCTAAAGATAATGATATTAAAAGAGAAAATGCAAATATTGATGGAAACACTGCAATGGGCACCATGCTTAAGTATGGGTCTGAAGGTGCTAAAGAATTCTATAAGATGTATGTGATTGATCCAAAGTTTGTAAAGGCTCATGAATCAGGTGATATACATATTCACGATATGGATTTTTACACATTAACTATGACATGCTGCCAAATCGATCTGGTTTCTCTTCTAAAGGGAGGTTTTTCGACTGGACATGGCCATCTTAGAGAACCTAACGATATTGAAAGTTATGCAGCTCTTGCATGTATCGCAATTCAGTCAAATCAGAATGATCAGCACGGGGGTCAGTCCGTGCCTAATTTCGACTATGGAATGGCGCCAGGCGTAAGGAAAACATACAGAAAACTTTATTGGACCAATCTTGGAAAATTTCTTGAATTTATGGGCGACATTGAAAATGGCCCGAAGAAAATGAAAGAAGTTGGGAACGATATTTTAAATGAGTATAATCTTGAGCCTAAGATGGAATGGAATCAAAAATATACTGATATAGAGACAGAAGTTCTTTTAAAGCTTGATGGAATTAATGCAGAAGATTTGAAGAAAGCACAGGAAAAATCTAAAAACTTTGCGGATAGAGAAATAATTAGAAAAACGTATCAAGCAATGGAAGCTCTAATACATAATCTCAACACAATGCATTCAAGAGCTGGAGCACAGGTTCCTTTCAGTTCTATAAACTACGGAACTGATACATCGCCTGAAGGAAGACTGGTCATGAAGTGCGTTATGGAAGCAACAGAAGCTGGACTAGGCAATGGTGAAACACCAATATTCCCTATCCAAATATTTAAAGTTAAAGAGGGCGTAAGCTATAATCCTGAAGATCCCAACTATGATTTATTTAAACTTGCATGCAGAACATCCGCTAAACGTCTCTTCCCTAACTTTAGTTTCCTAGATGCACCTTTCAACAAACAGTATTACAGAGAAGGCCATCCTGAAACGGAAATTGCTTACATGGGATGCAGAACCAGGGTAATAGGCAATGCATATGATCCGAATAGAGAAATCGTGTATGGAAGAGGAAATCTTTCATTTACATCCATCAATTTACCTAGAATTGCAATTAAGTCAAAAGGTGATATAGACACATTCTTTGAGTCACTTGATCAAAAAATAGATCTTTGTATAGGTCAGTTAAACGAAAGATTCAAAATACAGTCTCAAAAGAAGGTAATTAATTTCCCATTCCTTATGGGTCAGGGAGTTTGGATTGATTCTAAAAAACTCAAACCTACTGATGATATAAGTGAAGTAATTAAGCATGGAACTCTTACTATTGGATTTATAGGTCTTGCTGAATGTCTTAAAGCTTTAATTGGACAGCATCATGGAGAATCAAAAGAGGCTCAGGAACTAGGACTAATGATAGTTGCATATATGAGAAAAAGAATGGATGAGGAAGCAAGGCGAACTGGTCTTAACTGGTCTCTGATAGCAACTCCTGCGGAAGGACTGTCTGGAAGATTTGTTAGAATTGACAGGGAAAAATTTGGTGAGATACCAGGCGTTACGGATAGAGATTTTTATACTAATAGCTTCCATGTTCCCGTATATTATAATATTGGAGCTTTTGACAAAATCAAGATAGAAGCACCTTATCATGAATTGACAAATGGAGGACATATATCTTATATAGAACTTGATGGCGATCCACTTAAAAACTTAGATGCATTTGAACAAGTTGTAAGATGTATGAAGGAAAATGGTGTAGGATATGGCTCTATAAATCATCCAGTTGACAGAGATCCATGCTGCGGATATACGGGTATAATAGATGACGTTTGCCCGCAGTGTGGCAGGAGAGAGAAAGTTGAGGAAGAACATTTTGAAAGAATTCCGAGACTCTAATTCAAGGTACAACTTAATAGATAGTGAAGAAACTGAAGAAAGTAAAAATCACGAATCTCTCAGAGTTGCTGGCATCATGAAGGAGTCAATAGTGGATGGCCCAGGCATCAGATATGCAATATTTTGTCAGGGCTGTCCCCATGATTGCGAAGGTTGTCACAACCCTTCCACACATAGTTTCGAAGAAGGCAACAAAATAGAGATTTCTAGAATTCTAAAGAGCATTGATGAAAATCCCCTTATTCAGGGCGTAACATTCTCGGGTGGAGAGCCACTCTGTCAAGTTAGACCGTTTCTTAATCTTGCAAAAGAAGTTAAAAAAAGAAATTTACATCTATTAATATACACGGGTTATACGATTGAAGAACTTGAAAAGCGAATGAAAAAGGAACCGGAACTTGAAGAGTTGCTGAGAACGGCAGATCATTTGATAGAAGGTAGATTTGTTCAAAATCTACGTAATCTATCACTACTATATAGAGGAAGCAGTAATCAACGAATAATAGATCTTAAGGAATATTTTTCTACAGGAGAGATAATACCTTGCGAAAATATAACAATTAATTCCTAATATACGATATTTTTCTTGCAAAACTCAATTATTTTGTGCTATAATATCGGTTGTTGTATAAATTTTGAAATTTTAAAGCATATGCTAAACATAGAAAGGGAGGTGCGGTAGATGTCAAGAAAGTGTGAAATCTGCGGTAAAGGACAGGCTTCAGGAAACAAAGTTTCCCATTCCATGAGACATACAAGAAGAAAGTGGAATGCAAATATCCAAACTGTTAAGATTAACGACAATGGAACCATAAGAAGGGCTAACGTTTGTACTAAGTGTATTAAGTCGAACAAAATTAACCGTGCCGTATAGTTAAATTTGGCTTTAACCCGCAAAATGCGGGTTTTTTCTTACCTTTGTATATAATCATAGCTAAAGGATATATAGAATGAATATTACAATTCAAACTGATTTAGGTGAAATATCTGTTGAAAAAAATTACTTTGCACAAAAAATATTATCTGTTTTGATGCAGGTAAGATGGAGGGGAAGGTTTTATCCTGCTAACTATAAATCTAAACTTTTAGTGGAAGAGAACAAACCATCATTGGACGCTTTTTCCGATGTTTTAGAAGTCTCGGAGATTAATAATGGAATCTATCTTTCAATACCGCTTATTGCTGATTTTGGAATGCCATTAAAATCTAATACTTCTGATCTCATCAAAGATATTTTTTTGGAATTCGGTAAAATGGACATGCCAATTAAAAAAATCACTGTCCACATAGTTGGCGTTAAGTCAAAGCATGTTGCGCCAAGGAATATAAAATTTACTGTGAATAGAAAGTAAATAATATGCTTAATAAGATGCTTAGTCAATCAATTGATACGCTTAAGGGTATTGGAAAAAGTAAAATGAAAACTTTTTCTGAACATAATATTACTACCCTGAGAGATTTAATCCTATATCTTCCTAAAAGTTATGAAGATAGAAGAAATCCTACTGCAATTCGGAATATTAATAGCGAAGGCAGCTATTTTGTTGTGGGAAGAGTTTTAAACAAGAATTTTAAAAGTAATTGGAAGAAGTCCATCCTAAATTTTGATGTGATTGATTCTAGTGGTGCTATGATTCATGTAACTTTTTTCAATGCTTTTTATATAAATAATTTAATTAAAGAGGGTAAAGTATATTCTTTTTATGGACAAATTAACTATAATTTAGGATGGCTTCAGATGATTCATCCAGAGTTTTGTGAAGCGGAGAGCGAGTCAGATATAAGGGGCATCGTACCCGTATATTCAAATATAGGTTCTATATCTGGAAGACAGATTAGAAATTTTATTAAACAAATTAACGATATTGATCCGCTTGAAAACATTGAAGAATGGATTCCAGAAAGCATTTTAAACACTGCAAATGTATGTTCTATTTCCTATGCACTTAAGGGTATACATTTCCCTAAGACGAAATCTCAAATTTTAGAAGGACGATATAGACTAATATTTGGCGAACTACTTACACTTGAAACTGGTCTTCTTTTAATCAAGGGCAGGAGTAGAGGCGATAAATTTGGACCTGTTATTACAGGTGAGCGGATGTGGGATTATATTGATAAACTACCATTTGAACTGACAGAAGATCAAAAAAAAGCAGCATTGGATATTTCAAGCGACCTAAGTTCATCAAGACCTATGAATAGACTTATCCAAGGTGATGTTGGCTCAGGAAAAACTGTTTTGGCTGAATCATCTATGTATGCTGTGGCTAAAGCTGGATATCAAAGTGCTTTTATGGCGCCGACTGAAATTTTAGCAAAACAACATTATGACACTATTTCTAAAACTTTTAATAAATATGGATTAAAGTGCGGTTTGCTTGTTAGCAATCAAAGTCAAAAACTGAAGAAAAGTGTATTAAATGATCTTAAAAGTGGTAAAATAGACGTTGTAATAGGAACTCACGCTGTCATTAGCGACAATGTTAAATTTAATAAACTTGGACTTGTAATTACTGATGAGCAACATAGATTTGGAGTTAATCAAAGACGAATGTTATCTGAAAAATCTACAAATCCAAACATTATGGTTATGACGGCAACTCCTATACCAAGGACAATCGCAGTCGTTGTATTTGGTGATCTTGATATATCAATTATCAAAACAATGCCCAAGGGAAGGAAAAAAATTATTACACGAGTATGTAGTGATTCCCCCAATTCAAAAATATCAAGAGATAAGGTATATGAAAATCTAAGAGAAGAAATAAGAAAGGGCAGACAAGGTTATGTTATTGCCCCTCTAATCGATGAATCTGATGTTATAGATGCAAACTCAGCTACAAAACTTTTTGAAGAAATGCAATTAAAATTCCCAGATATCAAGATCGCTCTTTTGCATGGTGAAATGAATGCCGAAACAAAAGAAAAGATAATGGAAGATTTTTATAATAATAAAATTTCTCTTCTGGTATCTACAGTAGTGATCGAAGTTGGTATCAATGTCCCAAATGCCACTGTAATGGTCATAGAAAATACAGAACGTTTTGGACTTGCTCAACTTCATCAGCTAAGAGGCAGAGTTGGTAGAGGAGGAGATCAATCTTATTGTTATCTTATACTAAACTCAAAGTCTGAAACTGCAATTACTAGGGCAGAAATAATGGAGTCGACATCTGACGGATTTATCATTGCAGAAGAGGATTTAAAGCTAAGGGGACCTGGTGATATACTTGGAAAAAGACAGCATGGTCTTCCAGATTTAATGTTTGCACACCTAACAAAACATATTGATGTCTTGAAAAAAACGCTGCAAATTGCCAATGAAATACTTGCCGATGATCCGAATTTAGCAAAAGAGAAAAATAAAATGTTAAAATCTAAGATTAAAGAGTTATATGGAGATAATTTAAATCTGACATTGTAATTGATTTTAAGAAAATTTCTTTTTATACTGTATTGTACAAATAGGAGTCAAATTATGAGAATTATTGCAGGTGAATTTAAGGGAAGAAAACTTGAAACTCCCCCTAATTATGAGATTAGACCAACCTCAGAGATGGTTAAAGAAGCTCTGTTTAGTATTTTAATAAACGATATTTATGGCTCTACCTTTTTAGACCTTTTTTCAGGCACAGGAGCTGTAGGAATTGAAGCTTGTTCTAGAGGTGCTGAGAAAGTTTTTCTTGTAGACAAATCAAGAGAAAGTATCAGCATAATAAAGAAAAACATTAACAAGATAGGTTGTCAAGATCGGGTTACAGTATTGGCCTCTGATTACAAACTGGCACTTGATAGGATTAAGGCAGATGTAGACATTGTTTTTGCTGATCCACCCTATGATGAGGGATATAATCTTGAAATACTTGAAAGTCTTTCCGAAAGGGATGTTTTGTCTGATAATGGCATAGTGATTATAGAGCATTCAAAACGAGTTGATTTGCCTGATGAATTTGGAATTTTTGGAAAATACAAATATAAAAAGTATGGCAAAAAATGCTTGAGTTTTTTTAGTAAGAAAGATTCTAGATAATAAATTTATATAAATATGGAGGAGGCATAGCATGAGCAAAGCTCTTTATACAGGCTCGTTTGATCCTGTAACTAATGGACACATAGATATTATTAAGAGGGCAGCAAAACTATTTGATGAGCTCGTAGTAGGCGTAATTGAGAATCCGCAGAAAACGCCTTTGTTCACATCTGAGGAAAGGGTTGATATGCTAGAAGAACTTTTTAGGGATGTTGACAATATCAAAGTAGAATCTTTTGAGGGCCTCTTAGCTGATTTTGTTAATGAAAATGAATTTACGGCTGTTGTAAGGGGACTTAGAGCTATAACGGATTTTGAATATGAAATATCTATGGCACAGATGAATGCACAGTTGTTTAACGATGGAATAGAGTCTATTTTCTTAATGACGAGCCCTGCAAACTCTTTTGTTAGCTCTTCAATGGTGAAGGAGGTAGTTTCTCTTGGGGGAAATGCTGCAGGCCTTGTTCCAGACTGCGTTTTCTTAAGGATGAAAGAAAAATACAAAAGTTGAATGTAATGTTTTTTTACTGTATAATTAATTAATATAATATTTAGGAGAGGTGCAAGATGACAGTATTAGAAATGCTTGCAGAAATGCATGAAAAAATTGAAACGCCGAAGAATGTTTTGTTGACTAACAAGGTTATGGTAGATAGAGAAGAATTCCTTGAACTTATCAGCAGTATCAGCGAGGCGCTTCCAGATGACCTTACGGAAGCCATGTGGATTAATAAAAACAAAGATATGATTCTGAGTGAAGCAGAGCAGAATGCAAAACAGATAATTGCAAATGCTAATAAGTTAGCTTCAGATTTAGTAGAAGACGATATTATCACAAAAAAGGCAAAGGAAAGAGCTACTCAAATCACACTTGAATCCGAGGCATACTGCAGAGATTTAAAAATTAAAACATTTGAATACGTTGACAAAATGCTATTCAACATGGCTGAGCAACTTGATGGTATCTATGTTTCAAAATTCAGAGACATGGTAAATTCTATTGAGCAAACTTTTTCAGAAGCAAATGAAACCATTAATATTAATAGACAGGAAGTAATTTCACTTGCTGAATCTACTGTAAGAGAAGGAAAAAAACTCGACTAAGATGCATGTTGTCGGTATTGTTGCTGAATTTAATCCTTTCCATGGTGGGCATGGCTACTTGATCGATAAGATCAAAGAAAAGTATCCGAATAGTCTTTTAATATCGGTGATGAGCGGAAACTTTGTACAAAGAGGAGAGCCGGCTCTATATGACAAGTGGAAAAGAAGTCGGGTTGCTGTTGAAAACGGAATTGATTTGGTTGTACAACTTCCAACCAGATTTAGCAATGCAAGTAGCTATTTTTTTTCATATGGTGCGATCGAAATTTTAAATTCACTCGGTGTTAATACAATTGCATTTGGTTCTGAAATTGGGGATTTAAACAAAATACTTGAGATTGCAAATGTTTTGTATGATAATTCATCTCAGTTAAATGAATATGCCGCATCAAGAGTAAAAGATGGGATTTCATTCCCTAAGGCAAGAGATGAATTTTTGAAAAGTAGGCTTGTAGATTCGTATCTATTTTCAGAGTCGAATTTTAGTGGAAAATTCTCTATCGCTCCCAATGATATACTTGGAATAGACTATATCCTATCGTCTAAGAAGATTAGTTATGATGGCGATTTTTTCGTTGTAAAACGCATTGGATTAGAACATAATTTATCAGCTTCGATAATTCGAGATAATTTTTATTCACAAAATCCTGACTTGCTTCAATCGCTGCAAGATAGGTTTTTTGCTGTTTTAGCTTCAAAGATGTCTGCAGTAATTTCTAATGATTTTCTTCAGACTAAA